>Ga0256409_1000664_pt1 | contig 17259 bp, 17 predicted proteins | sample PhySR1_FD_185981 | JGI IMG/M metagenome (GOLD analysis project Ga0256409, IMG submission 185981) | Leaf surface microbial communities from sunflower plants in UC Gill Tract Community Farm, Albany, California, United States - DLSL S.R1 | ecosystem: Host-associated > Plants > Phyllosphere >...
CGGCCGCAAGGCTTACGACGTGCTGCTGAACGCTCTGCGCGTGCTCGAGCAGCTCGACTACGTGGTCGTTCACCGCGACCGCGATGCGGACTCCGGCCAGAACAAGCCAATGCGCATCTTCCTGACCGAATCCTTCTTTACCTCGCGCGGCATGTCCGTGGAGGATATCCGGACCTGGCTGCACAGGTACCGCCAGTGGGCGGTTGCCTCGGGCATCGCCGAATCCCTGCGCGATAAATACGCCCGTCACCAGCTCAAAATGGCCCGCCTGGGCATCAATATCGACGGCCATCACTCCCTGAAGAACCGCCTGAAGAAAATAAAGCGCTGGGTCGTCAGCCCGGAGCTGCGCGCCGAAAAGGAGCGCGTGACCTCTGACATCGAGCGCGCGCTGGACGGCCACGCCGCGAACCTGCGGCAGCTGCGCCCGGCTAAGGGCAGCGACCGTTACCGGAACGCCTGGCGCCGCTACGCCGCGGGCGGCGGGCTGACCATGGCCGTGCAGATGAAGCTGGAGCAGTCCGTCAGGGCGGAGTATCCGCAGCTGAACGTGACGGACGCCGAGAAATACTACCGTCTGCTGCTGGAGCGCGCCGGCGTCCCGCTGCCGTAATACCGCCGTACACCTCTCTCTGTCTCTCCCCGCGGCCTCCGCGCGTCGTATGCTGGCATCTCCGGATGCCCGGCAGGATGACCCCTGCGCGCAATCCGGCCATAACCCCTCCCTGACGTCATTTTCCTGCCCGTTCTCACCTTCACCGCCACCGGCATCGCCACAACAACCCGACAAGTTCACCATTAACTTCGAACACCGCGGCAAACCCGACGCTCACCCCCGATTAACTTCGAAACCCCCTCAGCAGTTACCGTTAACTCCGAACGTTACTTCTGAACAAAACATGCTTTCTAAAGAAAGAGTACCCGGAGCCTGCTGCGCAAGGCTTCAGGGTAGCTCTCTTCGCTCTGCTCAGAGCAAAACACCCCACCGGTCTGAAAGCCCTCACGTCTGGTCAGAAAGGCAGAAATAGCTCCCCGGAAAAGACCCCCGGGGCAGAAGAAAAGGGGCAGGAGTGACGCACCGCACTCACGGCACATCAGCCCCGCTGCAAAGCCGCGCCGCCCCGGGCCGCAGGCCCGGAACAGAGTGGCTTTGATGCCGGGTGTTGTAACTATCTATTTTATGGCTTTGAGAGGTGTCGCTGAAGCTGTCTTTTGTCTCCGACCTGCAGACTTCTTCGTCGCTGTCAGGACGCTGCTTAAGGGCGTCTGGCAGGGAAGGGTTGGGTTTGTGGCGCCGTGAGGCCCGTAACCGGCTTCGCCGGGCTGACGGCGCCCGGTGGCATCCGTGCCGTCCTTAACCGCTTATGGCGCCTCCATGCCGCTGACGCGGCATACGGTGAGGGGCTGCGCGCTGCTCGCCCCTCTTCAGGCAGTCGGGTTTTCAGGTTCACGCTTACTGTCTACAATCACTGCAACGCACTCTGATTAACCGAAAGGACGAATGAAGGCCGCCACCACGGTCTCTGCACGCTTGTTGGGCAGTTTGCGGATAATCACCAGCCTGACGGCTTTATCGACCGCCGTCAGCAGGAATGACTTCTGGTCTTTGCCAAAATGGTGTCAATTTCAAAGTGTCCGGGTTCCTGTTTCAGGTCAGCACCGGCCGGCCGGTGCTCAATGCCAACACGGTTGGGAATAGGACCGCGTTTGTTCTCATCGGTCTGATAGTTATAGCGTTTCCCCCGATGCGGCAGTTGCTGATACAGCTCACCGCCGGCCTTGCGCTCCTGCTGGATATAGCGATAGAGCGAGTTCTTGCTGACCGACAGGCCAAATTCCAGGAGCAGGCGGCCACTGATGACCTCTGGTGAGGTGTGGGTAGACAGCGCTTGCCTGATAAAGTCCTGAATGTGCGGTTCAAGCTGGTTAAACACGTTATCCGGTCGTGCTTTCTGACGCCGCACTCTGGCCAGCGTTTCGGCTCTTCTGCAGGAATAAACGCCGTTGAAAGCAGAGTCAGTATTGCGTCTGAGCTCCCGGCTGATGGTAGAAGGAGAAAGCTCCAGTTCCCGGGCGATGGTGGCCTGGTTAACACCATCACCCCGCCGTTTTTCGATGTAGAACCGCTCTTTCTGAGTCAGATGTTTTCCCGGCATGCAACGAGATCTCCAGTAGGGCCTGAACGGTGATTTTATCCGGGTCTGGCCAGTGGGTCACTTTGTTGCGTTTCGACTGGGAATGGGGCGAGCGATTCAACTAATTAACTTCAAAAAATTTTTTATTGCAAAAAACTTACAGATAAAAGAGATAAATATACAAAAAAAATAAATATAAAGTTTATTAAACTTTTTATTCTAAAGTGAGAAGCATAAAAAAGCATCTTTTAAATCAGGGAAATTCTATTAAAATCAACGAATTATAATTTATGTTTATTATATGTAAAATTGTTGTTTGAAATAGAGTGGTTTATATGATTAATTTTGCTGATGTTTTCCAAGAGACGTCAGAAGTATGGCAAAGTTTATCGTTACGGCAACCCCTCCGACACCAAATGGCGATCTCCATCTAGGACACCTTTCTGGACCTTTTTTAGCTGCTGACGTCATGCAGCGGCGGCTCAAACAGCTGGGACATGATGTGCTGTTTGTGACTTACAGCGATGATTATCAAAGTTATTTACCTCGAAAAACCCATGCGTTGCGCAGAAAGCCTTTTGCTTATGCGCGCCTGATGCGCCAGGCAATGCAGCTGTCGCTGGAACTTGTAGATATCCGTTTCGACACATTTATGCAGGCTGCTGACACGCCAGCTTATCAGCGGTCAGGTGAGCACTATGCTCAACTTGTCGCCGGACAGATAGAACTCAAAGAACAGAAAACTTTTTACTGTTCCGCTTGCAATTTGTACGGCTACGAGGGTTTTGGCAGAACCAAGTGTAACTGGTGTGGAACCTCATCGGATACCAGCCAGTGTGAACACTGTGCCCGCATGCCCGACATTGAAAAAATCACTACGATGACCTGCATGTCTTGTCAAAACGCAATGCAACCGGTGCAGGTAAAACAACATATCTGGAAAGTTGGGCAAAATTATCCAGCAGTGAAAGCTGCCTTACAGCAGCGTCCCACGCGCATTTGTTTGACAAATTATCTCGACGAAGTGCTAAGCAACGAGCATGAACAGTGGCCGTTGACTCGTCCTGGGGATGCCGGTGTGTCAGTTGCTGCACTGGATAATTATCCTCTGCATACATGGTTCCTGGGGCTGTCTGGTTACAGAAGCTGCGTTGAGAGCTATCTGGCGGCGAACCCTGAACGTGGCGAGTTTGCAGAGTGGTGGGCGCCAGAGACAGAATTGGTTCATCTGCTGGGTTTCGATTGTTCTTACAGTCATGCGGTTGGTTACAGCAGCCTATTGCTAGCCGATCAAACCGGACCTCGTCCTGGTACCTTTATCACCAACCGCTTTCTTAAATTGGATGGTGAAGATTTTTCTACCAGCCGCGGGCATGCTGTCTGGATCAAAGATCTGACCGGTCAATATCCCTCTGACGCCATCCGCCTGTTTTGTGCCTTAACAGCACCAGAAACCGCGGTCAGTAACTTTAGCCGTGAACAGTTTCAGCAATGGTATCAGCAACTCTTCCTACCGCTGGTTAGACAGGCTGAACAGGCTACGGATCCTGCTTTAACCCTCACGAGCGAGCAGATACAGCATTTACGCAGCCATTCAGCTTGGCGGAACTGGCAGCAGGCCGCTTCTCTTGAAGCATTTTCAATTGCTGGTATGGCGCAAGCTGCAATGGAATTTTCTGAGTTTATTCTGTCGGATGATGAACTATCCATTGCGCCCGAAGCTTGGCAGATTCTGGCCGAACTGGTGCAGCCTTTATGCCCTGATTTAGCCGCCGCGATTTTTTCTGTATCGGTCACTCGCCTACAGCCTGCGAAGGTAATCCATGAACTCGCTTAATTATCAGAAACGCTCGGTGAGTTTTCTAGGCACACAAACTATCGGGCTGGCGCAGCTGAAAATGTATTACCTCACCAGTGAAAAGCAGGCGAGTTCACCGGTTCCTGACGCTGAAATTCAGCGCCAATTGCTGGCACAGAGCCTGGATGAAACCCATTGTCCCGGTGAACATCATATCGGCTTTGCCATCATTCATGCCGCTGATGACGGTTATTACTTGCTGGTCAGCACATGGTGTGATGCCAATATGCTGCGTCACCGGGTATTTATCGTCGATAGTGAGAATCGTTTACAGCCACTGGATAGCACAAAAATCATCGCCTGCGTTTGGGAATTGGCCGTGATGTTCTATGAGCGTAATTTCTGGATAGAACTGGTGATGACCACAGAAAAACTTGAGGACGCAAATATCCTCCGTTATTTGCAAAAGGGGTACAGCGGGTGGGTTTAAACATTCGACCAGTCAGACCTGACGATCTTGCCAGATTGGTTGCTTTATGTGCTGAGCATGCAGAATACGAGCAATTGAGCTACAGCAATAATGGGCAGCAGCAGCGTTTGCAAACAGCGCTGTTTAGTTTGCCAGCTCGCTTATTTATGTGGGTAGTGGCTAATGATAATGACTCTCTACACGGTTATTTATCAGCGACCGTCGATTACTCAACATGGTCAGCGGCACCTTTTGTATATATGGATTGCCTATATTTAACAGAAGATTTACGCGGACAGGGTATTGGTCGACAATTAATGAGCACCTTAATTGATTTTGCTAAACAGCAGCAGTGCGCTGAAATTCAGTGGCAGACACCACCGGATAACCAACTTGGCATCGGATTTTATCAGCATATCGGTGCGGAAAGCCTCACCAAGATCCGCTTTACGCTGCGACAGGGGAATCACCTGTAGTAGGCGTAACGCGTTGATGGATTTTTGCTGGAAATAAAAAAAGGATATTACGATGACATTATTACCTCGCTGGGCCTGTCAATCCGATGTCGGGCAAACCAGAGATTACCAACTAGGCGAGTTGTTTGCGTTCGGCAAGGCGGATAACCCGCAAAAGCTCGCTATCAGCGACGGTAAAAAAAGTTATACTTTTGCACAACTGGATGATATGGCGACCAATCTGGCGCTATGGTTGTCTCAAAATGGAATTAAAGCGGCAACCTGTGTTCCTGTCTTGGCGGAAAAATGCGCCATTTTGCCGGTGATCGCAGCAGCTTGTTGGAAGCTAGGAGCGGTTTATGTTCCTTTGGATGGACAGTTGCCGGAAGTGCGTGTTCGCAAACTGCTTGCTCGGCTGGATGCACCAGTTGTGCTGGCAATTTCTCATTCTCCGCTGGATGAGACGGGTATCTGGTTAAGTGGCGATGCATTACTTTCAGTATGCAAGCAGCCTGCGTCAGCTGAAGAAACATTATCAGTCTGGCAACATGCGCCTGATGATACGGCGTACATTATTTTCACCTCAGGCTCAACGGGTGAACCCAAAGGGGTTGAAATCAGCGCCAACAGTCTGAAAACCTATTTTCGCGCGCATAATCAATGGCTGAGATTCACGCCTGATTCACGCGTATTTAGCCTGTCACCGTTTCATTTTGATGTTTCCATTGAAGACACATTACTGCCGTTGTCACTGGGGGCGTTTGTCTGGCAATTTGCTAGCGTCCATGCGGGTGTCATCATGCGCAGTATCATCATTCGGGAAAAGATCACCCATCTGATTGCAGTTTCAACTCTTCTTTCCCTGATTACCGAAAATGGCAAACAAATCTTGGCAGAAAATTTCCCGGCTCTGGAAATGGTAATGACCGGAGCGGAAGTTTGCGATCCTAAAATTATTAATTTATGGAAGCAGAATTTGCCAGCCGTTCGAGTTATTAATGCCTATGGCCCAACAGAAACTACCATTGTCTGCTGCTGTTATGAAATAGAACAACCGGATGAGCAGCGTACGATAAGCTGGCCGATTGGTGTTCCTTTGCAGGACGTTGCCTGCCTGATCCTCGACGAAAATCACCAAATTCAGCAAGGTATAGAGATTACCGGCGAGCTCTGTATCGGTGGCGATTTAGTAATGAAGGGGTATCTGAAGCAGCCTCAGGAAACAGAAAAAGTTATTTTCGAACATAAAGGCATGCGTTATTACCGCACCGGCGATATCTGTCTGCGCCAAGCGGATGGCAATATTTTATACGTCGGTCGCCGTGATGATGAAGTAAAAATTGCTGGTCGGCGTATTCATCTCGGCGAAATTCGCCAGAAATGCCTGGCTACCAGCGGTGCGCAACGTGTGGCAATCCGGAAGGTGCAACTTGACGGCAAAGATCATATCGCCATGGTCATTACCGGCGAAGAGAGCAGCGAATTAGCAAATATCGAGGCCTCGCTGGCGGCGGAGCTGCCGCGCTATATGTTGCCAACATTATGGGGCTGGGCAGAAGAAGTTAACTTAAGCGCCAATGGCAAAACTGACGAAAAGATACTGCTGGATCAGCTTGTAGCTGCTGCCAGCCAGCAGCAGTCACGTTATTTCATCCGCCGTCAGGGCGGCAGCTTTACTCCAATGAATCGAGGTAATAAGTGAGTCATCAGGCTTATTTAACGCGTGTAGAAAAAGTTATCCGTGCAACGATAACATTTCCGCAGGAAGTGCAGCTACAGGTAGAGACTGAGCTGAATACGTTAGGAATTGATTCCCTCACCACCATTAATTTGTTGCTGGCTCTGGCGACAGATTACCAAGTTGAACTGGAAAATTTCATCAGTGAAATCGAAGATTTGAAAACGGTCGGCGATCTTTGTGGCCTGGCAGCAAAATTTAATGCTACCGCCGACAATCAGAGTGCTACTACTGCACCGGCTAATATCAAATTTTTCTCTCAGCAGGCGCTGCACTATGAATATGGTCTGGACGGTCTTCGCACTTTCCCTTGGGGAAATGTGAATACGCCAATTGGCTCCGGTTACTGCATCGTACGTCCGTTCACCGAAACCTTACCCCATATTAATCAGCCAGATGATGAGGATGAGCTCTTTGTCGGTATCCAGGGCGAAGCTCTGGTGGTGATTGGCGGCAAAGAGTATCCGTTTACCCAAGGCGATCAGGTTTTTATCCCGCGCGGCAGCCATCACTACGTGCGTAACAATAGCGATCAGTCTTTCCACTTCTTTACCATTTGGTGGAATCAGGCGGGCGCTCGTGCTTATCTGATGCAGGAAGAGAAGGCTGAGCAATAATGGCAAATCAGTGGGATATCATCATCATCGGAGCTGGGCTTGCTGGCAGCGCACTGGCTGAAAATATCAGTCAGTCGGCTCTGCGTGTCCTACTGCTGGAGTCAGCAGAACCGGGTAGTGGTGGTGCCAGCGCACGCTCACGCGGCATCGTACGTGTGTACGACCCTAATCCTAAGTTGATGCAGTATAACGTGAGTGGCGTGCGTGAATGGCGACGCCTGAATCAACGCTGGCCGGGGATCTTCCGGCAATGCGGGATCGTCTACCTGCTTAAAGAAGAACATATTCAGGATGCGCAGCTGCTACTGAGGAAGTTTTCTTCGCCTGACTATCCCATTGAGTTAATTTCCCGTCAGCAGGCACAAAAGCTGATGCCAAGACTGAATATTCCGTCACAAGCGGGCATTCTTTATGAACCGCAGGGAGGATATGTTAGTCCCCGGCTGGCCTGCCAGTTATTGACACAACTGGCGCGGGAGCAGGGAGCAGAGCTGCTGGAAGGTGTGCAGGTGAAGCACATTGAATCGCAAAACAGCGGAGTCAGTGTGCATACTGAGCATCAGGTATTCTCTGCCCGACTGGCAGTGGTAGCAGCAGGAGCCCACAGTCGCGCATTAATCCCTGAAATCCCGTTGTTCAGCCGCTCAATTCCACTTAGTACTCTCTACAGCATGCATGCTCAGGCGCCGCAAGTCTGCCTGATCGACGAATACAGCGGTAGTTATTTGCGACCGGGATCTGCCTCGTTTGTTTTTGCTGGCGGCGCGCCACAGCATGATGCGCCAGCTCCAACTGCATTGCCACAGACTGATGGCCTGCATCCAGCTAACCTGCAATTAGCGCAGCAGTTACTTTCAGACATTCCGTTACAACTCAGTCATGGTTGGGATGGCTATGATGGGTATACCACTGATTTCCTGCCGCAGATCGAGCTCATAGCTGAACGCCATCTGGCACTTTTCTGTGGTTTTTCAGGACGCGGGGCAAAATATATTCCTGATGCAGCGCGTCAGTTCAGCCAGCAGATTCGCGAGTATCTGCAATGATGAAACTTGCCTGCGTTGCCTGTATGGACGAAAACAAATCCGTTCACACTATAACGTGGCTGCGTGCCATTGAGCTTGCCCGGGAATTTCTGCTGCCTCCACAGGTCACGCTGAAACTGTTTGATGATAATGCTGATGCCCAAAACGCCGCTGAAGCTGCCCGACAGATAGTGGACTGGATACCCGATGCCATTGTCGGCCATTTTGCTTCGGATGCCGCAGAAGTGGCCGCTCCGCTATATGCTCAGCATAATTTGCCCCTGTTTTTACCAGCGGCGACGGCCAAACATCTCACCACCTGCGCTACAACTTGGCGTTTATGCGATAACGACGACGACTATGTCAGCTGGTTATTACCACTGCTAACGTCTCAGGGTGAGGATATTGTAGCTATTGAGCACGACGGGTCGGTACACGGTAAAAGCGTGGCTTACCAGTTAAATACTCGAATAAAACTTGCAGAACATTCTCAGCAAGCAGCGAGCACATTTTTTGCCGGAAATTTTAGGTCTGCATTGGATCGAGCTGTCAGCTGGGCACATAGTTCTGCAGCTGATACTCGTCTGATCCTGGCGGATGATGCCTTTTCTACAGAACTTGTACCCTCGCTGTTGGCCAGTAATATCGACTTAGATTCACGACAGATTTTTGTGGCGGCAATCGCCCCGCAACCCATTGGAGAAGAGGCTTCCAAACTGATTGCTGCGTGGCAACAGCGGTGGGGAGGAATGCCTGGATGCTATTTTTGGGAAACCTTGGCTGCCTTGCAAGTTGCCTGCCAGTATCCTTATATTCCTGCACAAACTCTGTTAGGCCCACTGAGTTTTGATGCACAGCGTGAGAGCCATCCTGCCAGTTTCTCACTCTGGCAGGCTACACCGCGTGGACTACAAAGTGTCCTGATCCCAGAGGTGAGCTTATGAATACGGTACCGCTGGCAACGGATTTCGCCAATCTGCTGGCTGCCCGGCGACTGTTTGTCGGCAAGGGTGCACAACATGAATCTGACTATGGACGTCTACATGTTGCGCGCTGGATAGCAAACGTGTCGGCACCACTGAGCGGGAAAATGGAGACGAATGCCCATGTTCGCCGTTTTATTCCCGAGAAACTGCGTTCTGCTGAGCCAATTTTTTATCTGCATGGCGGCGGACTGGTTTATTACTCCACAGAGGTATTCAGTTCCTTTCTAAGCACGCTTGCGCGCATAAGCGGCAGAGAAATTCGCGCATTTGATTATCCCAAAGCGCCGGAAACAGCGATGGCTGAGATCGTTGATCACTTGGAACGGCAACTCTCTTCTGAACTTAACCGGGTTGATGTTGCTCCCTGTCTGATGGGAGACAGCGTAGGCGGCCTGTTAACGCTCTGGTTTGCAGGTTCAGCCTTCAATCAAGCTTTTTCTCGTATTCATTTGTTGTATCCTGTATTGGCAAATCATCATAATTTCGATTCTTTTCAAAACTATGGTGAAGGCTATCTTTTAGATTCAGCTACACTGCGATGGTTTGCCGGACACTGGCTTCCCTGGTGCCGTCAGCAACAGTTTGACCCTCTGGCGTCGAATTATGATTTTAGTAGCTTGCCACCTGTTGTGCTTCACACCGCCGGATATGATGTACTGTCAGATGAGGGTCTAGCTTTCGCCGCGCAAGCAAGCAAGGCAGGCGCATCATTGCAACATTATCACCATCCGGCTTTGCCCCATGATTTTTGCCTGTACGCTGGAAAAATTGCTAGTTCCCGCCTAGCTGTCGAACAAATTGCTGAGGCTATGGATGTTGAGCACAAACTTACCTTTAGAGAATGAGGATATTATGTCAGCGATTGAACAGTTATCTTATTATCAAAAAAAATTGTCCTACGAAACAGATTCATGGGATCTGTATCTGGCGTTAAGGGATAATGCAAATGTGGTTGTGGTCGATGGCCGCAGTAAAGATGCGTATCTGAGAGAGCATATTCCTGGGGCAATCAACCAGCCTCATAAAGAAATCTGTTTTAACAACACTGAGAGTTTGGATAAAACAAAAATCTATGTTTGTTATTGTGACGGTATTGGTTGCAATGCTTCGACTAAAACTGCAGTGAAACTGTTGACGCTGGGTTTTCAGGTAAAAGAGTTGTTGGGAGGTTTGGACTGGTGGAAACGCGATGGCTATTCCACTGAAGGAGTTGAAGGAAGAGAGGGAACTCCTGTTTCCTGCGGCTGCTAAGGAACTCGATAAAAAAATCAAAATCCGTACTGTTTATGTAATAGTGCGGTTTTGTATTAATCTTTAATCATTTAATGATAATTTCAGATAAAAACCATGCATTCAGAATATTCAGAACGCGTCTCCATGGTGCGCGATAAGTTTCGCACACTTGACATGGATTTAATTGCATCCTGCTTTACCGATGACGTGATAGTAAAATATAATCAGCTGGACGTTATTTACGGAAAAGAGGATTTATTATCTTTCCTTTCGCCACGTTACCAAGTTTTATCTGATTATCAGTTGGATAAAAAAATTCTCCTTTGGCAGGGGGATACTGTATGCCTTGAAGTTATTGCTAGCTATATCAACCGTGTAAATAGCAAGGCATATAGAAGTAAGATCTTTGAAATATTAACGTTTAACGGCGACCTGATATCGCGCTGGGATTATGTCGGCAATACCGAAGAAATAGCAAAATGCTTCTTTAATTAAGGGGAAGGGAAATGTCTGTATCCATTAAAAGTGAAGAGTTTAACGAGAACCTGTATGATGTGATTGGCATAGGCTTTGGTCCTGCCAATATTGCGCTGGCCATTGCGATGGAAGAAGGACAATTCAGCGGTCGCTGTCTGTTTCTTGAACGAAACACAAAAACCGAATGGCAGCCACAAATGCTACTGTCAGGGAGCGATATTCAGAATAACCCTTGCCGAGATTTAGTGACGCCGCGTAACCCTCGCAGTCGCTATACATTTACCAATTTTTTATTTGAACATAAGCGACTTTTCGAGCATCTTAATTTAGGTCTGGAATTCCCCTTGCGTCGAGAATTTGGCGAGTATGTTCAATGGGTTGCGAGCTTCTTCTCTCATCAGATCGCCTATGGGCGTAGTGTCAAAAATCTGACGCTGATTAAGCATCACAATGAGAATTACTATCGGATTGAAACCGACAAAAGTGAAGTGTATTTCTCCCGTTCAGTCGTAGTAGCGCCGGGAAGAACGCCTATGATCCCAACAATTTTTGAAAAAGCGCATTCGCATCGTGTTTTCCATTTGACCCGTTATTTAAAAACCCTTCATCAGTTAAATGAGAAAAAACCTCTGCAACGCATTGCTGTGGTTGGAGGAAGTCAGAGCGCAGTGGAGATAATTCTGCATTTACGCCAAAATTATCCGAATGCGGAGGTTGTTAATATTCAGCGTGGTTATGGCTTTCGTCTTAAAGACACCAGTCCTTTCAGCGATCATGTCTATTTCCCTGAGTTTGTAGACTACTATTTTAATGCTTCTGAAGAAAGCAAGAAACGTCTTAACCAACATTTACACTTCACTAACTACTCCGCTGCAGATAAAGATGTTATTCATCAGCTTTATGTGAGCATGTATGAGGATAAATTGCAGGGTAAAATTCCGGTGAAAATCTGGTCTTGTCAGGAAATCCTGAATTACAGTGAAGATGATAATTACTGCCAGCTGCAGATTCAGGAATGCCATACAGGTGAAAAACTTACCTTAGATAATATTGATGGTATAGTGCTGGCAACAGGATTCCGTAATTTCGGTGCCGGAGAAAATGACGAACTTTGCCCACCATTAATGACTGACCTTTATCCTTTGTTGGCGAAAAATAGCAACGGTGGATTCCTCAAATTAGAGCGTGATTACAGTCTTAAGTCTGCCAATACCGAGGAAGTTCTACCTCCGTTATTTTTGAACGGGCTGTGTGAATCATCACATGGCTATGGCGATGCTGGCTCTTTCAGCTTGCTGTCGCTGCGTTCACAGGAAATCTTACAATCACTTGAGCGGCAATTAACCAAAAAAGCGACTTTGGCCTGAACATTTACAGAGAAACAGCTATGACTACATATGAAAATAACAATGCTCTAAACGTCTTCTCCGAAAATGAGTCTTCAGCCAGAAGCTATTGCCGCAATTTCCCGGCGATCTTTAAGCGGGCTTCAGGATGCTATCTCTACGATCAGCATGATAACGCTTGGCTGGATTTCCTCAGCTGTGCGGGATCGGTAAATTACGGGCATAATCCGGCTGCGCTTAAAAAGGAGTTGATTGCTTACCTGATGGCTGATGGCATTCAGGCAGCACTGGATATGCATTCAGTTGCCAAAGCAGAATTTATTACGGCATTTAACGCTATTATTCTGCAACCGCGTGGTCTCGATTACAAAATGCAGTTTACTTCACCGACCGGCACAAGCGTGGTGGAATCAGCAATCAAGCTTGCACGTAAAGTTAAAAACCGCACTAATGTAGTAGCATTTACCAATGGTTTCCATGGTATGTCTACCACCGCCCTGGGGCTGACGGGTAATCGTGATAACCGACAGAATGCTATTGATTCGCATGTATTCAGACTGCCGTATGATGGCTACCTTGACGAATTGGACACGATTGCCTATTTCGAAAAACTGTTAACGGATAACAGCTCGGGAATGGATATTCCTGCTGCGGTGATTCTGGAAACTGTACAGGGTGAAGGCGGCATTAATGTGGCTTCAAAAAGCTGGCTCCAACGTTTATATGCGCTACTACAGCGCCACGATATCTTGCTGATTGTTGATGATATCCAGGCCGGATGTGGGCGTACCGGCCACTTCTTTAGTTTTGAGTTTGCTGGTATTGAGCCTGATATGGTGTGCCTGTCTAAATCCCTTAGCGGCTACGGGCTGCCTTTCTCACTGCTGCTGTATAAGCCGCAGTGGGACCAGTGGAAACCTGGTGAAGATAATGGCACCTTCCGTGGTAATACCTCAGCGTTTGTCACGGCTAAAGCCGCATTGGAAAATTACTGGCATGATGCTCGACTAAGTCAGCATATTTTCCGCCAGGAAAAAGTGGTTCAGCATTGGCTGGCGGGGATAACCACGCGCTTTTCCCGCTTTATCAAACAGACCCGTGGCCGCGGCTTATTTTATGGTATTGAACTCTATTCTCCTGAACTGGCGAAGAAAATTACTCAGCATTGCTTCGGACATAAATTGATTGTCGAACGTTCCGGCAATCGCGATCAGGTGATTAAAATTATGCCAGCCCTGACTATTCCTGAGGAAACGCTACTGACAGGACTAGCAATTCTTGAACAGGCGATAGAAGCGTGCTTAATGGGTGCTGAAGCTACACCTTTAGACGTGCGTGAAGACGCCCTGCTTCGTGTAGGAGTTACACAATGATATATGATGTTGTTATTGTCGGAGGTAGCGCCAGCGGCGCTGCTTGTAGCATCCTGTTACGTAAACAGGGATTGAGCGTCAGGGTGATTGAAAAGCTTCCTTCAGCTTCATCCTATAAAAAACTTTGTACTCATTTTATCCAGCCATCTGCCGTGCCGGTGTTAAGCCAGCTGGGTATGGCGCATCTGGCAGAACGTGACTATAGCGTGCGTACCCGGGCAACCTTTATCACCCCAGCTGGTATTATCGATCCTGAAGGATTTTATGGTGCTGACAATAAGCAGTGTGCGCTTAATCTGGAGCGGTCAGTACTAGATCCAGCATTGCGTCAGCAGGCGCAAGAATGTGGTGCTGAAATCGGCTATGCAGAACGTGTCACCAACGTTCAACGATCGCCACAGGGATGGCAGTTAACAGTTGAAAGAAAAAAAGAAGAAACGTATTGCGTTGAAGGACGCTTCTTGATCGCGGCAGATGGCAGAACGTCATTACTGGCTCGCTTACTTGATAATCCACTGCAGAGCTATGAAAACCAGCGGGCCACCTTTTTTGCTTACTGCAGTGGCATTGAAGTACCTGCGGACAACCGTTCGTTGTTTGCACATAATCAAAATGGTATGGCTTTTCTCTATCCGTTAGTTAATGGGCGCACGCTGCTGTCAGCCTACGTTAGCAAAATAACTGCACAGCAGTGGCAGCAGCAGGATGTAGAAGCTAGCTTGGTCGCGTTCTTCGCCGGTGTTTCCGCAATGCCAACCATGAATAATGTTATTTTTGAAACTCCGGTGATGGGGTATCAGGATTACCCCAATCTGATGCGCCAACCAGTTTGTCAGGATGTTGCTTTTATTGGCGATGCGACCCTGTCACTCGATCCTATGAGTGGGGTTGGATGCAGTTTCGCCCTGCAAACCGCTGCGATGCTGGCTCAGGCAATAGAAGCAACATCACAGCAAGGCGTTATTAATACTAAGATGGCTTTGCAGACCTATAAGCTTCAATTTAATGAGTACTTCACTTTCCACGCACGCGGTATTATTGCTGATGCGCTGATTGCGAAAGACGAACAGGCACAAAAATCGACCTTCCTGACCATCCTTAATGATCCTGAACTGCAACGTCAGTATCGTGATTTGACGGGGAGATTAATACTACCTGCAGCCTTTCAAAATAAATATTTGATCAGCAAAATTCGGCAGAATGCGTCTAAGCGTAAGACGTTGGAAGCATAATTACAGCATCCGCATTTTTAATATCATTGATGAGAGCTTGAGATGAATAAAATAAATATCTTTGCGCCTGTTTCTATTTTTATGTACTGCATCTGTACCGCACTATCTGCTGTATGGATTTCTTTTTCATTTGCTAATGTTAGTGGGTTTGTTGTTACATTTTTTTCATTATTCGTGGCCTTTTGTGTATTCGTTTTTCTTCAGAAAAGATCTGGCGGTCCTTTATTTAAATTGTCCCGTGTTTTTTTTGGTGAGATGCTGATTTTAAATGTATTGACGCTCACTAGCTGGTTGTTTGCCTTTCTTTCATTGTACAAAATTGAGCCTTCAATCGAATGTGCGGTATTTCAGGGTTCACTGCCAATCGGAGTACTTCTATGTGAACTGGCCTCAGGTAAAGCTAAACTATTTAGCAAGCGCGCGTTGGGTGTTTTTTTAATAGGTGCCAGCTTAGCTGCGCTAGTTATTTTCCGGTTAAATTATGCAGTTGGTGTATTTGATTTTACTGCTGATGAGTTGAGGCTTGGCGTATTCTTGGCTGTTACGGGTGGGCTGTCAGCCGGCATCTATGTTTTTCGCTCTGCAAAACTATATAACTATGGCGCTAGCACATTAGAAATTCTGTGTAATCGTTTTTTCTTATTATTGGTCGTTACGGCTGTTATTAGTGCAAAAGACTTGGTTGATATTACCGCGGTGGATTCATTTATGTTGGTTAAATTGCTGACGTTGGCGCTTATATCAGTGGTTATTCCTGTTTTTGCTTTACAATACTCAGTACAAAAATTGGGAGCCTCAAGAGTTTCCATCATTACTCCTTTCATTCCGGCCATAGCATTAACCATTGAAATGTTCACTAAAGGTTGGCCTTCCTTGTGGATACCTCTTTTTATCGTCACCACTTGTTTATCTATTTTACTAGCTAACTTCTGGATGAGAAAAAAGAAGCCGGATCCTATATCATCCGTATGTAATGAATATTCTGCTGTTAAAAAATAAATGGTAACAATCCCCGCCCCTTATCACTGGTGAGTGGGCGGTTACTTCAAGCACGATACCGTCCTCATCATGATAAGGATGTCCCTTTCAAATAATAATAAGGCATGTTAGTATTTGTTAAGGAATTAATAATTTCGGGAGGCGAAATGATAAAATTTGAATATGAATGCGAAGTTTATAATAGGAACTTTCTAAATTGCTCTCAGCGCCAAGGTATTGTTGCCTTAGAATCTTTCGGGTTTAATACAGCGAACTTATTTTATAACGCCCAAATCAGTACGGATCTCATCAGAGAACAGTTATTTTTAAAGGAAACGCCACGTTACGATTTTGTGTATGACGGATTAGTGAGTAGGGATTATGCTACAATTGGAGTTAAATACTATGAAGTTAAATTTAGTTCTTTTGAGGAAATCATTCCTGAATTAATTGAAATAATTCAAAGGGATTGTTTCGTTCTTATCTCGTGTGATGTTTTTTTGGTTCCGCATCGTCCGGAATTTTATTATAAAAAACATATAAACCATTTTGTTACTCTTCTTTCATACGATGAAAAAAACAATGAATGGCAGGCGATTGACGATGTATCCTCTGGTGATTTAGCTAAATTCACTTTTACTAGTGGATATCTTTCTGAAATCTGCAACGCTTCAAAAGAAAAAGTTTTTCGTGTCTTTGAAAAGATGCCATTAGAAAATGAAGAAGCCCATGCATCAGTTGTCGATATACTTTTCGCCAATAGCCGCATTAATCACAATGATAACTTCACTTTTCTTAAAGATATTGCCACAATGAAAAATGAAAAAGCCAACATGGAAAACATGGCGAATGTATTTGCCGTGATTATGGGTTCAAGAATATGTTTTGCCAGATTTTTGCAGCAAGCCCCAGCTTTTTCTGAAGCTAAAACGCTTAGTGAATGTATTGCAACAGAAGCCAAAGCGGTACGTAATCTACTAAACATTTATGCTGCTACTGGTGGTTTTAAGCGCGAGGGCATTATGTCAAAAGCAGAGAATATTGCCCGAATGGAAAAATCGCTTTCTGCGCTGCTTAAAGATTAAATTACTTCGCTGTTATGAGTGCAGGGTAGGCAGTGGCTGCCCTGCATTCAAGTTTGCATAGACATGGAACAGGCCGCATGTGCGAGGATAAACGGCAGTGCTTGCGAAAGCGATGCTGATATACCCTGCTTTTCATCGTGGCTAAGCCTTACCAAGGCACTGTTGCAAAGATCTGGTGATGGTAGACTGATGCTACTGTTTAGTTGAAGGAGCAGCACATGAACCCATTCAAAGGTCGGCATTTTGAGCGTCATATTATCCTGTGGGCCGTCCGCTGGTACTGCAAATATGGCATCAGTTATCGTGAGCTGC
>Ga0256409_1000668_pt1 | contig 17156 bp, 15 predicted proteins | sample PhySR1_FD_185981 | JGI IMG/M metagenome (GOLD analysis project Ga0256409, IMG submission 185981) | Leaf surface microbial communities from sunflower plants in UC Gill Tract Community Farm, Albany, California, United States - DLSL S.R1 | ecosystem: Host-associated > Plants > Phyllosphere >...
GGCATCATATTGCCATCGCGCAGTTTGATAATGGGTTGGTCTGCCATAGTTGCTCCTTTCCGTTGCGGTTAATCCGTGAGATTTCACTGTGCTTAAGTCTAGCCAACAATTCTCAGCCTGCTTAGCTCAGTCGATAACAGCACGCCTGGTCTTATGCCCGATTCGGTAAATTTATTGCCTGATTCTCCTGGCTGCTGGCGATTCAGGCATTCGCACGGCAAACTGGCTTTTTGGCTGAAAAAGGAGTCGCTATGGCGCACGATGCACTGTGTCACCGGCTGGCACAGCAGGTCGTCACGTTAATGACCCACGGTCACGACCGTCTCTGTCCGGTCGAAAATGTGTCGCTGATTTATGCGAATCAATATCGTCCGCGTACGCCGATGATGTATCAGCCCGGCATTGTGATCCTGTTTCAGGGCAGCAAAACCGGTTATCTCGGCAGCACCGTTTTTCAGTATGACGCCAGCAAGTATCTGATGCTCACCGTGCCGCTGCCGGTGGAGTGCGAAACCTGGGCTTCGCCGGAGATACCCATTGCCGGGCTGTGCCTCAACGTCGATACCGCCAGTCTGCAGGATCTGCTGATTGAAATTGGTGATGACGATCAGTTTCAGCCGCAGCCACAGACCTCGGGCATTCACTCGGCCTGGCTGACGGAGCCGATGCTGTGTGCCGCTGAGCGACTGCTGGATGTGATGACCCAGCCGCGCGATGCGCGGGTGCTGGGGCCGCACATCGTGCGGGAAATTATCTACTATGTGCTGACCGGCCCGATTGGCGGCGCACTGCTCTCACTGGTGAGCCGACAGACGCAGTTCAGCCTGATCGCGCGCGCCCTCCGGCGGATTGAGAATCACTATGCGGAAAACCTCAGCGTCGATGCGCTGGCGGCAGAAGTGAACATGAGCGTTTCAGCCTTTCACCATAACTTCAAAGCGGTAACGCAAACCTCGCCACTACAGTATCTCAAGCGCTATCGCCTGCATCAGGCGCGATTGCTGATGCTGCACGATGGACTGAAAGCGAGTGCGGCGGCGGTGCGGGTTGGCTATGAAAGTCCTTCGCAGTTCTCGCGGGAATTTAAACGTTATTTTGGCGTGACGCCGGGGGAAGAGGTTAATCGTGTCAGGCAGACGGTGACGGATTCCTCTTTGTAGGTCGCCGATCCGGCCGCCCGGAGGCGGCGGATCCCGAGGCTGTGGGCACGTCAGGCGCGTTTCTGGCGACGCTGTTTCCAGATCACCAGAATGCTGCCGAACAGACCGAGCACCAGCAACACCATCGGCAGTATCATCAGAATCGCCATCACCTGATCTTCATGACGCTTGATGAACGGCACCTGGCTGATGCCATAGCCAAAGGTCACCACAATGCCGACCCACAGCAGACCGCTGAGCCAGTTAAACAGCTGAAAACGACTGTTCTGTAAGCCCGCAATGCCCGCCATGGTAGGCAGGATGGTGCGGATAAACGCGAGGAAGCGGCCGACCAGCAGCGCCATCAGACCGTGACGGTTAAACATATTCCAGGCGCGCTGGTGATACTGCGCGGGCAGATGCATCAGCCAGCTCTTAACCAGTCGGGTATTGCCCAGCCAGCGACCCTGCAAATAGCTCAGCCAGCAGCCGAGGCTGGCAGCTGTCGTCAGGATCACCATGGTCGGTACAAAATCCATCACCCCTTTAGCCACCATCGCGCCTGCCAGCAACAGCAGACTGTCTCCCGGCAGGAAAGAGGCGGGTAACAGACCATTTTCCAGAAACAGCGTCAGAAACATCACGCCATACACTACCCATACCACATCCGGATTTGCCAGTGCGGCAAAATCCTGATGCCAGAGCGCCTGGACAATCTCGTGTAAAACACCCATTAGCGATTCCATCACGTCACAAGGAACAATCCGTCTGCGTTCAGACAGTACAGTGAACTCACCAACAATCTGAACGATGCGGGATAAATTTTAACAACAAATGAGCCGCTGCCCGGCAAACACTGCGGGCCACCGCGACCCGGTTTATCTTCTGTTTACTTTCTGTTGAGCGACTCAGCGCGTCAGGCGCGAAAAACCGGCTTCCAGGTCAGCCAGCAGGTCATCAACATGCTCCAGGCCAATATGCAACCGCACCAGCGTGCCGGTGAAATCCACACCGCCCGCCGGACGAATCTCTGCCAGCTCTTCCGGCTGATTCGCCAGGATCAGCGATTCATAGCCGCCCCAGGAGTAAGCCATGCTGAAATGATGGAAGTGATCGAGATATTCCGCCAGCTGGGGTGTGTCTAATTTTTCCTGCAGGATAAATGAGAACAGGCCGCTGCTACCGTTAAAATCGCGCTTCCAGAATTCATGACCTTTGCTTTGCGCCTGCGCCGGGTGATTCACCCGCGCCACTTCGGGACGCGCCGCCAGCCACTCTGCCACCTGAATTGCGCTCTCTTCATGCTGGCGCAGACGGGTACCCAGCGTGCGCAGACCCCGGCTTGCCATGTAAGCGGTATCGGCATCGGCCATCTGGCCCATAAGATAGGAGTTTTCGCGTAGCTGATCGATGCAGCGCGCATTAGCGACTGCGGTGCCAATCATCGCATCGCTGTGACCAATCAGATATTTGGTGCCGGCCTGAATGGAAATATCGATACCGTGCGCCAGCGCATTAAACAGAATACCGGCCGCCCAGGTGTTGTCGATCATAATGATCGCCTCGGGCGCTTTGGCGCGTACAGCCGCCACAATCGCTGGAATATCCTGAACTTCCATAGTGATAGACGCGGGGGATTCCAGGAAAACAACCCGGGTATTCGACTGAACCAGCTCACCGATTTCGCTGCCGATGCAGTGATCAAACCAGCCCGTAGAAACCTGCAGCTTAGCCAGAATTTTCGTACAGAAGTCCTGCGTCGGTTCATAGACCGCGCCACTCATCAGCACGTGGTCACCCGCTTCAACAAATGCCAGAATCGCATTGGCTACGGCAGCCGCACCGCAAGGGTAGAGCACGCAGCCTGCACCGCCTTCCAGCTCGGTCATCGCATCCTGCAGCGCAAAGTGCGTCAGGGTGCCACGACGGCCATAAAAGAGTTCACCTTTTGCCCGACCGGCGGTGGCGCGTTTTTTCTCCGCGACGGTATCAAAAACCAGTGAGGAGGCCCGTTGAATCACGCTGTTCACCGAGCCCTGGGTATAACGCTTGCTGCGTCCTGCATTGACGAGCGTGGTATCAATTTTTCTGGTGGTCATGAGTCGCCTTTACCGCTTCGGACTAAGCTCTCACGTTACCACGAAACAGCCAGCAGGGTTGAGACTCAATGGTGATTATCAGAGTGCATCGCAGGAAAAAAAACGGCCCGCTCACGGGCCGTTTTTCTTTGCGTTACATCACGCCCATCAGGCGCGGTAACCAGAGCGAAATGGCGGGAATATAGGTAATCAGCATCAGAACGATAAACAGCATGCCGTAGAACGGTAGCATCGCCCCGACCACCTGCTCAATCTTCTGTTTACTTACCGCGCTGGCGACAAACAGTACTGTGCCGACCGGCGGCGTAATCAGTCCGATGCCGAGATTGGTCAGCATGATCATGCCGAAGTGCACCGGATCAATGCCCAGTGAGGTCGCCACCGGCAGCAATACGGGCGTGAGAATCAGAATCAGCGGCGCCATATCCATCAGCGTGCCCACCACCAGCAGCAGGATGTTGATGCACATCAGAATCACATATTTATTATCAGAGAGGCTGGTAAAGGCTTCGGTGATCATCGTCGGCAGTTGCATGAACGTCATCACCGCACCAAACCCGGCGGCGAAAGCGATCAGCACCATCACGATGGTGACGGTTTTAATGGTACGAAACAGCAGGATATGCAGCTGATTCCATTTAAAGTCGCGATAGATAAACATGGTGACGAAAAAGGCCCAGATACAGGCGATCGCCGCGGACTCTGAGGCGGTGAAAATACCGGAGAGAATCCCACCCATGATGATGACCACGGTAAACAGGCCCCAGAACGCGTCAAAGAAAATCTTCAGCGCCTGACGAAACGGAATGCGCTCGCCTTTGGGATAGCCGCGTTTGCGTGCGAACCCCAGGCACATCACCATCAGGCAGCCTCCCAGCATCAGTCCCGGCAGGATACCTGCGACAAACAACGAAGAGATGGTGACCATGCCGCCGGTTGCCAGCGAGTAAATCACCGAGTTGTGACTGGGTGGCGTCAGCACGGCCTGAACGGAGCCGCTGGCCGTTACCGCAGCGGCAAAATCACGCGGATAGCCTTTCTCCTCCATCTGCGGGATCATCACCGAACCAATCGAAGCGGTGTCCGCGACTGACGATCCGGAGATGGCACCAAAGAAGGTCGACGCGACGATGTTAACCAGTGAGAGGCCACCGCGAATAAAGCCGACAAAGATATAGGCGAAATTGACCAGCCGCCGGGCAATCCCACCCTCCGCCATGATCGCACCCGCAAGAATAAAGAACGGGATGGTCAGCAGCGAAAATTTGTTAATGCCATTAGTTATCTGAATCACCACCGCTTCCAGGGGCAGATCGATCCACCAGGCGCCGATAAAAGCGCTCAGGCCGACCGCAAACGCGACCGGAAACCCCACCAACAGCAACACCAGCAAACTGCCTATCAAGATTAATGCATCCATCTTCTGCTCCGGATTAGTGGGTGCCGCCCAGTGTGACAATGGGTCGCTGACTTTGATCGCCGGTCAGCAATCGCTCAACAACAAACAGCAGGGTGAAGATCGCGCCAATCGGGATCGGCAGATACATTTCGCCGTAGGTCACCGCCGGCAGTGAGGCGAGCGTCTGCACCCACATCGCTTCACACAGGCTGTAACTGGCCTGGAAGATCACCAGGCAGGTGATGATCATCAGCAGATCGCAGACCCGCAGCATCAGGCGCTGGCGGGCAGGTGACAGACGATCGGTGACCATTGACACGCAGATATGTGTTCCGGCACGAAAGCCGACCGGCGCGCCGATAAAAGTGAATATGATCATGCAGATAATGGCGACCGGTTCTGGCCAGGAGAGTGCGCCGTTCATCACGTAACGGGCGAAGATGCCAACAGGAATGACCGTCACCATGATCAACAGCGCCACGGCGGCCACCAGCATGCACAGCAGATAAAGCCCATCCATCAGACGCGTATAAGCAGACATAATTAATACCTGATTAAGCACGCCACACGGCAGTGTGGCGCGGGAAGGGTTATTTCACGTCGGCGATTCGGGTCATCAGATCCTGATATTTGCCGCCGAATTGATCGCGCACCGGCTGGGTCGCCTTAACGAAGTAGTCGCGGTCGGTCTGCTGGAAGGTCACGCCACCGGACTTCATTTTGGCGATCGACTGTTCGGTGTAGGTCGCCCAGAGCTGACGCTCTTCATCCTGTGCCTCTTTGCCGAGCTTTTTCAGCAGTGTCTGATCGTCGGGTTTCAGGCGATCCCAGGCACGTTTCGAAAACAGAATCATCTCTGGCTGAATAAAGTGGCCGGTGAGGGTGTAGTACTTCGCGACCGGCATGTAGTTGTGGGCGACAAAGGTAGGTGGGTTGTTCTCGGTGCCATCGACCACGCCGGTCTGCATCGCACTAAAGACTTCGCTGACGCCCATTGCCACCGGATTTGCGCCCATCGCTTTCAGCGTCGCCAGTGAAATGGCGCTGTTCTGCACCCGGATCTTCATACCTTTAAGATCGTCGGGTTTTGCCAGCGGCTTCTTGGTGATCATGTTGCGCTCACCGGCATCCGTCCAGCCCAGGAAGACCATGCGGGCGTTGGGATCCTTATCAAACTTGCTGGCAATCTCGCTGCCTATCTCACCATCCAGCACTTTATGCATGTGGTCGATGTCGCGAAAAACGTAGGGCAGGGTCAGCACGCTGGTTTCCGGGGCGATAGACGTGACCGGAGCCAGTGAGACGCGGATCATATCGATGGCGCCCAGCTGCACCTGTTGCAGCGTCTGGTCTTCATCACCCAGCACGCCACCGGCGTAGATCTTCATCTCCAGCCGTCCATCAGTGGCCTGTTTGAGTTTGTCGCCCATGTGTTGCAGGGCAACCACAGTGGGATAGCCGGCTGGCTGCACTTCAGCGACTTTAATCACCTGTGCCGTGGCGGTGGAACTTATCATGATTGCCGCCAGGGCACTGGCCAGGCATGTTTTTGTCAGTCTCATTATTTTGTCTCCCGCAGAGGTAGGACGGCCTGGAGTCTGGGCTAACCGCAGAGTGCCGTGTGGAGCCAGCATAGTGAAAATGCGTCTGAGTAAAATGCAGTAATGTTGATTGAATGAATGGCGTCACATTTTGAAACGTTGTTTTAATAAATTTTCATGCAGCTTCACATTTTCGAAACGTCCCTGACGGAAAGTGTGCAAAGCTGGTCAAAGCGAGGTCTGTGACCAGGGTTGGGTTTGTAAATACTAATGAGAACTACTATCAATTCGCCGCCATTTTGCTATTATTCGCGCTTGTTTCGCATCCCTGAATCAGAAGTTGGAGAAGCAGCGTGGTAGCCAGTGATTTGATGCAAACGGACCTCTCCGTTTGGGGCATGTATCAACATGCCGATATCGTGGTAAAGGTCGTCATGATTGGCCTGTTGTTGGCATCGGTCGTGACATGGGCAATCTTTTTCGGGAAATATGCTGAACTCAGCGCCGCTAAGCGCCGCCTGAAGCGTGAGCAACTGGCGCTGGGCGAAGCCCGTAGTCTTAATGACGCCGCCCGCATTGCTCAGTCGTTTACCGGTCACAGCCACAGCGTCGTGCTGCTGAACGATGCGCAGAATGAACTCGAATTGTCGGCAGGTGTGGAAGATACCAACGGCATTAAAGATCGCACCAGTTTCCGCCTTGAGCGCCGCGTGGCTGCTTTCAGCCGCCATGCAGGCCGGGGCAATGGCTTCCTGGCAACCATCGGCTCTGTCGCCCCGTTTATTGGTCTGTTCGGCACTGTCTGGGGCATCATGAACAGCTTTATCGGTATTGCGAAAACCCAGACGACGAACCTTGCGGTGGTGGCTCCCGGTATCGCCGAAGCGCTGCTGGCAACGGCGGTGGGTCTGGTCGCTGCGATTCCGGCGGTGGTGATCTACAACGTCTTTGCCCGCATGATCGCTAACTACAAAGCTTCGCTGGGTGATGTTGCCGCTCAGGTGATGCTGTTGCAGAGTCGTGACATCGACCTGGGCACTGTGGCCAAAGAGGTTCCGCGTCCCGCGACCGCCCAGAAACTGCGCTTAGGGTAAGCTGTTATGGCCATGCGATTAAACGACGATCTGCAAACCGACGGTGAAATGCATGAGATTAACGTGACGCCGTTTATCGACGTCATGCTGGTTCTGCTGATCATCTTTATGGTAGCCGCGCCACTGGCGACGGTCGACGTGCGCGTCAATCTGCCCGCCTCAACCAGCGCGCCGCAGCCGCGCCCGGAGAAGCCAGTTTATTTGTCGATTAAAGCGGATAAGCAGCTCTACGTCGGTAACGATCAGGTTACGCCTGACTCGCTGGTGAACGTGCTGACCAGCCAGACGCAGGGCAACAAAGAGACGACGATTTTCTTCCAGGCGGACAAGTCGGTGGATTATGAAACCCTGATGAGCGTCATGGATAAACTGCGCACGGCGGGCTATCTGAAAATCGGGCTGATGGGCATGGAAACCGTGAAGAAATAGCGAATTATCGGGCATCCTTAGAAGGCGACTATTGAGGTCGCCTTTTTTTATGCTGGCTCTCTGACCACATAAAATCGGGTCAAGCAGTGCTCAAGCCGATCACTTATGCTGCCTGATTCGGATTGTTAATTGGTTGTTACTTATGTACATAGATTTGTAAATTGCAATGGTGACTCACGTCACATTAATCCCGCTTCAGTCAGGCTAAAACGGCTAAAAAACAATAGGAAGCCGTTATGAGTCACACCCCGTCTTTACAAAAGCCGCCGAAAAGTGCTGCCCGAACTATCTTCAACGTCACCAGTGGTAACTTCCTGGAGATGTACGACTTCATGGTGTTTGGCTACTACGCGACCGCCATTTCAAAAACCTTCTTCCCGGGTGATGACCCGTTTGCTTCCCTGATGCTGACCCTGATGACCTTTGGTGCCGGCTTCCTGATGCGCCCGCTGGGGGCGATCATTTTAGGTGCCTACATCGACCATCATGGGCGCCGTAAAGGCCTGTTGCTGACGCTGGGCTTAATGGCGATTGGTACCCTGACCATTGCGGTGGTACCGGGTTACGCTACCTTAGGCGTGGCAGCACCGATTCTGATTCTGTTGGGGCGTCTGTTGCAGGGCTTCTCGGCGGGGGTTGAGCTGGGTGGCGTATCGGTCTATCTGGCCGAAGTTGCACCCAAAGGACGTAAAGGCTTCTTCGTGAGCTGGCAGTCGGGCAGTCAGCAGATTGCGGTGATCTTTGCTGCCCTGCTGGGCCTGATGCTGAATCATCTGCTGGCGAAAGAAGCGGTAACGGAGTGGGGCTGGCGTATCCCGTTTGTGGTTGGCTGTCTGATTGTGCCGTTCCTGTTCTATATCCGCCGGATGCTGGAAGAGACTGAAGCGTTCAGTAAACGTAAACATCACCCGAGCATGACGGAAATCATGCGGTCGGTCGCCAGCAACTGGGCGCTGGTGCTGGCGGGCATGCTGATGGTGGTCACCACCACGGTGATGTTCTACATGATCACCGCTTTTACACCGACCTTTGGCAAAACTGTATTGATGATGAGCGACAAGCAGGCGTTTCTGGTGACGCTCTGTGTGGGTGTTTCCAACCTCTTCTGGCTCCCGCTGATGGGTACGCTGTCGGACCGCGTGGGACGACGTCCGCTGCTGATTATTTTTACCCTGCTGATGATTGCCACCACCTGGCCGGTGCTTCACTGGATGGTGGGATCGGCCAGCTTCGCTCACCTGCTGGAAGCTGAGCTGTGGCTGTCGTTTCTCTATGCCAGCTATAACGGTGCGATGGTGGTTTATCTGGCAGAAATTATGCCTGCTGAAGTGCGCGCTGCCGGTTTCTCCATGGCTTACAGTCTGGCAACGGCGCTATTTGGCGGCTTTACACCTGCCATCTCCAGCTATCTGATTCACGCCACCGGTGACAAAGCGATGCCTGGCGTCTGGCTCACCTTTGCGGCGGTCTGCGGGCTGATCGGTACGCTGTTGATTGGCCGGATGGTGAAGCAGTATCAGCGGCGTCACAGCGCCACAACGACGGTCAGCGCGTCACTTTAAAACGATAAATCGACGACCACGCTGTCGCTGTAATTTCCCGCAGGCGGCGTGTTCTGAGTGGTCAGGATGCGCGCGGTGTAGTTAAAGCCGCGCGTCAGTCCATCCGCTGATACCGCTGTCGAGGTGGTACTGCTCCAGCGTTCAGTGCCTGCCGCTCCCCAGCGATTGCTGGTGGCACTTTTATAAATCTCATAACTCAGACGGTTCGCTCCGCTCGCCATGTTCCTGACGCTGCCCGCCGGATAACTGCCATTGTTCAGCCCGACGGTATAGGTACTGCCTTTACTGCACAGCACGTTAATGGTCTGCGATACAGCGGAGAAGCTACTCACCAGCGGCGCACTGCCAAAGCTGATGTTGGGTGCGGTGATCGTCGTGCAATCGTTGGTGAGGACAGCGGTAACGTTAATCGGAATCACGCCGCTGCCTTGCTGCTCGCTTAAACAGAGATTACCCACGCCAATGCTGGTGCAGATGCGGTAAGTCACAGCCATATTTAGCGTAACGGAATAGGTTCCCGCTGCAACCACCTGACCGGGAACAGTGCGCAGATAGACGGGAAGGGCAAAGTTAAGACTGCCCAGCAAACCTGCCAGATTTATCAGGGTTTGTGAGCTGTAAACAAACGGCGTGCTGCCAATCGTCAGTTCGCTGGCGCAGGCGCTGTCGGTGCAGAGCCGTACTGGCACATTATCGCTGCCGGTGTCACCACTGCGTTTCAGGACGCCCCGTGTGCCGCTGATATTGGTCGCGCCGGTCAGCTGAAACGTTATCTGGTTATTGCCAAGCAGTGACAACGCCGAGCCTGCGCCACAGTTGACGTTGGCGTTAGTGGTCACCGAGCTGACGGTGGTATTCGCCACAAACGTCGTGACCGAGCCGAAGCTGGCGGTCGACGCGGGCAGACCGCAGGCGGCGTAGCTCACCGACGGCAGTGTCAGCAGCAGGGCAGCCAGTAACAGAGATTTGATCATGGTTGGGTTCCGGACGTGAAAGATTCAGCGGGAGAGGCTGCGCTGCCTGCGGCGGGCGCGGGCAGCGCGCAGGTCAGAGGGCCATAGGTTTTCAGCGCCTGCGGCTGACCGCTGGCGATGCGCAGTTCGGTTTCACAGCGGCGGCCATCGGGCGTCACCACCTCCATCGGGTTTCTGGCAGTGAGATTTTCCATCCAGACGATGCCATCCCAGCCGACATACTCAGTGGCATGATCCGCACGCTGTACCAGGCTTGAGACCGGCAGCGGCTGGCCCTGTGCATCAACCAGAATCACGCTGGCAGAGCGCAGTTTTTCCACCGGGAAGTTAAGCAGGTAGCCGCTCTGACGTTTCACCGCAAAACGCTGCTCAACATGGGGCGTGGTCATATCGGCGGGCAGGTCGAGGGTGTCGATATCATATTTGGCCGGGTAGTAGCTGCTGATGGCGGGGACCAGCAGATAGCCCTGTTGGTTAGTGCGTCCCATCGACTGATTTTCATAGCGAACATTAACGTCGGGATAGCCCGTTTTCACCAGCACAAAAGCGTCGTTGATGGCGTTGGCGGCAAAGACGCCGTTGTCCATTAATACCAGTGCACCGGCGACATCGGCCCATTGAGTCAGATTGTCATCATCACCGTAGAAGCCCCCCGAGGTGTCGATATGGTTATTGCGGTAGCGCAGACTGCCCTGCCGGTAGTCGCCACTGTCGCCACTCTGATTCGCCCATGAGGCATCCCAGGCGAATCCACCGTCGCTGGGCATGGCACTGGAGGCATAGAGACGCTGGCTATCGCGACCGCGTTGATCGCGCTCGGTGCTGATCGCCGCGCTGCCCTGCTCGCCAAACGGGATCACCAGCGAGAGCGCACCGGTCCAGCTCTTCTCCTCCTGATCGCGGCTGGCGGAGACATAGAGGCTGCTGTTTCCCCACAGATTCTTACTCCATGAGAGGTTCCACAGGCGGGTGCGATCGCCCTGGCCGTCGGTGATATCGATGAAGGCGGCGCCGACGCTGCCAAAGCGGTTCAGTGAGATGCTGGCGCTGTATTGGGCAGTGCGGCGCGATAGCGTGTAACGGCTATCCGCCTGACTACCGGCACGGCTGCCGACCAGGGCCAGATTGCCAAAGTCGCTGCTGCGCTGGGTCTGCTGCGTGCCGATGTTGAACCAGCGATTGTTGTACTGATAGCCCCAGCTATATTGCCTGCCGCTGTCGCCATCAAGATGACTTTGTGCCACCGCGCCGTTAACCACGCCCCAGCTGCCAACCCGAAGCTGACCTCCCAGCCCGCCCATCGCCAGATTTTCGCTGCCCTCGGCGTGACTCTCCAGCGTCAGCCAGTCGGTCATGCCGTAGCGATATGAGCCACTGGCGGCAGCCGCACCGTAATCGAAGTTTTTAATGCCGTAATTTTCGCGAATCGCCCCGGCGGAGATAGCGTAGTCAGCCAGCCCCGATTTCAGCAGATTGCTGGAGACATAAAACGGCATGGTGGTGGTGACGCGTCGGCCGACCGCATCTGTGGTGGTGATCACCGCGTCACCCGCACCATTGACGAATGGCACATTGGTTAATGACCAGGGGCCAGGCTGCACATTTGCCTGACCGGAGCGATAGCCATTGATAAAGAGATCGACGGTGGAGGGGACTGCAGCCTGGCCAGAGAAGGCGGGTAGCGGATAGGTCACCAGGTCAGGACGGACGCTGAAGTCGCGACCCACACTGATGCCGCCGAGTCGGATGCTGCTGCTCCAGGCAAGCGAGTCAGTCACCAGATCCCCGACCCGCCAGCTCATCACCGCGTTCTCATCTTCATTGCTCCACCAGCTGTCGTAACGGATATAACCGTTGTCCTGATAACCGGGGCTGCCTTCCAGCTGCTGCTGCCAGACGCCGTTGGTAGAGACGTGTCCGGCATCACCGAACAGGCGCAGTTCGTTCCAGGCAGAAAGCCGGGTGCCGGTGGTATCGGTACGGCTGGCGTAGAGATCGTAGTTAATCAGCGCGCCGGCGCTGGTGCGCCCCGGATAGCGCGGTCCGTTCTTCGCCTCGCCAATCACCTGACCGGGAAGCCATTCCGGTGGTACGGTGAGCAGCAGCCGCTGACGGGCGGCGTCATATTCCACACTGACGGATTGCAGGCTGCTGACATCGATCTGCGCCTGCTCACCCAGCTTATCCAGTGGCAGACCGGCACGCTGCAGATCGCCGCTACGCAGCCAGAAATGGTCGTTGCGCTGCTCGACTGGCACAATGTTGCCGTTTTCCTGCTGGTTAATCACCAGCTCCAGCATATATTGCTGACCGCTGCTGCTGGTCTGCAGGCTGTGCGGTGGAGGCAGGGATGAATAGGTCTCCGCCAGCACAGGATCCGGCGTTAAGGCGTAAATGACGCTGGCTACCGTCAGCGCGCAGGGATGCAGGGAAAAAGGTCTCATTCAGCGCTTATTTCTGGGCAGCGCTGCGCCACGGGCTCTTGTTGACCTCTGCAGTGAGTTCGCCGCTGACCGGAGTGGTGAGTGGCCAGCGATATGTGCTGTCCGCGAGCACATAGCCATATAAACCGTCGCCCAGTCTGCGACCGCCGATAGTCACATTGCTCAGTCGGGCATGGCCATTGCCGCTGTTGGTCAGCTGCAGCCAGCGCTTGCCTCCCTCGCTAATCTGTTGCCAGCGCAGAGCCGGACGGGCGCTGTCGGTGGAGAGCCCGGTGCCATACACGAACAACGGCACTGAGTAACGCATCTGAAAGGTCAGCCCGGCCTGATTCTCGCCAGGATTGCGCGGCGTGGGAATCTCATCCAGCACCACCCGATAAGCCTGCTCTTTACCGGCCGCAGGCGGCGTCTGTTTAATCAGTCTGACCAGCTGTTTTTGTCCTGGCTCCATTCGCACCATTGGCGGGCTGGCGACCACCCGCTGCTGGGTCTGGTACTGTTCCTGTCCATTGATTTGCTGCCAGCTGAAAACACGGATCTGCATCATCGTGGTCGTGTTACCGCGATTCTCCAGCCAGAGTTCGCTGGCTTTCTCTTCAGGATTAATGGCGGGATCGATAGGCCATATCATCACAGAGTTAGCAGCAAAGGCTGCATGGAAAAGGGGAGAACTTAACAGCAACAGCAGGGCGCGCAGTGGCTTCATGATCGTATCCTTGTTTTCTATCGCCTCACCAGCTCAGGGTGACGGTCAGCGTATCGGTATAAACGCCGGCGCGCGCAGTGCCGGGCAGTTGCAGCTGGCCATAGATCGGCAGCGTAATGTTATTGGCATTGCTATAGCTCAGCGGCACCGCCTGATTGACCGGGATCACCGTGGTGCGGCTGGCATTACTAAAGAGCGTATAGGGAACGGTATTGCTGAAGTTGGGCAGTTTCAGGTTGCGGGTGGTCGTGAAGTTGGCGCCCTGATTAATGCTCATGCTCAGCGTGGTGCCCGGCGTGCAGGCAAGATTGATCGAGGTACTCTGTACAAAGCTGGCGCTGGCGGGAGTGGCCGCCACGCCAGACTGTGTGCCAAAGTTAAGTGTGCCGAAAACACCGGTATTGGTTCCGGATATTACGCAGCCTGCCACGACAGAAGCCGTGACCTGAAAGGTGCTGGTGGGCAGGCCCCAGGCGCTGAAACACCTTATCAGCAGAGGCAGACCGCATGCGATCATCAGGCTGGATCGCCAGAGAACCACCCTTATCTACCTGCGACAGTCGTTAATAGTTCACGGCAACGTTAATCGTATCGGTATAAGTTCCGGCAGGAATCAGGGGATTAAAACCGCCGCCAACAACCCGGCCATAAATGGCGTAGTTGGTGCCCAGTGTTGGGTCCGTGGTTCCACTGGCGGCGATTGGCGTATTGTTGGCGATAGCCGTGGTAAAGGAGGCGTCACTGTAGAGGGTATAGGCGATGCCCTGTGCATTATCCGATCCCAGAACCAGATAACGTGGTGATGCAGAGGCGGTGCCATAAATGGTCGCTGGCGCAGTATTGCTGCTGGTCACCACCACGTTATAGTCCTGACCCGTGGTACAGCGGACAAAAATACCGTTACCCGCCGCACCGACCAGCGTGGCGTTCAGGGTGTCGAAGGTCGCTGCACTGCTACCAAAATTCAGGGTACCGAAGTTAACGCCCGCCGTAGCTGACTGACCGTTTACCAGGCAACCCGTGGTCAGCGTTAACGTGGCATTGATGGTTCCCGAGGTCGTTGCCGCCTGGGTTAAGGGTGTCATTGCGACAGTTAATCCTGCAGCGGCACACAGAAAAAGCTTGAGTTTCATAATATTTCCTTACGGATTATCGAGAGTCAGTGCTTTTTCACCCGGTGTTTATTAACGATTCAACTCAAAATGATGAAATAAAAATTACAAGGCGGTTAGTGCCACTGTCCTGAGGAAAATCTTAGACTTAAGAATGATGATTTATATTAGTTTTACTTACTATAGATCAGTTAAAGCGTTACGCGAAGCCCTGCCAGTTATTTTTCATTAATCAAATGGCCTAAGTAGCCGATAACCCAGTAACAGCAAGGCATAAAAGCAAGAAAGAAAAAGAAAACTCTTTGTTTTTTCGGTCTCTGGCATGCTTTCCGCTTCGGTGATATGTTCCTGTACCAATCAGACATAATAACGATTTACCGGCTGTCTCAGCAGGCGGGAAATAAGATGCAGGTTTAAAATGCCCTGCGTCTGGGGGCGCGCTTTACCGGGCCTCCGGGATAACAAAAAACCGAAATTTAATGACTTTCACCCAATGGGTGTTTTTTGAATCATTTTCTGACTTTACACAGCACCCGTTTCTCAGCGGGTGGTGAGGAGCTGCACATGTTGCTTGTCACCTGGGATAGCGTTTTGATCTGCGTTTCGCTGATCGTCGCGTTTATTGCCTCATTTACAGCGCTGGATACTGCCGGAAGGGTGGCGGTATCCCGTGGCTGGAGCGCCCGATTCTGGTTGCTGGCAGGCGGTACTGCGATGGGGATTGGCGTCTGGGCAATGCATTTCATTGGTATGCTGGCGATGATGATGCCGATGACGATGCGCTATGACACGCGGCTGACGATACTCTCGCTGCTGGTGGCGATCATGGCGTCAATGTTTGCTTTTGGCCAGACAGTAGGCGGCCTGCATCTCACCCGTTATCGGTTACTGCGCGGCACACTGATCCTGAGTTCAGGGATTGTCGTGATGCACTACCTCGGCATGTATGCGCTGCTGATTGAGCCGCGACCTGAGTGGAATCAGCTGCGGGTAGTGCTCTCCGTGATCATTGCGTTTGTTGCTTCGGGCGTGGCGCTGTGGCTGGCGTTTCATCTGCGCCAGGGTGACCATCATCTGCTGCTGATGCGGGGACTGGCCTCACTGGTGATGGGGATGGCCATTGCTGGTATGCATTATGTCGGCATGTCGGCAGCCCGATTCAGCGAGAGCAGTATGATGCAGCCGGGTGGTGTGAGCAATTCAGGACTGGCGGTTTGGGTAACGCTCATTACGCTGATTATTCTGGGCATTACGCTGCTGAGTTCCATGCTGGATGCCCAACTGCGTGCCGCGCGACTGGCGACCCGACTCAGACACGCTAACCAGGAACTGCGTCAGCTGGCAATGCATGACAATCTGACCGCGCTACCCAATCGGGCCATGCTGGAGCAGCAGCTCGATCTGGCGATTAAACAGGCTATGCTCAACGAAAATCGCTTTGCCGTAATCTATATGGATCTTGATGGGTTCAAAGCGGTTAATGACACCTGGGGACACCACGTCGGTGATCGGTTGCTGGTGGCTGTGTCGGAACGGCTGCGAAGCCAGCTCAGCAACACGATGCTGCTGGTGCGTCTGGGAGGTGATGAATTTGTGCTGATGGCGGAGACATGCGATGTCACTCCAGCCCGTCAGCTGGCGCAAAAACTGGTCAAAGTGATCAGTACGCCGTTTGAACTGGATCGCTATGTGTTACACGTTTCCCTCAGTGCGGGCATTGCGATATTCCCGCTGCACGGTCGTAACCGGCAGGAGCTGTTATTCAATGCCGACTCGGCGATGTACCACACTAAACACAGCGGACGTAACGGCTGGTGCCTGTTTGAGCCGGCGATGAGTGATGCGACGCAGCATCAGCTGGCGCTGGCAAACGATCTGTGGGAGGCGATCGATCGGCAACAGATGCGACTCTTTTATCAGCCCAAATTCCGTTCCGGCGGCACACGGCTAATGGGATTTGAAGCACTGCTGCGCTGGCAGCATCCGCAACGCGGGTTGCTGACGCCTGAGCTGTTTCTGCCGCGCGCCGAAAAAACCGGCCAGATCGTTGCACTGGGCAACTGGGTGATTGATGAGGCCTGCCGTCAGCTGAAAATCTGGCATAACCAGGGCAACAGCGACTGGACGGTCTCGGTCAATCTCTCCGCGTTGCAGTTTCACCAGCGTGATTTACTCCACACGCTGATGCAGACGCTGGCGCGTTACCAGTTGTCAGGCAGCGCACTGATGCTGGAAATCACGGAAGCGATTGCCATGCGTGATCCCCTCTTCAGCCAGCAACGTATTCGTGAACTGCAGCAGGCGGGCGTCAGTGTGGCCATTGATAATTTTGGCATCGGCTATGCCAACCTGTTGCATCTGAAAGATCTGGATGCCAGCGAACTCAAAATCGATCGCAGCTTTATTAACTGCCTGCGACCCGGCAGTGAAGATGCGACCGTGGTCAGCGCCATGCTGACCCTGGCGCAGAGTCTTAACCTGCGCATGGTGGCGGAAGGGGTTGAGACAGAAGAGCAGCAGCACCTGCTCACCAGCCTGGGCTTTGATGCGCTGCAGGGATATCTGCTGGGCAAGCCGACGCCAGCGGATCGCATAGAGGCGTTTCGTTTTCCCGGACTGCGACCGCCTCTGGCATCAGCATCCGTCTGACGCTGACG
>Ga0256409_1000670_pt1 | contig 17102 bp, 11 predicted proteins | sample PhySR1_FD_185981 | JGI IMG/M metagenome (GOLD analysis project Ga0256409, IMG submission 185981) | Leaf surface microbial communities from sunflower plants in UC Gill Tract Community Farm, Albany, California, United States - DLSL S.R1 | ecosystem: Host-associated > Plants > Phyllosphere >...
AGCGTGTGAGTTTCGATATTGCCCGCTATGACCGTATTCCGATGCAGGATTCCGGACCAAAAGCCAGCGCCGTTGCCACTCTGCGTGATGATGCGACAGAGCTGGATGGCTGGGCGCGGAATGGGGTACCGGCACGGATGAGCCTCGGCCTGTATCAGGGTGAGCGTCTGCGAATGCCTGTGCTGGATGCCATCCGTTCTTATGAACCCCCGTCACTGCCGCCTGAACCCCAGCCGATCCCTCAACCGGTACCGAAAATTGTCCGTCTCGACAGTATGTCGCTGTTTGACTCCGGCAAAGCGGTGCTGAAAACGGGCTCCACCAGAATGCTGGTCAATTCTCTGGTCGGCATTAAGGCAAAACCGGGCTGGCTGATTGTCGTGTCCGGGCATACCGACAACACCGGTAATCCGCAACTGAACCAGACGCTGTCGCTCAGGCGTGCCGCCGCGGTTCGTGACTGGATGCGGGACACCGGTGACGTGCCGGAAAGCTGCTTTGCGGTGCAGGGCTATGGCAAAAGCCGTCCTGTCGCAACCAATGACACCCCGGCGGGGCGGGCGCTCAACCGCCGTGTCGAAATCAGTCTGGTTCCGCAGGCGAACGCGAACGCCTGTCAGATACCGGGCAACACCCAGGCGTCATCGCAGGATGATGACGTATCACAACACAATGGAGAGTAATGCCATGGCAATTCCTGTTTATCTCTGGCTGAAAGACGACGGTGGCGCGGACATTAAAGGGTCTGTGGACGTGCAGGACCGTGAAGGCAGCATCGAAGTGGTGGCGCAGGAGCATAACCTGTACATCCCGACCGACAACAACACCGGCAAGCTGACCGGCACCCGTATCCACACCCCGTTCCTGTTTACCAAGGAGATCGATTCCTCCAGCCCGTATCTGTACAAGGCGGTGACCACCGGCCAGACCCTGAAATCTGCGGAGTTCAGGTGGTACAGAATCAACGACGCGGGCCAGGAAGTGGAGTACTTCAACACGAAGCTGGAAAACGTGAAAGTGGTGAAGGTCAATCCTGAAATGTATGACGTTAAGGACCCTTCTTACGAGAAGCACAACCACCTTGAGCGCATCGAACTGCGCTACGAAAAAATCACCTGGACCTACAAAGACGGCAACATCATCCACTCCGATAGCTGGAACGAACGCGCCACCGCGTAAGCCCGATGCGGACGGGATTTCCTGTCCGCAGTTTTTTGCTGAGCGCCTGTCTGAAAAGGGCTTTCAGCAAAGAAACTCACAATCTGCCTGCTGACCGAATGCGCTCTGGTCCCCTTAACGGGAAACAGCGATGGGCGGTAGCGTGTCCAGGAACCGACAAAGAGAGAACTTCATGGAAAATCCAGCCATCCTGCTGCGACGTCTGAACCCTTACTGTGCCCGCGCGATGGAGGGGGCGGCTTCGCTCTGCCAGACCCGCGCACACGCAGAAATTCTGCCGGAGCACTGGCTGCTGAAACTGCTGGAGCAGGGCGAGGGCGACCTGACGGTGCTGGCACGCCGCTATGAGTGGGATATGGACGCCATCTGGCAGGATTTGCTGGGCTGGCTGGACAGGCAGCCGCGCTCGGTTCGCCATCGTCCACAGCTGTCTGATGCCATTCAGACTCTGCTGCAGGAAGCCTGGCTGATTGCCTCACTTAATGGTGAAGGGCAAATCCGAAGCCAGCATCTTTTGATGGCTCTGGTGGAAAAACAGAACCTGGTACGCTGCGATGGGCTGTGGCCACTGCTGACGCTGGGCCAGAGCCAGCTGGAACGTCTGCGTCCGTTGCTCGATGCACAATCGGACGAACGCCCGGAAGTGCAATATGAAGAGCAACTGGCACAGAACCATGGCGGAGATGTGGAGTTTACTGGCCGTCCGGTTGGTGCAGAACTGAAAGAGGGCGAACTGAACCCGGCGCTGCAGAATGCGCTGGATAAATTTACCCTGGACGTTACCGCTAAGGCAAAGGAAGGAAAGATTGATCCGGTGTTCGGCCGTGGCACGGAAATCCGCCAGATGGTGGACATTCTCTCCCGCCGTCGCAAGAACAACCCGATCCTGGTGGGCGAGCCGGGTGTGGGGAAAACCGCGCTGGTGGAAGGTCTTGCACTGCGTATCGCCGAAGGCAACGTGCCGGAAAGTCTGAAGCCGGTTATTCTGCACGCCCTTGACCTCGGCCTGCTGCAGGCGGGCGCAGGTGTGAAGGGAGAATTTGAACAGCGGCTGAAAAACGTCATCGATGCTGTACAGCAGTCGCCGACCCCAATTTTGCTGTTTATCGACGAAGCCCACACCATCATCGGCGCGGGTAATCAGGCGGGCGGAGCCGATGCGGCCAACCTGCTGAAGCCGGCGCTGGCGCGTGGCGAGCTGCGCACCATTGCCGCGACCACCTGGAGTGAGTACAAACAATATTTTGAGAAGGATGCCGCGCTGGAGCGGCGCTTCCAGATGGTGAAGGTCGACGAGCCGGATGACGATACCGCCTGCCTGATGCTCAGAGGCCTGAAATCACGCTACGCGGAACACCATAACGTGCATATCACTGACGATGCGGTCAAAGCCGCGGTCACCCTGTCCCGCCGTTACCTGACCGGCCGTCAGCTGCCGGACAAGGCGATTGACCTGCTTGATACCGCAGCTGCCCGAGTGCGCATGAGTCTTGATACGGTGCCGGAACAGATTGTACGCCTTAAGGCACGGCTTACCGCACTGGCGCTGGAAGAGCAGGCGCTGCTGGACGACATCGCCGCCGGCAGCAACCGTCATGGTGATCGCCTGGGTGTCATTGAACAGCTGCGGACGGAACTGGATGTGCGCATCGGAGAACAGGAAGCGCGATTCAGCAGTGAAAAGGCGCTGGCGCAGCAACTGATAGCCGGCCGGCAGGATATCAGCAATCAGGCTAACATTTCCGGCCTGCAGCAGCAGCTTGAGCAGGCACAGCAGGGCGACGTGCTGGTTCAGGTGGATGTGGACACCCGTACGGTTGCGAACGTTATTGCTGACTGGACGGGTGTGCCACTCTCCTCACTGATGAAAGATGAACAGGCCGGACTGCTGACGCTGGAAAATGAAATGGGCCGGCGTGTGGTGGGTCAGGATGCTCCCCTCCATGCCATTGCGCAGCGCCTTCGCGCAGCGAAGACCGGGCTGACGTCAGAGAACGGCCCGCAGGGCGTGTTCCTGCTGGTCGGGCCGAGTGGCGTGGGCAAGACCGAAACCGCCCTGGCGCTGGCGGATGTGCTGTACGGCGGCGAGAAGTCGCTGATTACCATTAACCTCTCCGAATACCAGGAGCCGCACACCGTATCGCAACTGAAAGGATCGCCGCCGGGTTACGTCGGTTACGGCCAGGGCGGCATCCTCACCGAAGCGGTACGTAAACGCCCTTACAGCGTGATCCTGCTGGATGAAGTCGAGAAAGCGCATCGCGACGTCATGAACCTGTTCTATCAGGTCTTTGACCGCGGCTTTATGCGCGACGGCGAAGGCCGCGAAATCGACTTCCGCAATACCGTTATCCTGATGACCTCCAACCTTGGCAGCGACCCACTGATGCAGTTGCTTGATGAGCAGCCGGAGGCCACGGAAGGCGATCTGCAGGAACTGCTGCACCCAATTTTACGCGACCACTTTCAGCCCGCACTGCTGGCTCGCTTCCAGACCGTGATTTACCGCCCGCTGGCGGAAGCTGCGATGCGTACCATTGCAGAAATGAAGCTGTCACAGGTCAGCAGGCGCCTTCATCGCCATTACGGCCTGACCACGCAGATTGACGAGAGCCTGTATGGCGCACTGACCGCCGCCTGCCTGCTGCCGGATACCGGGGCGCGTAACGTTGACAGTCTGCTTAATCAGCAGATTCTGCCGGTGCTGAGTCAGCAGCTGCTGACTTACATGGCGGCAAGACAGAAACCCCGGTCATTACGCCTTAGCTGGAGTGAGGAAGAGGGAATCGGACTGGAGTTTGACCCGATACCAGGAGCGTCTGAATGAGCACCAATCCCCTGATCAGATTCAGCCACAGCCACCATCTGCTGACGGTAAAGGGATGTGAAGCCGATCTTGATGTGCTGGCGTTTGAAGGTCACGAAGCCCTGAGCACGCCGTTCAGCTACCGCATTGAATTCACAAGTGATAACCATGCTATCAGCAAAGAGATGATGCTGATGAAGGCGGCCTCTCTGACGCTGCAGGCCCCGGTTAATAAGGGTTACGGCATCAGAATACAGCAGCCGGTTCGGGTGATTCAGGGCGTGGTTACGGGCCTGGAACGGCTTGGCACCTCAAAAGATGAAACCCACTATGCCGTAACGCTCCGGCCGCGCCTGGCGCTGCTCGACCGTTCGCACCAGAACACCATTTATCAGGACATGTCGGTCCCGCAAATCGTGGAAAAAATCCTCCGTGAGCGCCATGGCATGCGCGGCCAGGATTTTCTGTTTTCGCTGAGCGGTGAGTACCCGCGCCGCGAGCAGGTGATGCAGTACGGCGAGGACGACCTGCATTTTATTACCCGCCTGCTGGGCGAAAACGGTATCTGGTTCCGCTTCACCACCGACACGCGCCTGAATATCGACGTGGTGGAGTTCTGTGACAGCCAGCAGGGCTATGAGAAAGGCCTGACGCTGCCCTCGGTGCCGCCATCCGGGCAGCATTCGCACGGCGTGGACGCGGTCTGGGAGATGGAGAGTCATCATAACGTAGTGCAGAAGCAGGTCAGCACCCGCGACTACAACTACCGCCAGGCCACCGAAGAGATGAATGTCCTGGCCGACGTGACCCGCGGGGATGCCACCACCTGTGGTGAGGCTTATCACTTTGCGGATAACTGGCTGACAGCGGGTAATGTCTACGAACGTCATCCAGCCCCGGAGTCCGGTGCATTTTACGCCCGCATCCGGCATGAGCGCTATCTGAACGGCCAGACGCAGATCCATGCTGTCACCAGTTGCCCGACACTCTCTCCCGGTCAGGTCCTGAAAGTCAGCGGCGGATACGAAGTGGCAGAGGTGTTTGCGCATGGCGTTGTCATCACGGCGATACACAGTCATGCGCGGCGTGATGAGGATTTTGGCGTCAGGTTTGACGGTATCCCGGACAGCGCAGATTTTTGCTTCCGTCCGGCCCCCGGCAATCGTCCGGTGATGGCTGGCACCTTACCGGCACGCGTCACCAGTACCACGGAGAACGACACCTACGGACATGTTGATAAAGAGGGCCGCTATCGCGTCAGCATGCTGTTTGACCGTGAAAAAAGGGAAACGGGGTTTGAGAGCCTGTGGGTCCGTCAGGCCCGCCCGTACGCCGGGGACAGTTACGGGCTGCACCTGCCGTTGCTGGCAGGCACTGAAGTGGCGATTGGCTTTGAGGACGGCAACCCGGACCGGCCCTATATCGCCGGCGTGCTGCATGATTCGGCGCACCCGGATCCCGTCACCATCCGCAACTACAAACGTAATGTACTGCGCACCCCGGCGAATAACAAAATCCGTCTCGACGATGAGCGGGGCAGGGAGCACATCAAGGTCAGCACCGAATACGGCGGCAAGAGCCAGCTGAACCTGGGGCATCTGGTCGATGGCGAAAAACAACAGCGCGGCGAGGGTTTTGAGCTCAGAACCGACAGCTGGGGGGCTATCCGGGCGCAGAAAGGGATATTTATCTCGGCGGACGGACAGGCAAAAGCGCAGGGTCAGGTACTGGAGATGGAGGCGACAATAGCCCGTCTTACAGCGGCACTGATGGAGATGCAGTCTCTGGCGGCCAGCGCAAAACAGGCTCAGGCCCTGGCTGCTGATATCGGGCGTCAGCAGGCGTTACTTACTAAAAAGCTGGAGAAACTTCAGCAGGAAGTGCTTATTGGCAGCGCTCCGAAGGGGATAGCCCTGGTCAGTGGTGAAGATATACAACTGTCTGCTCAGGACAACCTGATGCTGACGGCTGGGAAACAGCTGGATATTGGATCACAAAAAGATTTCACGCTGGCTGCGGGTAAACAACTCAGCCTGTACAGCCGTGAAGGTGCAAAATTGTTTAGTTCGCACAGCGATATTGATATTCAGGCTCAGGGTGGAAATATCACTACCTGGTCGACACAGGACACGCATATCTCCAGTGGCAAGAAGATGGTTGTGACGGCTCAGGATGAACTCACGCTGATATGTAGCGGTGGCTATATAAAAATTAAAGATGGCAATGTTGAAATTGGCGGTCCTGGAAAATTAGTTATTAGAAATTCCGGTATCAAAAAATCAGGTTCAGGAAATATACAGGGCGTGATGAGATCTTTTGATCCCTCAACGTTTGATGAGAAATTTGTCATTACCCATCCTGTTACAGGAAAGCCTTTGGCAAATCAGAATTATGATATTCATATGCCGGATGGGAAGGTTCTGTCTGGTATAACAGACAGTTCTGGAAATTCATCGTTAATAATGTCCAAAGCGGTTGATGGGTTGAAGATCGTTTTGAAGAAATAAAGAAAGGGATAGGGTTATGATAAATATAATTGAGCGGTTGCTTTTTATATGCGGTGTTTTTATTTTGAGTGGTTGTGTGGCTGGTCCTTATGGGGGAGGTGTTGCTTTTGTGAATCCTTTTTCTGCAATGCAGAATATGCAGAAAGAGCCGGAAAAAGAAAAACCGCAACCTAAGGTGTATGGCCCTCCGCAGATAATTTATCGCATTGATAAAGATCGCTACTTTACGCTTGAAGAGTACACTCGCTGCGAAAACGGGAAAACATTTTATAATAACAAAGCGAAAGGAATTCATGTTCTCATAGCCCCCTCTTCGGGTTATTTATTTAAAGGGCGACTATTCTGGCTATCAAAACGCGATGATTATTTAGCCTTCCCATTAACAGCGAATGATAACAAGGCAGCCTGCATGGGGTCTGATAAAGGGTGCCTGAATATTATTTCAGTCACAACTGATGGTGGTAAGACAATACGCTCGGCGACTTACGGATCAAATACTCAGGACCCTAATGGTGATACAAAAGATTACGATATGCTGGTGACTAATGACGGATTTTATATGATCAAATTTTGGTACGGTAACAGGAGTCTAACGAATGGCGTTGTGGATAGATGGATATTTAGCCCTGCCACTAAAACTTCAAATTCCGCTTACCCTGGGGTTACTGGTCCAGAATATCAGAAGGGATTACCTATGGATGATATATCTAAGGTGAAACAGATACAAATGCAATGCGATCGAAAACTGGAACCTAAACAATCGTAAGGGAGTTTAGTGAAATGAATAGTAATGCGTCAGAACCTACCAGGAAAGCGAAAGTTCATCTTACTGATAATGGTACGCCGTACGCATATTCGATGACTTCGCATAAAAATATAAGAACACGGGCTGAGGTTAAACCGCCCTTGCAGTTGCCAGGATTAGTTATATTCGTTCATGGTGTAAATTCTGAGGGGGAGTGGTATGATTATGCGGAAGAAGCTTTATGCGAGGGTTTAAATAAAAGATTAAGTTTGTTGGATAAAGATAGTTCTTATTGGCTAGTGCCTAATTCATACTATAAAGAAAATTGGAGTGATGATAAAAGCAAATGGATTGTTCCATCTCGTAAAATAAATAAAGAAGGCCGCTCTCCTGTTATCCGTTTTTACTGGGGATACCGTGCAACTGATAATGATATTGGTAAGTATGCAATTCCGCTAAAAAACAAACAGGGTGACAATTATTACGATCTGACTCCTGAGCAAAGAAAAAGCAAAGGTCCATTTTACTGGGGCGGAGGCCCATTTCAGAATGGCTGCAACCAGCTGGTCAGCCTGTGGAGTAATAAAGGATTTGATAACTGGCCCTCTACCCTTGGAGTTCCAGTACCCTTCAGTACGCAGTTACTGAATGGAGAGCGTGACAGGCTGCTTACCGCCGCGCCGCCGCGACATTATTATGCCCACGCAGCAGGCCGCCTGGCGAAATTAATCAAAACGATCCGCGATAAGCATCCTGAAGACACGGTGACGGTAATGTCCCACAGTCAGGGCACTATGATTGCTCTGGCAGCTGCTGCAATCGAAGCCCCGGACGCGCTGTTTGTGATGAATTCGCCCTATGCGCTGGATAATGAAATGACAACCTATATTTCATATCCCATGAATGAAATTATCAGTAAAGAAGCCAGAGAAGCAACATTTGCCGATATTGTAAAAAAAGTGGCTGAAAACAAAACGCGTTTGAAAAAACAAGGGTGTAAAAGATTACTGGCAGGGGCCAGCAGTGATGGTGAGAGCTGGACGCCGGAAGGTAAAACCCATGGAGATATACCGGAGCGTGATAACCATGGAACAACCTGGATTTACTGCAATCCCCATGATCGTGTAATGGGCTCTTCGCCGCTTCGCAGTATTGGCTGGCAGGGATTACCGAACACTAAAAGCAGTGGTTTTACTGAATCTCACCCTCTGTTCAAGGCCGCGGGTGACACCTTATACGTGCGCATGCTGGGGCGAAACACACCGTGTGGTGTTGAACCCAATACGCACACCCATTTCAGCAACCTGGAGGATGGAAAACCATTCTGGGACAGCACGAACACGGTAATGGAAAAACTAACGTGGCCGGAACCGGAAAAAGGGCAAAAAATAACCATCAATGGTCCCCTGGTGCCTGAACCTCTGTCAGCTGATGAATTAAAAGATTTTGACCAGGATTATCGGAGTAGAGAAAAACAGACAGGAAAGATTGGCTATGGCTATGGACAAATAGATCCCGTTAGAAATGCTCCCATTGATACTGACTACCGCTATTACATCTCGCTTTACGGTTATTTTGACCAAAAAATGATCCCAAAAAAAGCCTCTGGTTATTACCAACCTGGACCCGGTTCAAAAGATGAACGTGTCGGTTATGAAAAGCAATCAAGAGCAGAAATGATGGAAGAGATACGTACTTATGTACAGCGTCCGACAGATCACAGTACCTTGCCGATGGATCAGCGGTTCATGAGAAGAGTCGTTGCCTATGATTTACCTGTCGGCTACTGCTGGCATTCCTGGGACAGAGAAAGCCTTGCTGAATTGCGCCATCAGGCTGACTGGCTGGAAAGTGATGATTATTACTGGACCGGTAAGCTGACTATCCCGGCCATGCCTGCGATTATCCGAAGAGAAGTGGCTAGTGATGCAGTGGAAAAGAAATCTCATGAAATGGAACGTCTTCGCCCTGAAAAATAAATGCAAGTAGCTGCAATGCACATTAATTCTAAGGAAGGAAGTATGGGTAAATATGTTGTCGTATTAGGGGATGCCACTTCGCATGGTGGCAAAGTTACATGTGCCTCGTCCAGTTTCGAAATATCTGGAAAAATGCCGCGCTCCTGAATGATACTGTTTCATGCCCTGAACATGGTTCAAATAAAATTATTGAATGTGATGTCTCTGCCTATGAAGAAAACGGGCGTGGGATTGTATTACACAACTGTAAAACGCAGTGCGGCGCGAGCGTCATCGCAAGTATGCAGGATATGGAGGTTGCCTGATGGGATGGTCTTTGCCGGAAATACCTGACAAAGAGCCGGCACAGCCCTGGTCGCCCTGGGTCTGTCTGTTGATTATTGTTTTGGGTATTTTCACTGGGTTAGTTGTTACTGTGTTGACATCGCCTGCAGCAGGATTGCCTTCGTTGAGCAGTGGGTACGGGTTACCACTGACAGCCCGGACATTCACATACATTTCGGCAGCGATCGCGGTCTACAGCTTCTGGTGGGAAATGCAGGCAACCCGTGTCTGGAACTGGAATGAATGGTGCCGGGGTATGCGTCTTATGTGGTGCAGACGCGCGCATCAAAATATTGTGATCCTCCGTTATAAAGAAGCAGGTTCAGGCAATATGCAGGGCGTGATGAAGTCATTTGATCGCTCAACGTTTGATGAGAAATTTGTCATTACCCATCCTTTTACAGAAAAACCTCTGGCAAATCAGAATTATGATATTCATATGCCGTATGGGCGATTCTGTCTGGTATAGCAGATATCTCTGGAAACTCATCGCTAATAATGTCAAAAGCGGTTGATGGGTTGAAGATCGTTTCGAAGAAATAAATTAAGAGATAGGATTATGATAAATATAATTATGCGGTTATTTTTTATATACGGTGTTTTTATTTTGAGTGGTTGTGTGGCTGGTCCGTATGGGGGAGGTGTTGCTTTTGTGAATCCTTTTTCTGCAATGCAGAATACGCAGAAAGAGCCGGAAAAAGAAAAGCCGCAACCTAAGGTGTATGGCCCTCCGCAGATAATTTATCGAATTGATAAAGATCGCTACTTTACGCTTGAAGAGTACACTCGCTGCGAAAACGGGAAAACATTTTATAATAACAAAGCGAGAGGGATCCATACGCAGATATCATCCTCTTCAGGTTATTTATTTAAAGGGCGATTATTCTGGTTGTCGGCGCGTGATGATTACCTGGCATTCCCATTAACAGCAAATGATAACAAGGCAGCTTGCATGGGTTCTGATAAAGGGTGCCTGAATATCGTTGCAGTCACTACCGATGGTGGTAAAACAATCCGTTCGGTGACTTATGGGTCAAATACGCAAGATCCAATTGGTGCCACGAAACGCTATGATATGCTGGTAACGAACGATGGATTTTATATGATCAAATATGCTTTTAAAGAGCGTAATTCGAGTGATGCTTATGCCTTAAAATGGATATTCTATCCAGATGGGGTGTCAAAAAAATCTTTTTATCCCGGAGTGCGGGGGCCAGTTCATCAACCCAAACTATCTATCGATGTATCTCAGAACACTCAGGAAACCATACAGTGTGACCGCCGGCTTGAACCCGTACAATCAGTTGGAAGAATTTCTGGTGAATAATAATAGAACCTTTCTTACACGAAAAACTGATATCTATGTGACAGATAATGGAACACCATTTGCTTATTCTACGACATCGCATAAAAATATTAAGGTGAATGCTGAGGTTCAGCCTCCATTACAATTGCCCGGGTTGATTATATTTGTTCACGGTGTTAACTCAGAAGGTGAATGGTATGATAATGCTGAAGAAGCGTTGTGTGAGGGATTAAGTCGCCGGCTAGGTCTGGATGGCAAAGATCCAAAGTATCAACTTAAGGCTAATGGTTATTCCGCAGGTTTTTTTGAACCATGCAACGAGATAAAAAAAGAATTGAGCAGTTGCTATGGTGATAAGAATGATGAAAAAAAGCAAAAATGGATTAATTCTTCACGTAAAATAACCGACGAAGGCCGCTCTCCTGTTATCCGTTTTTACTGGGGATACCGTGCAACTGATAATGATATCGGTAAATATGCCATCCCATTGAAAAACAAACAGGGTGACAATTATTACGATCTGACTCCTGAGCAAAGAAAAAGCAAAGGTCCATTTTACTGGGGCGGAGGCCCATTTCAGAATGGCTGCAACCAGCTGGTCAGCCTGTGGAGTAATAAAGGATTTGATAACTGGCCCTCTACCCTTGGAGTTCCAGTACCCTTCAGTACGCAGTTACTGAATGGAGAGCGTGACAGGCTGCTTACCGCCGCGCCGCCGCGACATTATTATGCCCACGCAGCAGGCCGCCTGGCGAAATTAATCAAAACGATCCGCGATAAGCATCCTGAAGACACGGTGACGGTAATGTCCCACAGTCAGGGCACTATGATTGCTCTGGCAGCTGCTGCAATCGAAGCCCCGGACGCGCTGTTTGTGATGAATTCGCCCTATGCGCTGGATAATGAAATGACAACCTATATTTCATATCCCATGAATGAAATTATCAGTAAAGAAGCCAGAGAAGCAACATTTGCCGATATTGTAAAAAAAGTGGCTGAAAACAAAACGCGTTTGAAAAAACAAGGGTGTAAAAGATTACTGGCAGGGGCCAGCAGTGATGGTGAGAGCTGGACGCCGGAAGGTAAAACCCATGGAGATATACCGGAGCGTGATAACCATGGAACAACCTGGATTTACTGCAATCCCCATGATCGTGTAATGGGCTCTTCGCCGCTTCGCAGTATTGGCTGGCAGGGATTACCGAACACTAAAAGCAGTGGTTTTACTGAATCTCACCCTCTGTTCAAGGCCGCGGGTGACACCTTATACGTGCGCATGCTGGGGCGAAACACACCGTGCGGTGTTGAACCCAGCGTGCAAACCCATTTCAGCAACCTGGAGGATGGAAAACCATTCTGGGATAGCACCACTACAATAATGGACAAATTGACATGGCCTGATCCTTTTAATGGACAGAAACTGACAATTAATGGACCAATCGTTCCTGAACCTCTATCAGCAAAAGAATTAGAAAATTTTGATAAAGACTACCGCAGCAAATTAAAGCAAACAGGGGGAGTAGGGTATGGATATGGCCAGATAGATAAAGACACCATTCAGAACGAAGATATTTATTCTGGTACTCCTGTTGACTATGATTATCGGTATTATATTTCTCTTTACGGTTATTTTGACCAAAAAATGATCCCAAAAAAAGCCTCTGGTTATTACCAACCTGGACCCGGTTCAAAAGATGAACGTGTCGGTTATGAAAAGCAATCCAGAGCAGAAATGCTGGAAGAGATATGTACTTATGTACAGCGTCCGACAGATCACAGTACCTTGCCGATGGATCAGCGGTTCATGAGAAGAGTCGTTGCCTATGATTTACCTGTCGGCTTCTGCTGGCATTCCTGGGACAGAGAAAGCCTTGCTGAATTGCGCCATCAGGCTGACTGGCTTGAAAGTGATGATTATTACTGGACCGGTAAGCTGACTATCCCGGCCATGCCTGCGGTTATCCGAAGAGAAGTGGCAAGTGATGCAGTGGAAAAGAAATCCCGTGTAATAAAACGTCTGCGACCTGAAAAATAAATGCAAATAGCTGCACTATATATACCTTAATTCTAAGGAATGAAATATGGGTAAATACGTTGTCGTATTAGGGGATGCCACTTCGCACGGTGGTAAAGTTACATCTGCTTCATCCAGTTTAGAAATGTCTGGAAAAAATGCCGCGCTCCTGAATGATACTGTTTCATGCCCTGAACATGGTTCAAATAAAATTATTGAATGTGATGTCTCTGCCTATGAAGAAAACGGGCGTGGGATTGTATTACACAACTGTAAAACGCAGTGCGGCGCGAGCGTCATCGCAAGTATGCAGGATATGGAGGTTGCCTGATGGGATGGTCTTTGCCGGAAATACCTGAAAAAGAGCCGGCACAGCCCTGGTCGCCCTGGGTCTGTCTGTTGATTATTGTTTTGGGTATTTTCGCTGGGTTAGTTGTTACTGTGTTGACATCGCCTGCAGCAGGATTGCCTTCGTTGAGCAGTGGGTACTGGTTACCACTGACAGCCCGGACATTCGCATGCATTTCGGCAGCGATCGCGGTCTACAGCTTCTGGTGGGAAATGCAGGCAACCCGTGTCTGGAACTGGAATGAATGGTGCCGGGGTATGCGTCTTATGTGGCGCAGACGCGGGCATCAACATCTCGTGATCCTCAGTCATGTTTTCATCTCTTCCGATAAAGGGCTGCTGGCACGTCTCGCTCATACGCAGGTGGAAGACAGTGCTGAAGTACCTCCTTTAACGCTTTTGCCAGGGGAGCCGCTGACGCCAGGTATTTCACGTTTTGAACAGCTATCCCTTTACCTCATTTCTAAGATAAAACCCTCGTTGTTGCAACGGTATCCTTCTGGGCCACTGCGGGTTGTGGTGCAGACCAGTGGTAACGACAAAGACAGAGAATCCCTGTCATTTCATCACATCTGGAATGCGGGGGCTGTGCCCTGGAAAGCAGAGATCCAGTTTGAGGATGCAGGTTTACCGTCTGGGGACTGGAACCAGTTTGTAGGATCAACAAGGCAGCCCACACTGATTCTGGCTATGCATTACCGCCAGCCAAAAGACGTATTACCTGAATTTGCTTGCGCGTTGTTCCTGATGCCCCCGTCGATGCTAAATCCGGGCGAACAAAAAAATGCGTTACGGTTATTTAGAGCAATGCCACTTAATTCTGGTGCGCTCATGACAGAGATTGGGGAGTTAAGGGATATGGAGCAACAGCCAGCAGGCAAAAAGCACCTTGTCTGGCACAGTGGATTGTCTGAAGCGCAACGGCAGTCAATGTGCAGAGTGCTGAATGACCTGTCTGTCTCACTTTATGATTGTATTGGTACTGGTGGTGTTATTGATTATGACACTGCAAGCGCTCGCTATGATGGTCTTGCTGGCTGGGCAATGATGGGCGCGGCTGCCAGCATGGCAGCGTACGGGCCTGGCTGTCAGTTGATACTTCTGGAAAATGAACATGGAGCATGGGCTGTCACCCTTGGAAACGCCCTGCCTGTTGTTGGCCGTGATACTTCCATTGCTTCTCCACCTTTTCCCGGGGGCTCTATTCTGGTGGCATTGCTGCTTAATGCCGGGCTGTACAGCCTGCTGATCCATTATTTCCCTTCTATGGCATTTTCCTGGGTGGGAATCATGACTCTGGTGCTGTCACTGGTTTTGACACTGCCTGGGATCGCTTTTGTGCTGAGACGTATTACTGCCCATATACAGCGCCCCTTATTTATCAGGTCTGCAAGACAGTCCGGAAAGGAATAACCGGCATGAAAAAGGTTTCAAAGGTCTTGGGTGCAGGATTGCTCGTTGTGGCAGTCCTGCTGATGATACTGTTTGTTTTTTCACAGACAACGCAGTTGCCCTCTGAGAGAGATAACGATAATTTCTGGTATGTGCTGGCAGGTTTCATCACGCTAACGGCCGCAATGTGTGTACTGGTGTTTTTTACGTTGTTCAGGCAACAAAATCCCTCTCCTGTTACGCCTGATGGTGAAAATAATCGCAACAAAGAAATAAAATCGGAGCAATGTGATTTTGCAAAACTGAGCAAGCACCTCAGTAGACGTTACTCGCTCTTCTGGCGTTACAAAATCTCTCTTATACTGGTCACTGGCGATGAAGCGGCAATCGAACAGCTGGTACCGGGCCTTCACGAAAACCAGTGGCTCGAAGGCAATCGTACCGTCCTGATATACGGCGGCAGTCTGACTTCTGAACCCGATAAGGAAAAATACACCGCGCTGCGTAAACTGCGCTGCGGGCGTCCTCTGGACGGTATTGTCCGGGTAATGCCGCAGTCGCTTAATCTGACCCCACAAATCAGTGACAACGATCTAGGCAGCCTGGAAAAAATCAGCGAACTGTTGCGTTATTCAGCGCCCGTCTGGTTGTGGCAATTGTGCGACAGCCACTGGCCGCAGGAGAATCGCCCGGAACAGGCAGTAGGGGCAAGCTTCCCCCCGCGTGCAAAAGAAGACGATATTATTCACCAGCTGGAACTGATGCTGCCTGCCTTGCAGACACAGGGTTTACAACAGGTTGTGGAAAATAACAGCCACGACTTTCTGCTGCGCCTGGGTCAGCACCTTAAAGAGGGAGGTATCAGGCGCTGGGCTCAGCAGCTGGTACCCTGGTTATCTGCCTCCCAGCAGCGCGCTCCGCTGCGGGGCCTGATGTTCAGCCTGCCTGAGAGTAAACCTGCTGATATTGCTGAGGGAATAACCGGTGATGCAACTGCCGGCGTCGGGAAATATCTCCCGGAATCACAACGTCATGCGCTGATTCTGCCGTTGACCTGGCAAGGAATTGTGGACGACTGTACCCGCATACGTGGTCGCCGCGTCGGTATGGCGTGGGAACAGACGACTGGCTGGGCACTGATGGCCATCATTTGCGTATGGGGCGCGGGGATGCTGCTGTCGTTTGCAGTTAATCGTCTGCAGATTGTCTCTGTTGCGCAGCAGGCTCATGGTCTGGTCGGGCATCCTTCCGTATCGGATTACCACCTCACGGCTCTGCATGCCCTGCGTAATGATGCGGGACGCCTTCACCACCGTATTCGCGATGGCGCTCCGTGGTATCAGCGCTTCGGTCTGGATCACAACCCGCAGTTGCTCGACGCGATGCTGCCCTGGTACGGCGTGGCGAACAACCGGCTGATACGCGATCCAGCGAATACGGCCCTGATGCAGAAAGTCAGTGCGCTGGCAAACTCCGCACCTAATAGCGACCAGCGGATCCTCCTGGCGAAACCAGGCTATGACCAGCTAAAAGCCTGGTTAATGATGGCGCGTCCGGATAAAGCCGATGGCGCGTTTTACGCCCGGATTATGAAAGACGTGCAGCCGACGCGGATGGGCATTTCAACCGGCCTGTGGCAAAGCCTCTCCCCGGATTTGTGGGCTTTCTACATGAATGAACTGCCTCAGCAACCACAGTGGACAGTCACACCGGATGCACAACTGGTGAGTCAGAGTCGTCAGGTACTGTTGCAGCAGATTGGTCGCCGCAATGCAGAAAGCACGCTGTATGAGAACATGCTCAAATCCGTACGTCGTAACTTTGCCGATCTCTCTCTGGACGACATGACCAGCGGCACCGATGCCCGTCGTCTGTTCACCACCGATGAAGTGGTACCAGGCATGTTCACCCGCCAGGCCTGGGAAGGCGGCATTCAGCAGGCTATAGAAAAGGCTGCCAGTTCCCGCCGTGACGAAATTGACTGGGTACTGAGCGATTCCCGTAAAGCAGTATCGTCAGACCTGTCGCCGGAAGCCCTGAAAGCACGTCTGATACAGCGTTACTTCACCGACTTTGCCGGCAGCTGGCTGAGCTTTCTCAACAGCCTGCGGCTTAATCCGGCAAACAATATTGCGGACGTCACCGACCAGCTGACGCTCATGAGTGATGTCCGCCAGTCGCCACTGATTGCCCTGATGAACACCCTCGCCTGGCAGGGGCCGACCGGACAGCGAAGCGAAGGCTTTTCAGATTCCCTCATCAAATCAGCTAAAGACCTCACAGGCGGGAAAGACAAACCTGTAATCGACCAGTCCGCCTCCATCCCGCAGGGGCCGCTGGATGATACCTTCGGCCCACTGCTGCAGTTACTGGGTAAAAACAAGGGCAACAACGTCATGTCGGCGGACAACTCTCTGAGTCTGCAGACGTATCTGACCCGTATCACCCGCGTGCGTCTGCGCCTGCAACAGGTGGCCAGTGCCTCTGATCCGCAGGAGATGA
>Ga0256409_1000690_pt1 | contig 16629 bp, 8 predicted proteins | sample PhySR1_FD_185981 | JGI IMG/M metagenome (GOLD analysis project Ga0256409, IMG submission 185981) | Leaf surface microbial communities from sunflower plants in UC Gill Tract Community Farm, Albany, California, United States - DLSL S.R1 | ecosystem: Host-associated > Plants > Phyllosphere >...
ATCACGTCGGGCGGTCGCCCAGCCGCCCGGCTCTGCGGTTTCGCTGTGACGCGTCGCCTGCGCAATGCTGGCTCCCAGCGATAGCAGCAGTACGGCAACAAAAAACAGGCTGAACACTTTAAGTGAAAGCATGACAACATTCCTGGTGACGTAAGAATCGCGAATCGCCTGAGAAGAAGGCGGTTTCAGTAAGCGGCGGCGTTGGGATAGATCGGTGAAAGCAGGACACAGCTGAAGTGAAGTGCAGGCTTTTACTGCATGGAGAATAACGTAATTCCCGGCAATGTGAACAGAAAACCGCCAGCCGCGTCAGCGGATGTGGTGAAAGGTTAAAACGGTGAAGCTGCGAGAGGTTGAAGTAATAAAAAAGCCCGCCGGGAGGCGGGCTTTAGAGTCAGAGATTAACCGGCTGTGGCCGGTTTATTCCCACTCCATTGTTAACAGTTAAAATTAATTTATTAAAATAAATAAATTAAAAGAATATCATTATGTAATGCCATACAAAATACCATGCTGCAATTGGAATGAATTAGATCACAGTTTAAGTTATTTTTAGATTAAGTTGCTCAGGTTGGGTCCGACGCACAACATACACACGGATATTAGTGAATCTAGACAATAAAGTAGCTAATCAAAACTTCAACCACTAAGAGGCATGTTTTGGTAGCCTAAACATAAATGTACAGTGCGGAGGAATGGATTTGCTATTTTTAGCCGACGGCCCATCAATCCCTGATGATCTCCTTCTTGCCAGAGATCAGGGCCGAGTAATTTTCTTTTGCGGGGCGGGCGTATCCCGAGTGCGTGCACAATTACCTGATTTCTTTGGCTTAGCAAGTCAAGTAGTTGCTAGGCTTGGTGTCGAACAAAATAGTCCTGCCTATAGACTAATCCATGAAGCTAGAGAGATTGACCAGCGTGTTGGCATTCCCGGCGTCATATCTGCTGACCGTGTTTTCGGGCTTCTAGAAAGAGACTTTGCCTCACGCGATATTGAGGAGGCGGTTGCATCTGCATTAAAACCACCTGCGGATTGCGATCTGACCGCACACCGGATTTTGCTAGACTTAGCGACGACGCCAGAAGGCACTGTTCAATTAGTCACGACGAACTTCGACAGATTGTTTAATGATTGCGGGCGCAATCTTCGCGTATGGCAACCACCGAGGTTACCAAACCCCTCACTTCCAAATGAGATCAACGGAATAGTTTATCTCCATGGCCGCTCAACGTCGACTTATACAGCTGCTGAAAATGATGGCTTTGTTCTCTCAAGTTCAGAATTTGGTCGTGCATATCTATCGGACGGATGGGCAACAACCTTCATTCGTGAAATATTTAGAAAATATATTGTTGTATTTGTGGGGTATACGGCCGACGATCCGCCAGTTCAATACCTTCTTGAAGCTTTGCGTAAAACCTCTAGTAACCGCGAAAACGCTTATGCTTTCCAGGGTGGCGACCATGATGATGCCGTTGCGCGATGGCGGCATAAAGGTGTTGAAGCCATCCCATATAGTCCGGAAGATACACATGCTGCATTATGGAAATCTCTTGACGCTTGGGCTGAGCGAGCCCGAAATCCTGACGCTTGGTTCACAAAGGTTGTTGACGCATCAAAAAAAGGACCGACAGCACTTCAACCTCATGAACGCGGTAAGGTGGCACATGTTATTTCGACCTACGAAGGCGTAAAGAGGTTCTGCGAGGGGGCGGTTATTCCCCCTGCTGAATGGCTTTGTGTGTTCGATAAATACAGACGATTTGAAAGGCCGAGTAATTCAATCTCACTTAGTAACAAAGAACCCTATGTTGATCCATTCGATCTCTATGGCCTTGATTCAGACCCCCTGCCGACTAAACCAGATCCTGAAGATAATTATGCCAAGCGAGAAACACCATCCAATGCGTGGGATGCCTTCGAACTTAATCATCTTGATAAAGCAGCGATCCGCGATGAAAATCTTACTGCGTTTCGCGGGCATTGGGCTAACACTTCCCGCGTATTGTTCCGCGCATATATAAATTGGGCGTATGGCTCGCAAAAGTCTGCGACCAGCCTGCCGCTGTATGGTGGGCATCCCATCAGTCGTCACTTAATCAGAACATTCAACAGCTCATCTCTTGGGAGCTAGAGCGAAGCAATCACCCAATACGTCAGAACATTCGCAACTCTTGGCGTTTGCTTTTTGAAACCTGGAGCCATGTTGAAGACTTTTATAAAGAGTGGTATACCCTGCAAGATGTCATTAAGGTTGAGGGATGGAGTCGCGCTATAGTTAGGCGGTTTGGAGAGGTGCTACGGCCTCACTTTTCTGCAAGGTGCAGGTAAGGAGTTCACTTGCCGTGCACTGGATCAATGGGCCTTTGAGCGTGGTGTTGAGTTGCGCTTAATCCAGCCGGGCAAGCCAAAGCAGAACGGATTTGTTGAGAGCTTTAACGGACGATTTCGTGATGAATGTCTGAATGAGCACTGGTTCAGCGATATGGAAAATCATTAATGACTGGTGGCGGGATCATAACGAGTACCGTCCACATTCAATACTGAATTATCAGACGCCATTAGAGTTTCAGTACGGCGGCGAAATGGAAAAGGTTAAGGTACTCAAATCGGCCCTACTAACCTACAATTGTGTCTAATACTAGGGACAGTTCAAATAACAAATAGAGAAAGCCATGAAAAATTATATCAAATTATCCACAAGAGAAGTTATTGAAAAATTAAAAAAAACTCTTAATACCTCAATCGACAATAGTAGCAACGGAAAGTACACCTACATTATAGGTAATAACGGAACGGGAAAGAGTAAGATATTGGGAGAACTAGCAGAGACATTGAAGGCTGTTGATTCTGATAGGATCATCGCTTGTATATCCAGTACAATCCATGATCGATTTACTTATAGCGAACATAAGAAAGTAATATACCTGGGAGTCAGAAACTCCACTAATGCAGTTTTTCTAACAGCGATAGACAGACAACTGGCAAAATTCATATTGCAGGCGATGAAAATAAACTGGGGGTCATTTAAAAAATTAACCACAGTATTAAATATGAATATTTCTTTTGTTTTTGGGGAAAAAATAATCGAAACGATTCTAACGCCTTCAGACCAAGCAAATAGAGACACTGAGCGTGTAATAAAAAGAGCTAGTGATTTAGGTTTGCTTTCCAAACGAAAAATAAATACGCTTAAGCGAATTATTGACGGAAATGGTGAATTTGAGAAACTTACTGAAGCTCAGATTTCAACACTGCTAAGCTACCTTGATTTAAATATAGACTTTACTGTAAGAATAGAGCTAGATGGGGGCCAGTCTGTAAACTTTCAAGATCTAAGCTCAGGGGAGCAAAGTAGGTTGCTTATATTTGCAAAAATACTCAGCGTAATGGAAAATGGAACCATTTATTTAATAGATGAGCCGGAAGTTAGCCTTCATCTTCACTGGCAAATGGAATTTCATAGTAATGTGGATAAACTACTTTGTGATATAAAAAATTTCCACGTTATTGTAGCCACTCATTCCCCAACAATTATCAGTGAAGCTGTAAAATATGATAACAAAAGTAATGAAAATACAGTCGCTGTTTTGCAAAAAAATAGTGAAATCGGTGACATTAAAAAACCTATATTATCCAATGATAAATCAGTCATTTGTAAGATTCACAGCTTTGCAGAGGTAGCAAGCCATGATCAGTTAGTTCTCAGATACTTCCAAACTTCCCCTTATAAAACCAGAGAAGTAAGTGTTGAGATTGCGGATGTAGTTTTAAGTATGGCAGAAGGAGAAAAAGAAAAAAATGATGCTTTAACTATCCTTAACGAACTAAGAGATGCTATTGGATTATCCAGCGAAGCTAAAAAGCAGATCGATGCAGCTTTATCTTTAGTAGAAAATGATTTAATAAACTCATTAAAAATAAATGGTAAATAATGAAATCTTTATGCAATGATGTGCAAAAAAATCATTTGGAAAAACTACTTAATTTTATTAATAACGGTACTCTCAATGGAGGCGAGGTTTGGTCTGTATTTTCATCGCCAGAATTATCAAAAAAAATAATCAGGAAGAAAAAGGTTTATATGACTCTAAAGTTTACGCAGGAAGAGGTCAAAACCTATAAAGCTCTACGCGTAGGAGTTAAAGAATATATTTTCAAAAAGTGCTTAGGATGTTGTGCATATTGCCGTCGCCCAGTAGGACATTATGGATGGGCATGGCACATTGAACATGTTATTCCAAAATCAAAATATCCATTATTAACTTTCGATATGTCTAATTTAACTGTTGGTTGTGTACACTGTAATCAGTGGAAAGGAGCAAGAGTTGATAAGGTATTAAAGGGAAAGAAATTACCTATTATTAATCCATTAGGTAAAGACTTTGCTTATCCAGAACATCTTACATATGTTCAAATAAGTACAGAGTCACTGTGCTTTGCTAAGTACTCTACTCATTCGACCGAGGGGCGGGAAACATATAAATTGTTATCGTTCGAAGAACTTGAACGATCTTACGCTATCAATGGCATGCATGCCCCTACTGCTGCCTTACATGAGCGGTTGACTCGATTGATGTATAAAAACCTCACAGACCCTGAGGGACAGGAACTGGTAGAACTTCTGGGAAATTTAAAATCATCAATCTATAAGATACCGTGACCATAAATAAAATTTGTAATTTTCCAATTTTTAATATTTTTTTCCATTTGCGTATTATTTTTCCTTGTGGCATTTCACAAGTGACTCTATAAGAGAATAGATAGTAAAAGAACTCTTGATAAGAAATTCTAGTAAAATATTATCTTACGGTCGATTTGGATTTTTTTCATGTTTCAGAGGATATTAAATGATTCTTATAGCCCGAAGTTTAAATCGAGATTTTAGGGAGGCTAACTGCCATGGTTTGAATCAAGCCGCCCGCATTAGCAGATCGGCCCGAATGAAGTGTATGCCCTCTCATTAAGGGACATTGAAGAGTATGCGCCAATATTTATCGGAGTTAAAAGCATTACGAGTTTCCTCCTCTGGGCACCAGGAGCCAAAAAATTCTTCAACATGCCCTTCTGACATTATGTGAAGAAGGTTTGATGGTGCTGGATGCTTTCTAGCTAAATACTCAATCCGATACCAATCTTCCGTGTCATGGAAGCGAATGCCATCGATCTCAATGTCGTATACATGTCGAATAAAGTCTTGTTCAAGTTCGAATGAGTTAGTTACATGCTTTCCGATGGATGACTCAAGTATCTCAGACTGAAGCTGCGCCACCTCAAGAAAAAGTCGGCAGAATCTGTACACCTCAAAGTCTGGTTTCTCGAAGTTGTCGCCACTCGATGGTGCGCGGTAAGAAATAAGCTCTGAAGGCTTTTAGATGAATCGTTGAACTCTTTACCTGACTCGCAAGCTCCTTATTGAAATGTGCTAATGCATCGCAAGCGATATTGATCGTTTTTGTGTGGGTCGTTTGGAGAATTTCTCCGTTGTTCCATTTAACTTGCGGGCTTGTCAAAAGAATAGTGCGCAATGCATGCATTACCGTGTAATAACTGAGATACGAGACTGCAGGTCGCAGGTTATTTTCCTCAGCGTACTTCAAGCTCTGTGCCATAACGGAAGAGGCCAAACCATCTTTGCTGCAAAAAATATTCTTACCGTCCATTCAGAATTTAGTTCTGAGTTCCATTTCTTCGTTATGCTTGCAAACTGCTGCAATAGCTCACTTGAACGAACCTGAACATCTGACTCTTCAGCGAAGTTAGGTATCTCTTGGAACTCGTACCACAAGTTGCGATTGGCATACCTATTCTGGCTACAAATCATCTTTCTTGCTGCAATATGTGTCATAGAGGTCTACTCAAAGGACATAACATTTAATATAACGCCCCATCGGTCAGTCATATCATTATGTAGTAATGCTATGGACTCCTTTTGCTGAAGCAGCCAGTGCAATACTTTTACTGTCTGCGTTTGCTACGGGAGTAAATCACATCCCCACAAAGATTGGAGCAAATAATTATAGGCTGCCAAAGAACACATGCATCACATACCCCCATGTTCAGCGGTTTCGACCTTAATTCCTCGAAAATGCTCAGATTGCTGAAGTGCTGCAGCACGTCGATCTCCGATATCAACTAGGCGATCTAGGATTACGAGTAGGCCACGAGCTTGCTTACTCGTCAGTGGATAATTTGCATCTGCAAGGCCCTGTATTACTCCCGACAAAGATGCCGGAATATCCGACGCGTTCCAACGCTCAAGGCGGAAACCTTCAGCTTCCATACTCGACGACACCATACGTTCGAAATCCTCGATGGGCATCTGGGTAATCGCTCGTTCACTGAGTGTGATAAACGTGTTCATCACCGAATCAACCCAACCGGCAGCAACCATCAGCCGATCGATTTGCCCAAGAAGTGCAGGAAGATCATCCCATTTGCCATTTGCAAAACGGGCGGAATCCGTACAGTCCTTTGCGGATACCAACATAAACGATCGAATCATTGAGTTGAGATGCCGATCTCTAATTTCACCAGGTCGATAGCCCGTTTGCGAAAAATCGCGCTCTTTTAGCATACGAGTCATTAGCTTATCAAGAACACGAAGTACCCGCTCGGGCAGCACAGCTGCATCATAGACAAAACGCCTTGTCAGTCGGTCAATTAGCTTGTCAGCAAACTGAAGCACATCCTTATGATTGCGGCTCGTGAGGGGGTCGATGAGCGCAAAGGCGTCAGCGTCGGTTGGCATGTAGACTATGGCGCGAGCCACCAACGTTGCCAGCGAATCAAGCCACTCGTAAAGCTGGGACGACTTACCATCGTCTCCATCAGTGAACGAGGGGAACATTCGCTCTGTCGTCCACGAAACCAGTTCCTGAACAAACACAAGGACGTGGTAACGATGAGAATCACTTAGTGCCCATGCTTCAATGGGAAATAGTTTCAAAATACCTGCCGCATACTGCGGATTGAAGTCGAACTCAGGATAGATCCACTCATCCCATACGCTACGGCGACTCTTCCTATGCAATTTTTCAGGATTAGGAACCCAAGCTGGCGGTGGTGCAACAAATGTCGCGTTAGCCGGAGGCGTATTTAGGCGGTCAATTGCGCGTGACAGGGCTGATTCGCGATGAAAACAAGCTTTCTTGTATTCCTCATCGCCTCTCGTAGATCGACGAGGATAGTAACTAGCAAATAGCTCGGATGCGAGAATACCTGCGTTCCAGACTAGATTTTCCGGCATGACCTCGGCATGAAAGAGACCGCTGAACGCGGTCTGAGAGATATTCGGATTTGGATTTGTAGCCAGAGTGAGAAGGCGAGAGGCTGATGTTGCTCTCGGAGAACAGCTTTCCAAATCATGCTTTATTGCGGCTATGAAGAAGTTGCGCGGATCCATCGAGTTCTTGCTGTAACTTAAAGTCTCACCTTCTTCATTAGCTTCAGCAAGACGATCAATGATAGACCAAGCCCAGTCCAGATTGTCCGAGCGGCTCCCAAACCGGAGGACGACGGCAGCACAGGCCGCGAGTCCCGTTTGCCTAAAACCTTTACCAGCTTCGTCGATTTTGCGGAGAAGGTTTGGTTCATCGCGCGTCTGGACGAACTCAATAGCAGCCTCCATCGTCGTTCGGGCGTCCAACATGCTCTTACTGAGCGATTCAACAGCCCATGCGACGATACTGAAGTCCCGTAGCGACTTTACATTTTCCTCTAGCTCCGCTTTTCGGGCTTCGGTCTTTGACGTCGGATCGCGATAGACAATCTGCAAGTCATCTTCAGTACCACGCACCCTAGCCAATCCATAATTATTCTTGTTGGCAAACTCGATCCAAACTTGTGCCCTCTCTCGCATTTCCTTTTCCAAGGCTTCGTGGCCAACCTGCTCTTCAATTTCATAAGGCAAGTTCGCTGTAAACTCGGCAATGTCCGTTATAAATGACTTGCGTTCAACTTCATCGTCGCTCAGCGCGTACAAATACGCGAGATCTTTCAGCGAGGCCTGACGATAACTGCGCCCCTTCAGGTACTCATCTCCCTCCTGCTGTTTGGCATTCATACGATCTTTAGGGTCGAAGCCAAATAAATTGATGTCGCGGCTGCTCTCTTGGACTTGCCGAATCAAGTCGTAGACCCACAAACGTTGGGACAACAGTAGTGCACGAACGCTAGGCGATCGTTCATTGCGTTCAATTACAAGCGAAACGGCAAGACCTAGCGCTGCAACTCCCTTATGACCTTCAGTGACTTGGCGAATGAGCTCGTCCATGTCCGCGCCCTTATCAAGCCTGTTGTGCGCCCACTGCATAAGCGCCAGAAAGGCAGTTTCAACAGGCTGTGGGCCGCCTTCGCCAAAATACCAAGAGTAGCTTCGCTGATTTCCCCAAAAGATCTGACAGCCCCATGGAAATTCAATCCTAATTGGAATTAAAGTCCCGTATTCCTGACTATTGATCTCGTGAATTTGACACCAGCCAGTAGTCGCATGATTGGCTATGTCACGCACCAAGGCACGAGCTTCGTCCGACGCAAACTGGAATAGGGCATCAAACGGCTCGTGCGACGGCGCTGGGGGATAGAAGAGAGTAAGACCTCGGTCAATGCCGATGTGGTCATAATCGTAGCGATCAAAACCAATGGAGTGAAACATGCTTGAGTTAGCTAGCATTCGCTCCTCGATCTCACTGCGATCTTCTTTAGCCTTCGCCCGCGCCGCCTTTAGACCCGAGTAGTATGCATCTTGCTCGCGTCTCTTGCGGTCCCGCTCGTCTTTGGGGAGTTCGTCAAGAACTTCAATCCGGACAAGCTGAGCAAGCTTTTCGGGGAAGGTTTGCGCTAACACGACTGACAACCCGAAAACCTGCTTTAACAACTCATCGTCTCTGCTTTCTAACATCATCACGCGATCCAACGCACGTCCAGCGAACTCTGGATATGACCTCGCAGCGCGAAGGATAAGCTTGCGTAAAGCGCCAGCTAGGCTGTCGCGCGTATCTCTCTTTAGTCCTTCCCAACGCTCTGAGTTATTAATCTCCAGATCGATGAGCCACTCTTCACAGATAGGGATAAACCTTGTCGAAGTTGCATTTTTAAAATCAGCGAACATATTCTGCCAAACGCCGAACAACTCAACCACATGTGGAATGGCACCTGCAAAAAAGGTTATGTGCTGATCACACACCCATAACAAAACGCGCTGCCAGGCTGGAATATCCGAAGGCCATCCCATCAAATCGGCAGCCCGGATTAGCAGAGAGCTTTCGATTGTTTTGCTCGAATTCTGCAAGACAATCGGGCTAGGGATCGTCCTCTCGGCTTGGAACCACACTAGAAATTTTTCAAGAAGGGCTTGCTGATGGTGTGATGTTATCGCTTCAAAAACTAGACGTTTCTCTAGAAAGCGGCTACTTGCGGTAGGCCCTAATAGCCAAGCTCGTCGCCATTGAGGCCGGAGAGTACGCTCGCTCAACGCACCAAATGTTCCTTCCCAATTTAAACCTTGTTCATAATCGCGCTGCGAAAGAAGGCCAACGATACGCGACAATAATGGGGGTTCACCTGCCGCAACCAATGCTTCTGGCCACGCACCACGTTTGTCGATCAAGAGCCGGAAGAAGGCCCATTCGAAGAAAATATCGTGCGTAAATTTATAGGAGGTACCAGCTTCCACAACGTCGATGATCTTATCGCGCCGCAGGCCTTGAAGCTGGGCGATAGTGTCGGATTTAACACTGCGTCCAAGGATATCCTTACCGAGTGACGAGGCGCCTGTTTCAGCTAAGTCGAGCATCGCTCTTTGGCGAGCATCGGCTGCTTCCGGTTCAACGTTGTAGCCTCCGGCACGCCACCACGCCTCAATCAATTCACTTTCGGTTTGAGGAGGGCCCTTGTAAAATCCGGAACTAGCGGCCTGGTCAGCCAAGACTGCAGCAAAAAACGGACGTCTTGCAATATCTTTTATGGCAGCAGTACCGAATAAGAGCGGTTTGAGGGCAGTGTGCTTTTCCGCGAGTATGTTCGCCTCTTCATCGTTCAAAACACCAACATTTACGTTCCCAAGCCCACCATTCGCGTAGAGCGACGGTGGTATCCAAGACCGCAAAACTTCGAGCCCTTGATCACGTGAAGTTACCAATACATGCCAATGCGCAAGTTCCTCTTCTCGTTCTATCGTGTAAAGTAAATCACTAATAATACGACGATTTTCTGGTTTTACGCGATCAAGTCCATCAATAAAAAGAATAGGAGTTCCCGAGCCACCGATCTCGCCAAGAAGTGCTGCTGCTGAATGATGAGTGAGTCCATGATGGTTTGCAAAGCTTCGCCAACTCGATCCTTCCAACCGATCGGATTTCAGAAAAAGCACAGGGCCATCTGCCATAACACGTTCTACATAACGGCGAAGCACTACCGATTTTCCGCAACCTGGTAGTCCACTGATATTTGTTAACACATGCTGCTTTACTGCATCTTCTGAAGCAGCGATGAAAGTTGGCCGGTCTATTGAGAAACCGGCGATATCGTCGCGAATGTCAGCAAGGGCATCCCTAGCAAGATCAGCCAGTATAGTAATATCAGGTGCATAGACTGGCGCAATTCGAAGTGTTACGAGAGCGCGCATCTCTTGGATTAACGAGTTACGTTTCCACACCCGGGCTGAACCTTCACCCGTTCGAACATGCCGCGCTAAAACTTCTACAAAGTTCGCACCTCCAGTAGTCGATATCTCGCACAGACGATTGGCAAGATCGACATAGCGGTCCCCCCCAGGTGAGAGATTATCGAATCGGTACGCGACGAAATGACGATAAAAATCCCACTCCTCATCAAAATCGACGGCCTGAATAAGCTTCCGCAACTCATCTCGCAACTCAATGTCGCTCTTGCTAGACTCGCCGCCTTCCACGAAACGCGATGCGAACTCAGCTCCATCCGTGCTCGCCAATGCCCTAGCAATGATATTGCTTAACGCGTCAAAACGGCCAACTGCAGTTGTCTCCGCCACAAATCCGTAACGATCATGGCCTACGTGAAAGTCAGTTTTTTTTCGGGTTGCAAGGGCTTCAGCGATTATTGCTCTGAATTCGTTATCATTCTGACTAATTACGACATTACTTTTAACTTGAAGGCTTATCCTCGCATTTACGCCGCGTTCTACTGCATCGACGATAAGATCGTCCATCGGTTCACCCTGCCCATGCTGCTGTACAGCAACGCGCTCGACAATACCGCGTGTACCCAATGCCCCCTCCTCGCGAAGCAGCGCAGTAAGGTAATACGTAACGACAAGGTCCTCATAGGTAAAACCTTCACCGCCAGTGAGTTTGGAGGAACGTGAACGTGGGATGTTGCTCGTCATAAATTTGCCTCTAATCAACACGGTTTCCTACGACATCCATGCGCTTAACTGGAGCCCCTTAGCGCGAGGCAACTGATTAGTATATATTTGCATTAATCATGTACATGGCGAATATTTCCCCTATGAATTTCAAATATATTTATATAATTTTTCATTGAATGCCAAGGTTGACTAATTAACGTGATTCTCAATCTGGTAAATTCTTAGATGCTCTGAAAACATCACAGCTTTAATCTCGATATCATTTTCAGCCACTGTGCGTCGTCAACGTTGTCGCCTGATGTGGAATCGACGGTTACCAATAGGTCGGCTTGGTGAGGTCATTCCTGCTCATTCACGACGCTTTATACCTATATAGGTTTGCACTCCTTCTATCACCTGCATGTGTGGTACGCCTGACAAAAATCAGGATTATTCGCACATCACCCGAAACGGGTAGGCCAAGGTTGACGAGCTTTACTGCCGCATCCGCCTTCAACTTGTTATCTATGCGGATATGAAGCATAGAGCTTGAGTAGCCATCGTAATCCACTTGGTATTAGACTAAGTCTTGGTATGTATCTCATTTCAGTTTACAGTCAAAGAGCACTGATTATAGGTGGAAACTCATGCTTTCATGACAATTGAGGGGCCGTTGGTATTATGATTTATAGGGTAGCGTGGATTGATTACATACCACGTTGTTTTAAGCGATCTTGCAATAGCTGCAGATTGCTCCAAAAATCCTCATCATTCCCAAATATATCAGCAAGAACACGGGCCTAATCATGCCTAAGACGACGTATACCGCAGATGATATTTTCAACATCCTGCCGAGAAATCCCCATAGCTTCCCCTAACATCATGAGACATGTTCAGAGGTTTTAATAATTCCTCGGTCAGTATTTCTCCCAATGTCAGAGGCCGGCGGTATCTGCTTTTGTGTAGTAGGCAAGAATCTCAGCACGCCCCTGCTCATACGTCAGCTCACCTGAAATAATACGTGCCTTGATAGACTCATATAGCGGCGTACCACTGGGGTCCTTTCCTTCGAGTCTAAGGGAAGCCTCTGCTTTACGAAAGCCCTTAATGAGTAACCGTGAATCGGGAGTTCTGGACATGATTTTTCCTTTGAGTTGCAGGAGTAGAGTTTGCTCAGTGAAAGCGTCAGTTCGCGTTTTTCCGTAAACTGACGCGCTTAATTCAAGATTTATTATTGCCGGATAAGCTATCTCCGGCAAAATCATCATGTTCGCGGTTATCCCGACGAGTAGCTGTTTGTCTACGTATCTGAGTCGCCAACTCTTCTCCAATAGTCTGATGAGCACCAGAAGAATTGCTGTTTTGCTTCATTGTCTGGTACTCAGCAGCTCCATTAACCATACTGCTTCCCATATGTCTTGCCATGCGTCCAGCACGCGAGAACGATGCAGCAAAACCTTCGCTTCCCCCACTGGAGCTACCTTTAAGAGATGACTGGTCTCCCGACGTGTTTACAGAACCAGTATCTTCACCACCGCTAAAACCCCACCTGAACCACCGGCAGATCCAGATTCTTCGGCCACTGCCGTTTGTGCAGATTCGAAAGCGGTTTTTAATGCAGAAACCCCGCCACTGACTTGTGCTGTAGTGCTCATTGCCATCGTTCCAGCACCACTAATCGCAGTAGCAGCAGCGCCCGTAATCATACCGGCCCCAAGCCCACCAATCCCTTGTAAGGATGCTCCTCCGACAATGCCAGATAACAACAACGGTAATTTATTAGTCAATACTAAAAGAATAATTGACGCCAGGAGTAAAACAATAAGACTATTAAGATCAGGAATATCATTTCCAATAATAGAAAAGTATTGATCTATAAATGATTGTCCAATACCAATGATTATTGTCATCGTGAATAATTGAACACCAATCGATAAAACAGTCCGTAGGTAATTCATTGCTATATCAGAGGTCCACTTCGATCCACCAAACCCAAGCAATATAACTCCCGCATAACACAATACCCATGCAGAAACTAAAATGATTAGCATATTTATGCTCTGTAAGGAGCATTATTACCTAACCATTATCAAAAAATGTCAAATACAAAAAAAGCCCGCAGTTACGCGGGCTTAGAGATGTTTTACTGCTTTCATATGCAGGGCGTTGCCAGACGCGAAATCATTCCCACTCAATCGTCGCCGGTGGCTTACCGCTGATGTCATACACCACGCGGGAAATGCCGTCGACTTCATTGATGATGCGGTTAGAGACGCGGCCCAGGAAATCATATGGCAGGTGCGCCCAGTGTGCGGTCATAAAGTCGATGGTTTCCACCGCACGCAGCGAGACAACCCAGTCATATTTACGGCCATCACCCATTACGCCGACCGAACGAACCGGCAGGAAGACGGTGAACGCCTGGCTGACTTTGTTGTAGAGATCCGCTTTGTGCAGCTCTTCGATGAAGATGGCATCGGCACGACGCAGCAGGTCGCAATACTCTTTCTTCACTTCGCCCAACACACGCACGCCCAGACCCGGACCCGGGAATGGATGGCGGAACAGCATATCGTACGGCAGGCCCAGCTCCAGACCAATCTTACGTACTTCGTCTTTGAACAGCTCTTTCAGCGGCTCAACCAGGCCCATCTTCATCTCTTTCGGCAGGCCACCCACGTTGTGGTGCGACTTAATGACGTGTGCTTTACCGGTGGCAGACGCCGCCGATTCAATCACGTCCGGATAGATGGTGCCCTGCGCCAGCCACTTAACGTCCTGCAGCTTCAGTGCTTCTTCGTCGAACACTTCCACAAAGACGCGGCCGATGGTTTTACGCTTGGCTTCAGGTTCATCAATACCCGCCAGCGCATCCAGGAAGCGCATCTCAGCCGGTACATGGATGATGTTGAGACCGAAGTGGTCACCAAACATATCCATCACCTGCTCTGCTTCGTTCAGGCGCAGCAGGCCGTTGTCCACGAACACGCAGGTCAGACGGTCGCCGATGGCGCGATGCAGCAGCATTGCGGTTACAGAGGAGTCCACGCCGCCAGACAGGCCAAGGATCACTTTGTCGTTACCCACCTGCTCACGCAGGCGCTCAACGGCATCTTCAATGATTTTGGCTGGCGTCCACAGCGCTTCACATTCACAGATGTCGATGATGAAGCGCTCGAGCATCCGCAGACCCTGACGGGTATGGGTCACTTCCGGATGGAACTGCACGCCGTAAAAACGCTTCTCTTCGTTGGCCATAATGGCGAACGGACAGGTTTCTGTGCTGGCAACGGTCACGAAGTCAGCCGGGATCGCCGTGACTTTGTCACCGTGGCTCATCCAGACATCCAGCAGAGGTTTACCGGCGGCGCTGATCGCATCTTCGATATCGCGAACCAGCGCGCTTGGCGTGGTGACTTCGACCTGCGCATAACCGAACTCACGCTCGTTTGAGCCCGCAACGGTGCCGCCCAGCTGCATCGCCATGGTCTGCATTCCGTAGCAGACGCCCAGCACCGGCACGCCAGCGTTGAAGACATATTCAGGGGCACGCGGGCTGTTCAGTTCGGTGGTGCTTTCCGGGCCACCGGAAAGGATGATGCCGCTTGGATTGAACTGGCGAATCTGCTCTTCGGTGACATCCCATGCCCAGAGTTCACAGTAAACGCCCAGTTCGCGCACGCGGCGTGCAACCAGCTGAGTATATTGTGAGCCGAAATCGAGAATCAGAATGCGATGCTTATGGATATTTTCCGTCGTCATTGAGGGTTTTCCAGAACGGTGACTTGATCAATAAAAGCGCCCGGCTTGAGCCGGGCGGGAAATCGGGATTATGAACCCATGCGGTAGTTCGGTGACTCTTTGGTGATGGTCACGTCATGCACGTGGCTCTCATTGATGCCCGCGCCGCTGATGCGGACAAATTCCGCTTTGGTGCGCAGGTCGTCAATAGTCGGGCAACCGGTCAGGCCCATGCACGAACGCAGGCCGCCCATCTGCTGATGCACGATCTCTTTCAGACGGCCTTTATAGGCCACGCGACCTTCGATCCCTTCCGGCACCAGTTTGTCAGCGGCGTTATCGGTCTGGAAGTAACGGTCAGAAGAGCCTTTGGACATCGCGCCCAGTGAACCCATACCGCGATAGGATTTGAATGAACGGCCCTGATAGAGTTCGATCTCGCCCGGTGACTCTTCGGTCCCCGCCAGCATTGAACCCACCATCACACAGGACGCACCGGCGGCGATCGCTTTCGCGATGTCACCAGAGAAGCGGATACCGCCATCGGCGATAACAGGAATACCGGTGCCTTCCAGCGCGGTCACGGCATCAGAGACAGCCGTGATCTGCGGAACGCCCACGCCGGTCACGATACGGGTCGTACAGATAGAGCCAGGACCGATACCCACTTTAACAGCGCTGACGCCTGCCGCGACCAGCGCCAGAGCGCCTGCACCAGTAGCCACGTTACCGCCAACAATTTCCAGGTCCGGGTATTTAGCGCGGGTTTCACGGATGCGTGACAGCACGCCTTCAGAATGGCCGTGTGAAGAGTCAATCAGCAGCACGTCAACGCCCGCAGCGACCAGCGCATCAATACGCTCTTCGTTACCGGCACCGGCACCAACCGCGGCACCAACACGCAGACGACCCTGCGCATCTTTACAGGCGTTAGGTTTACGTTCGGCTTTCTGGAAGTCTTTAACGGTAATCATGCCCAGCAGATGGAAGCTGTCATCCACCACCAGCGCTTTTTCAACACGCTTTTCGTGCATTTTGTGCAGCACGACATCACGGGCTTCGCCCTCTTTCACCGTCACCAGACGATCTTTGGGGGTCATGACCGCAGAGACAGGCTGAGAAAGGTCGGTGACAAAGCGGACGTCACGACCGGTGATGATACCCACCAGTTCGTTGTCGCGGTTGACGACCGGGTAGCCTGCAAAGCCGTTGCGCTCGGTCAGCACTTTAACGTCAGCCAGTGGCGTGGTTGGCAGGACGGTCTGGGGTTCAGTGACCACGCCGCTTTCATGTTTCTTCACCTTGCGCACTTCGTCCGCCTGGCGTTCAATCGACATGTTTTTATGGATGAAGCCAAGGCCGCCTTCCTGTGCCAGCGCAATCGCCAGGCCCGCTTCGGTCACGGTGTCCATGGCAGCGGAGAGCATAGGAATATTTAAACGGATATTTTTGGTCAGCTGAGTGCTGAGATCGGCCGTATTAGGCAGGACGGTGGAGTGTGCAGGGACGAGCAGAACGTCGTCAAAAGTGAGTGCTTCTTTAGCGATTCTTAACATGGCAA
>Ga0256409_1000698_pt1 | contig 16377 bp, 18 predicted proteins | sample PhySR1_FD_185981 | JGI IMG/M metagenome (GOLD analysis project Ga0256409, IMG submission 185981) | Leaf surface microbial communities from sunflower plants in UC Gill Tract Community Farm, Albany, California, United States - DLSL S.R1 | ecosystem: Host-associated > Plants > Phyllosphere >...
GGATCGTCCTGAAGAGATACTTTATAATCCCCGCTCCGCTGGCCCCTTAGCTCAGTGGTTAGAGCAGGCGACTCATAATCGCTTGGTCGCTGGTTCAAACCCAGCAGGGGCCACCAAATTTAGTGATTTAAATCATGCAGTTAAGACAATTCTTGAAGTCGCTTTTGTGTTTCTTGAATCCATCATTGGCAGCAAAATGGCAGCACTTTTTTTTCCTTAACTTTTTTAGCACCATTTTCCATATGGCATTATGCTCGCTGCCTATAAAGCCCTACTCAAGTGCTGCTTGCGCAAGCTTATAGACAATGCGGAATGGCAGGGTTGCACCTATTTCACTAGTGAAGAGAACAACCGTCAAAAGTCCAATGCGTACATCGTAAACAATGCGAAGAAGTCCTTCCGGGCAAGCAGGTAAGAGTGATAATTTTAATTGCTATTTCGTAAATGCTTTACTCTGCAATCATGTTTTAGGAAAATAGTTTATAATCGTGCTATTAAATTGTTCTAGGGGAATGCATGTCCAATTGGAGAGAATCAAGATTATTTTTAGCCATATCATTTTGTATATCTGGCTTCCTGGCAGCAGCAGCTATAACTTTCACATATGTTTTACCTGTATATCAAAAACAAGATAGCAACGAAATTAGTGAATTAAAAAATAAAATTAATAAACTAGAATCTTCTAACAAGGAAGAAGTTGATTCCCTTAATAATACAATCACCTCTCAGAAAAATAAAAACGAAGAACTTCAAACAAAAAAATTTCAGTTAGAATCTGAAATTAATAATTATAAAAATAAACTAATCTCACTTTCAATGTTATCCACGTTCCAGCATGGACAAGCATTACCTATTGGCTATTCAAGTATATTGCCCGGAATGAAATTAAGTGACGTTGAGAAAAAGTACGGAAAAGATAAATTAGACATTGACCCTGAAGGTAGAGTTATCACGGTCAAAGTTGAATCAGGCGGAATTGACACTATCATGTACTCTTCTGGAAGTGATACATACCCGGGAGTCATTACAGCCATACTGGTGAGTAAATATGATTTAGACACCTTAGTTGAAGGCATGAATAGTTCGCCTAAAGACAACGAACAGTTGTTATTGAACTTATTGCAGGAAAACTTAGGGCATAATGAAGGGTGTAGCGCTGGAGAATACATATGGCCATTAGATAACTATCGTTATGTATACTACAATTCAAGAAGACCATATTTTTATGAAGTATTTTTTGGGGGCGTTTATGCACCGGGCACATCATCAAAATGCTTGAAAGTCATGCATGAAAGCCTTGAAAAAGACGAATAACGTTGAGTTTATTTGTTGTAAATTATCAATCTTACTTAAATAGATATAGCCCTAATTCACGGGCTATTCAAAATGCTGCAGAAATCACAGCCACAATGGTTGCTGCTGATTTCTTCCCGGATGCGGCGGCACAGGTTTAACGCTGCCAGGCTTCATGATGATCTCTGATACAGTTTCATGAGATTTAAAAGTACAGCTGCAATTGATGTTCTGGCACTGGTTATATCTTTCTTTAGTTGTTTCTGATACCTGAAAGCTGCTGCGAGTATGTGCGGCATTCCCGCATAAAGGGCAATTCATCATCACTTCGTCTCCTAAACCCAATTGAGATTAATGATACTTAAATAAACCACTTTGAGATAGTTCTATTCCATTTCAAGTGAGTCTATTTTCACTTCTAGTTCGACACTGGTAGTAAATCCGCTATCAGCGTTCAGGCTGTGTGTCAACGTTGTGATGATCCATTCCCCCGCATCAATCTGCTGCTTGAAGCCGCTGACCTTCACCGGCATTTCCGTGTAAAGCTCCGCTCGCCCCTTTGCCAGCTGAATGGAAAACGTTGCCACACCACGCTGCAGGCGCTCCCACTGCATTTTGGCGGCGCGCTCGGCGTTGGCCCTGTTCGCGTAGGTGCGGCTCAGCACCAGCACGTTTTCATCCGTGCCGATCAAATAATCGCCCTGCTTCGCCTCCGGCTCCTTCTTCTGCGCAGCAGGCTTGCGGCGCTTACGCTTCACCGTGGTTTCCGGCTTTTTCTCCGGCTCACGAGTGTGCAGCCAGCTTGCGATCACGCCGGTGTAGGCGTCGCGGTCAGCCAGCGTAAAGCGGTGGCTGTCTCCATCCCTGCGCTGAAGGGTGATCACCGGCAGCGTCCTGCCGCTTGCCGTCTTTCCCTGGCCCTGCCGGATAAACAGCAGATTACCGTCCTTGATGCAGGCAACCGCACCGCACTGTTTAGCCAGGCGCATCATAAAACTGGCGTCTGATTCGTTGGTCTGATCGATATGGTCAATATCCATCTTTGCCATATCCTCACCCATCGCCATTTTCAGCTTATGCCGTCTGCGCTTCTGCCATCGTGTCCATCAGCACCTGCGCCGTGCGGGTGTAACACTCAAACTGAAACAGCGCGTCATCACTTAGGCAGCGGGAACCCCAGAAGCGGAAGCCGTCTTTGCGGATCAGCGTGGTGACGTCGTTCTGGTTCAGCAGGCCCGCATCAGTGGCCGGATCCTGCAGGTCCCAGAAGACGTCTTTTGAAATGCCGGTGACGCCGTTCACGCCCACGTTTGACAGGGATTTATGCCAGCCGGTCTGCTCGTCGATTTTGGCGCGCAGGCCCAGCGCGCGGGCGGTGGCGTAGGCCGTCGCGTCCGCCTTCAGCACGGTGTCAAAATTGATGAAGTCAGGCCAGATCAGCATCCCTTCGCGCTGGCTGAAGTTGCTGCGGTAAGCAATCGCCTCTTCAACGCTCTTGCAGCCATATGCGGACAGGTAGGCAAAGCCGCGCAGGCTCTGCGCCACACTCAGCAGTTCGGTGGCAACGGCTTTGGTGTCGTGGCCCGGCACGCCCAGAATGCGGGGCTTTACGCCGCAGACGGACTGCGCGGCCAGCAAAGCCTTCATGCCGGTGCGTTGGCCGTCGGTCACGCCGCCGATGATGTTGGCGGTGGTTTCCGCTTCGGTTTCGCCCTGCGGCACGCGCACGACGACGGTGACGGGTTTGGACTGATCGGCGATGGCGTCCAGTGAGCGGGCCAGCGTACCGGATTCCCCGGCCTTACCGCTGGCGGTGAGTACGTCGGTTAACAGCACCGGGCGGTTAAGAGGGAAGGTGTCCGCGTCGGCGTCGTCGCCGGTGCAGACCAGCCCGACAATCGCGGTGCTGACGGTGGTGATGGTTCGCGTGCCCTCGTTGATTTCCTCAACGCGCACGCCGTGATGATAATCCTGTGCCATGTGGCGGTTCTCCTGTGAAGGGGTTCCGCTATGGTCAGGTCTCAGGGAAGGGAAATCATGCTGTTGTCATTGTGTGGCAGCTGACACAACGGGCAAACCTGCTTGCCCGCCAGCAGTCACTAAAAAAGCCAGCGCCCGGCAGCAGCTGACTCCATAAACATGCGTATCGTCAGCGGGGGTTTATCCTGCGTTACCGGTGTACGCGAGAAAAAAGAACGGGTTTTCCAGGGGAAATAAGTGGCGGGCGTAAACCCTGCTGGCTGTACGTTAAAATTGCGAAAAAACGTCTCTGCCATATCTGCAATATCTTCTGCTTCAAACAGTTCCTGCAAAATATCGTCGTCACCGATTTGAATCTTTTTTAAAAGAAGCGTTGTCACCAGCGGCAGCTCTCGCAGAATGAATTCGCGCACCGCATCAGGGGTTGCTGTCATATTATTCACCAGATTTTATCCTCCGGCCTCACAATCAGGTTATAGCGATGGACGGTTCGAAAACTGATTTGTGCCACATCATTTGCCAGAATCACCCACCCCACAACCGGCACGGCCCTGCCAATGAATGTTCCCAGGTTATTCACCCAGAAAATCTTCAGCCCGCGCATGCTGAAGGATTTTAGCGTCAAGGTCGGCAGAATTCGCTTCCGGAATTTATAGGACATGTGCCTGCGGAAAAAGAGTGACGCCACCGACGTGCCGGGCGTTGCCGTGAGCGGTTTTCCCGGCACGTCAATGCTATTGTTACCCAGGATGATGCCTGCAACCGCGCCAATATCCTGTACGCCCAGCTGTTTTTCGGTTTCATCAAGCAGCACCCAGAACAGTAACTCCTGTGGCGTCAGGTTCTGCACTCCGTGATAAAAATAAGTTCCGTTCAGTTGCTCAGTCGTATCCATCGCCTCAGATCCCTGTAATTAAATGGTTAACGGATTTTAACTTTACCATCTGCGCGGCAGGTTGTTAATGCGTTACCCGTTCGCCTGTCAGTCGGGCTTTTCGGGCCAGCTGATATCCGGCGCTTTACTGACATCAATCCGGCTCAGTTCCACGCGGTATCGCTTCCACTCTGACAGGCGGGTGATCTCCTCGTTTGTCGCAATGCTGATATCAATTGCATCCTGCAGCGGCGCAATTATCCGGCTTGCTTCTTCCGTTTCGGCTGCCAGTCTGCTGCTGGCAATCAGTACCGTACTCTCAGCATCTGTTACCGGGGCAGTAAACACGCCGTCACTGTAGCGATAATTTACATCGGGCTGTTCAGGCAGCGCGGTGATATCCACCCAGATCAGCGACGGGTGATAGAGTTTTTCAGGCTTCACGTTGAGTGAGACGATTTCCGCGACGCGCTGATTTTCAATGCGGGCATACGTTTTCATCAGCTGAATTCCTCAATATAAATAACACCGTCTGAACCGTAACTGCCAATGAAGGGATCGGAGCGGGTAGAGCCGCTACCGCCAGCGCCAAAGGTGCTTCTTTTGCCGGTTACTGTTCCTTCCCCGCTTCGGAAGCCGCCGCCCCAGTAACTTACGCCGCCATCACCAGAGCCGCCACGGTAGGGATTTGTGCCGGTCGAGATAAGGCCTGGCGCATCACTGCCGTCACCGCCCTGAATATTCAAATCGCCACCGACAGCCTTTCCGCCCGCGCCTCCCGCATCACCCGATGAAGTATTCACGCCGTTGCCTGCCGTCAGCAGACCGTTGAATGTGCTGCTTGTTGCTGACAGGGTTTCATCGCTGCCACGGCCAACCACGCCGGGATAAGTTTTGGTGTCGTCCACATCCAGCCAGGCGATGACCGTTCCGCCCGCGCCGCCGCCTGCGCCACGGCTTGTGAAGCCGCTACCCCATCCGAGATAGCCGTAGCCTCTGCCGCCACCGCCGGTCAGGATAATCCTGATGCGTTTCGTTCCTGCCGTGGGTTTGTAGTTGATCGCGCCCGGCGTAGTGAAAATCTGCTGACCAATAAAACGCCCTGAGAACTTTTCTGTTAAACCGAGGTTTTTGAGAAGGTCAGCAATCAGCCCGGCGTCTTTGATTTCTGCCAGCGCATTCGCTGTCTGCAGGTACTGGTCATGCGGGTTTTCAGCCGCAAGATGATCCGCCAGTAACTTATCGGCGTACTGGCGGACCGTCAGGATACTGTCATTCACATACTTGCGCGTTGCCAGCACCACCGATGGGTCAATCTTCAGAGTGATGGCGTCGGTGCTGTTAATGATCAGCATCATGCGCACGGTCTGCGTGCGGCCACTGCCTTCCTGCAGTGCGGGCTTGTAGGTTTCCGGCGTGTTGCAGACCGCAATCAGCGTGCCGTCTGCGTCAAACAGCCCCATTTCCCGGATCCAGAATCCGCCCTCCGTTTCAGGGATCACCTGTTCGGCAATCACCTGGCTGGCATTGGCCGCATCAATACTCAGCGAATTGATGGCGGCGCGGCGCACCTCGTTAACCAGCTTCGTCTGGCTGGCGTTCGGTGTCGGCAGCGTGCCGCCGCCGTCGCCCACGGCCATCTGCGTGATATTCAGTTTTGTACCGAGTGCGGCAGCGTTGGCAATCTTCGCCGCACCCTGATTGGTGACAATTGCATAGTATTTTTGTGTCATGGTCCCACTTCCATCAGGTCAATAACGTGAACCGCCGCGCCGCCATAAACTGCGCCGCTGACGGAAATAATTTCCGGGGTATACGGGTAAACGGTCAGGTCATCACCGTCATAGCTGGCCGCCGCTATAAGCGTTTCACCGCTGACCTGCAGGTTTATCGACATTCCCAGCAGGTGACGGCTGCACGGCTTCGCATCGCTGATCAGCCGCTCAAGTTCCTGGTAGGTTTCTTCGGTTATTCCCTGGTCCTGCACGCCAATGTCCAGCCGGAACGTGCCGGGCGGCTCACTGGTTTTCCACCACTCAATAACCCGGATCAGGAAGCCGAACGGCTCCACCACGCGGCGAATGGCGCTGATGGTTCCCTTATGCTGATGAATAAAAAACGCATCGCTCACCACCTGCCTTTTAACGTTCTCCGCCCAGCCTTCGTCCCAGCGGTCCACTGAAAACGCCCAGGCCAGATACGGCAGAAAAGTAACCGGGCATGTGGCCGGATTCCACAGGTCGCGCAGCGGCACGCTCAGCCCGGAAATGCCGCTGCAGGCTTCGGCCAGGCGGCGCTCCAGCGCAGATGAGCCGGGCGGCATCAGGCTGCTGTTGCTCATGTCACCCCCTGATCGCCCGCCACGGAAATGTCCGTGCCGGTGCAGTAACCCGCCTGCGTGCGGTCCATGATGATGTCCTGCGCCGGTTCAGTGATTTCCACCCAGTCCACACCGGCCACGCGCATCACCGCCCCGTAAGACTCACGCCGCATGCTGCGGCCCAGCTTTTTCTGCTCGGTCAGGTAAGCGGCCAGCTTCGCGTTTGCGGCCTCTAGGCAGGGACCGGCGGCCACGCCGTCGAACAGGTGCAGCCTGGCCTTCACGCTGTAGCTGCGGATAGTCGCCCCCTGAACCGTCACGCGATCTGCCACCGGGCGCACGCTGTCTGCGTTCAGCGCGGTGTTCACTGTGGTCAGCAAATCCGCTGCCGCCGTGCCGTCGCCTTCACGGCTCAGGACGGTGATCAGCACCGTCGCCGGTGACGGGCTGATGGCGGACACGTCCTGCACCCGGCCATCGGCGCTTTTAGCGTGAAACTCATACGCACCCGTCGGTCCGGCCACGCTCAGCCCCTCAAACGCCTCCGGCACGCGCACGCGCAGCGCGTCGTCCGATTCCATTACCGCATCCACCGGCGGCACCGCATCGGGATTCGCAGGCGTAATGGTCAGGCGCTTCACGTTATTGCGGGCGGCCTGCTGGTCCAGATCGCTGCCAATGGCGTAGGCCACCATCACCGCCTGCGCCGCCTCGTTAATGCGCTGGCGCAAAAGGATTTCACGGTAGGTGTTTTCCTGCAGGCTTTTCACAATCGGATCAGACTCCAGCGCCAGCACGCGGCGCATGGCGGCCTGTTCATCCGCCGGATAAAGGGCAATCAGCGCCTCTTTGCGCTCAGCCAGCAGCGACTCAAAGTCCGGCACCTCAATAATCTGCGGTGCAGGCAGCTGGGAAAGGTCAATTACTGCCACTGTTCACCCCCGTTGGTACAGACATAGCAACCGGCGAACCGTCATCCCGCTGGCCGGTCAGCTCAACCACCATAGAGCCGTCAAAGTCGCTGGTAAGGTTTACGGTGCTCAGTCTCACGCGAGGTTCCCAGCGGCTGATGGCAACATACACTGCCGCTATTACCTGCAGCCGGATCACGTCGTTCTGTGGCTGATCAATCAGCACCGACAGCAGCGAACCGTAATCACGCCGGGCGATGCGGCTGCCTTCCGGGGTGATCAGGATGTCGCGCATGCTCTGCCGGATGTGATCGATATCGGTAATGGCTTTGCCGTTATCACGGTTCATGCCGAGATACATCATTGCGGACCTCCTGACGTATCAGTGCCTTTCTTCACCCCGTCATGTAAGTGCTTATCAGCAATTACGCCGTTTGAACTCATTGAACCGCCGCCGTGGGTCACATCACCGTTCATCGTGGTGTCACCGTTAATCCGTGTCTGGCTGGCCTCTATCCCCAACGCATCGGTGATCAGCTGAATGCCGTCTGCCGCTTCAATGCGCACGCTTCTGATGTTCTTTATCAACAGCTGGCCGGTTTCCGGCTCGTACTGAAACCAGCCGCCGTCCTTAAATACGGTAGTGGTGCCGTCTTCCGAATAGTCGGGCGGCGGGAAGGCTTCGGAATAAATGGCGGGCAGTGCAAAAGCGGTTTCAAGATTGCCGCCCAGGCTCAGCACCATGACCTGTTCCCCCACGGTGGGCTTCCACCATGTACGGGTGCTACCGGCGCGCAGGGTGAGCCAGTTGATCCAGTTAGTTTCAAGGTCGCCCGTTTTGACCCGGCACAGCCAGTTCACCGGGTCCACTTCGGACACGGTGCCGGTGCGGATCAGGTTGATGATAAGGCGCATAATTTCGGTGAGTTTTTCGTTCATGGTTGAAGTTTCAACTAAATATGAACAAAATGAACCATCCACTCAATGTGTCATGGATAGCACATACAATGAATAAGAATCATCATTTAACTGAATACTTAAAATATTATACCTCCTTAGACTCACCTCCAGGATTTGCTATAATGATAAACGGTGAATGGGGGAGTGGAAAAACTTGGTTTTTAAATTCTTTCTTTGATGATGAAGTGTCAAATCTTGATATAAAAACCATAAAAATCTCATTATATGGAATGACCTCAACAACTGATATTGACGAGGCACTATACAGAGCATTGCATCCTGTATTATCTTCGAAGGGAATGGTTATCGCTGGGGCTCTGTCTAAGGCTTTGATTAAAGGAACATTAAAAATTGATCTGGAAAATACTTCCATTTCCGAAACGGAAATATCCTACAACCTTCCTGATATAGACCTCTCTAAGTTAGCAAAAAAAGCATACAATAATGTGATAATATTCGACGACTTTGAAAGGTGCAAAATTGGCTGGGCTGAGGCATTTGGATATATCAATTCGATTGTTGAAAACCAGGATTGCAAAGCAGTAATAATAACAAATGAAAATACTCTGACGAAAGATGAAAACGAAGATAGAGAAGTAGATGGTGAGCATGCGGTTAAAATCTCAAAAGAGATTTCTGACTACCTTAATGCTAAAGAAAAAGTAGTTGCATTTACTTTTCAATATCAGCCGCAATTTGAAAATTTAAAAAAGTCGTTAGTTTCACATATAAAATCATTAAAGTTGAAAAATATACTCGAGGAAAATAGTGACGTCATCGATAGAATCTTCACCAAATCAGGTTGCGCAAACCTTCGTTTTTTGAAAAGACAATTCATGAGTTTCGAAATTCTTTTTGATAAAATAGATGATTGTTATAAGGAAAACCATGAGGTAATAATATCATTATATGCAATACACTTACTCTTAAGCTTCGAAAGTTATGCTCGTAAGATAACAGTCCATAATATTTTTACTGAAAATAACGGCGAAAACAAACCATTAATAAATGAACTTTCCTCAAAATATGGCAGAGAGTACATTGCTAACTTAATTTTAGAAATGAATACATGGGTGGCTATATTAGATGATTTTGATTTTTCGAAAGAAACCATAAACTTTGATTTATATGTTCACTTTCAAATAACTAGTAGGCCTATAGAACCTTGGACTATACTTTGGAATTATGAGAAATTAGATCATGATGAGTATCACCAGACTTATGATTTAGTTATAAAATCATTGATAAATAAAAAACTATCAAATGAATATGTTGTCAAGCACATATTTGGAATATTAAAGGAGCTTTCAGAAAAGGAAATAACATCATTAGACGACACTTACCTAATTAGCGCCTGCGAAGATGCAATTGACTATCTATTTGAAAAAGACTTATTAGACATTAGTGATGACATTTATAATCAGTCTTCATACGATGAATACTGGGGTGGTTTGAGTTATCATTGCAAGGACCATGTTGGATTTAAAACACTGAATAACTACATAGACAACAAAAAGAGATTATCTAAAATTTATCATATGGTTACCACTTCAAATAAGATGATAGATCTTATAATGAAAAATGATCGCTCATTCTTTTGCATTCTAAATGCAAACTCCAAAGGAATAAACTATCATCAGCGAGACCCGATTTTGTTTTACATTGATACGCAAAAACTATGTGAAGCGCTTATATCATCAAGTGAAAGAAGCTATTTTGGATACGCATTGCAGTGTAGATACAAAGATGAGTTTCATCTTTCCGCAAAATCATCAGAGCGATTTTCTCTGATCGAACTATCTCGACTACTGATTGCCTACAGAGATAAATCGGATTCAAAAATTTTGAAATATCAAATCACTTCCCTTATTGATTCATACATAGCCCCATGCATAAACAGATTAAAAGATTCATTGAGTAAGTTTTAACTCCTTGCACTTATTTTCAATGCTAGGTGTTCATCATAAGAAATTTAATTAACTAGAAAGCCACTTTAGTAAAACGTCTGTAACAGAACAATTAGTGGTTTCATTTAATCCTAATAATTTTCGCTCTGGATATTTAACCTCGGTACCGCGTCGGCTTACCCGGTCCCGCAGGCCGTAGTGGTGAACGCGGGCCAGCTTCTGCACCCCCGGAATAAAGGCAACCTCAGCGGAGTCTGCATTCGACTGTGCCTTCAGGTATTTCGCCGTTTTCAGCTTCGCAAACATGCCGCGACGGATGCGGCCCTTTTTGCTGCGGGCACTGACGCGGCGCGGATCCCATGCGGTGCCGTCCGGGGAACGCTGCGCTGTGATGTTTGCCTGCTGGATGCGACGAACCTCGCGTACCACCTCGCGCAGCATCTTTTTCCGGGCCGCAGGCTCCAACTGCGACAGCAGCGCCGCCAGCCGATATTCACGTCCTGCAGCAGCGGGTTCTGTACGCGGTTAGAGGTTTTCTCACGCTTCAGACCGTTGAAGCCGATCATGATGCGGTCCAGCGCCTGACGCTTCACGATGGCATCACGGATGCGCACCTGGAAATCGCTGAACTTCGCCCACATGTCTAGTTTTGAATAAGGCAGTGCGGTGTCAAAGTTGGTCTGGGTGCATTTATAGCCGTCGCCGTCGATGTAGGTCGGATCGGTCGGCTCACGCTCTTTCTGGGTGGTGTCGGTGGTGCCCGCAATGGTGGTGCCGATCCCCAGCCCCAGCCGTTCGCCGCTCTGCTCACTGACCGGCATGATGTTGATGGCCTGCAGGAACGCGGACGACTCCTGAATTTTGCTTTCCAGCGTCTGCGATACGGACGGCTCAATGGTGAATTTGCTGTTCAGCGCGGACAGGTCAATCTTGTTGATTTCTGCCAGCACCGACATGTAAGCATTCAGCTTAAAACGGGTAGTATTTTTCATCGCTTTGCTTTCTCTGTTCGTTAAATAGGTTTGCCGCCGCTGTATCAGCAGTCGGTGCGCACTTCGCCGCCGCTGCCGTTACCCTGCGTGCGCGGGCGGACCTGCTGGCGTCCATCTTCCCGGCTCAGCTGCTGCTGCAGTTCGGTAAAGTCCGCCTGCAGCTGTTCGCGCTTCAGCACTTCCTCACCCAGCGCACTGCTGAAATGTGATTTCAGGCTGTCGGCCTTTTCGCTCAGCGCCGTTTCAATGCGCGCGCTCAGGTCCTGCTGCTCGGTGGCGATAAGCTCAACCGCCTGATGCACGTCGCTGAAGCGGGCCGCGTCGGTCTGCTGCTGCCTGCTGAACATCGCCTTGATGCGGGTAAACAGGGCGGGCTTTTCGTCGGCCACATCCTCAAACTCGATCAGGGTTTCTTCAGCGGCAGAGAAAACGTTGTCAGGATGCTGCTAGCGGTTTGCCAGCGGATTCGCCCCGGCGCTGGCGCTGAACTGCAGCATTTCGGTGCCGAGGCTGGCCGGATCGTCGGTCACGGCCAGGCCAATCAGATAGGCCGCGCCGGTGTCCGCGAACTCCGGGCGGATTTCCATAGAGGTGAAGATTTTCTGCATGGTGCCGGTCAGCGTGACCAGCTCGTCAGTCGGGTTGATCAGGGCATACAGCCCCAGCTTGCCTTTCAGCGGGCCGTCGCTGATTTCTTCGGCGTCCAGCGCTTCCACTACGCCAAAGCGGCGAAACGGGCTGTCAGGCGTGTAGCCCTTGATGTGCTCCATGTTGATCACGGCGGTGTACAGCTCAGGGCTGTAATTTGCCGCCATCTGTTCCAGCCAGCTGCGCTCGATGGTGCGCCCGTCCGTGGTGGCACCTTCCACCCCGATACGAAAACGCTTTGCTTTCTTTGCCATTGTCCAGGCTCCGGTCAGTAAAACTCTGTGAAGCCCTATAGTTGCGGCGGCAGGGGTATCGAAACAACGCGCGGACGTTGTGCGGGAAACCACACAATGAGGGAGGGCGGAAAAGGAAGCGGCGGGGCCGTATTTTGGCTGCATGAACATGACACCCGCCCCCGACGACCTCGATCCCCGCAGGCAGGCTTTGCTGCTGTACTTTCAGGGATACCGCATCGCCCGCATTGCTGAAATGCTGGGAGAGAAACCCGCAACTGGTGAACCTGTTCCGGATTTAGTTTGTTACGGATGGTCTGAGGATTCAGCCCGGCTTTGTTAGCCAGCTGAATGATGTTGTGCTTCAGTGCAAATGCCCGGCACGCATCATCAAAATGGCTATGTGTGGAGACTCGAAAATCAAACATGATAAATCCCTTCTGCTAACCCAATATGGATGTATCAAGCCTGCATTGTGATTTCACAGCCAGCAGCGGCTTCGATAGTGAGAGCAACCATGTTGATTTCGATAAGGCCGTTAAGCCCTTCTTTCTTCCTGATGGGCAAACGGTTTTCGCGATACATCTGGCGAACGGTGCCTTCCTTGTAACCTGTGCGGCGGCAGAACTCTTCTACGGTGATGTAGGGTTCCGAGATCACGAGATTGATTTATGGGCGCATTGAAAGTTTACGAGTCATGATGCACTATCCTCTGTTGAGTTCTAGCCAACTCTATTCATCACTATTAAACACGTTTTTATACGAATAGTGAATATTAGGATCACAAATTGGAAATCTCAACGAAATATTTTACGAGTCGTAAAGCACCCACTTTACCAGAGGGTGGTAAAGACCCCATTGAGCGCATCGTTCAAGCTTATGGCTTTTCATCTCGGCAGGCGCTGTGCCGCCATCTAGGCGTGTCACAAAGCACGATGGCTAACCGTATAATGCGTGGGAACTTTCCTGCTGATTGGGTTCTGATCTGCTCGATGGAAACAGGCACTTCATTGGAGTGGCTGACATATGGCCGCGGCGATTCGAACATCACAAAGCAAGATGAAGCACCAACCAAAATTGAACTCAAAAAAATCACAAATGGGAATTTCTCATCATCAGATTGGGTTGATTATGACTCTCAGCTCTTACCAAGTGATGTTAAAGCCCCTCAATTAGTACATTTCGAGAAACAGAATTACCTGGTTGATATGACCAACGCTGAAATCACCGACGGGCTGTGGCTTATCGAGATTGATAAGCTCATTAGCGTTAAAGAATTATACCGTTTTCCCGGTGGACGCATTCGCGTCGAGAATGGCAAGGCATCGTTTGAATGCAAAGCAGACGATATTAAAGTTCTTGGAAAGGTTGTTGCTAAGACTGAGTATCTATGAAGGAATTTAGAATGGATAGGGCCGTTAAAAAAAATGAAGAGTTATCCACCTCAGATGTTGCAGAAAACACGAGCGTAGAATCTTTAAAAACATGTTTCGTAATAATGCCCATCGCTGATATGAATGGTTATGATACACGCCACTTTGATCGAGTCTATAGCCATATCATTAAACCTGCCTGTGCTAAAGCAGGGTTTTCCCCTGTTAGAGCGGATGAGATTAGTAGTTCAAATCTAATCGTACTTGATATTCTGAGAAGAATTGTTGAATGTGACATTGCTATCTGTGATTTAAGCGGAAGAAACCCTAACGTTATGTATGAGCTTGGACTAAGGCAGGCATTTAATAAAAAAACTGTTTTAATCAAAGATGACAAAACTTTAAGCCCTTTTGATGTACAAGCTTTTAGATATTGCGAATATGACACAAGTCTCAGAATCGACAATGCATTTAACAACATATCATCAATCGAAAAGGCATTAAAATCCACTTATGCGGCTGATGAAAGTGATGTAAACTCAATTGTTCAACTACTAAAAATACAACCAGCACAAGTTGGTGAGAAAACAATTTTAAGTTCAACTGACACTCTAATCTTAGATGCCATCAACGACTTAAATAGTCGTTTTAACAGCCTATCGGATAAAAAGACGCTGTCACAAAAAATAATAAATTTAATAGATGGCCCCACAAAAACGGGAGAAACCTTCCTGTATCAAATAAACACTTACAAGCGAGATGCATACTATAGAAACTCGTATTTTAAAGGTGGAATTTTTTTAGGTGACTATGTTGGGATAGATAAAGATCCATTAGGGAAACTGTGTCACGCTTTTAAAAATAAAAACAAACTTACTTTTATTGAAATAGAATCTCCTGATTTAGATTTAATAACCGAAGATATGGATTTTTAATTAACACTATGGCGATAAGCAAATTACCCAACGGAAAGTGGCAAGCGCAGGTTTTCCCGAACGGCCGTGACGGCAAAAGGATACGCCGCCAATTCGTTACCAAAGGCGAAGCGCAGTCTTATGAGAAGTTCGTAAAAGATCAGGCTCAGGACAAACCGTGGCTGGGAGAGAAAACAGATAAGCGCCGGGTAATTGAGCTGGTTGAATTATGGTTCAACACGCATGGCATTACGTTGGCGGATGGCGAGAAACGGCGCACCACGATGGCGTTCGCCTGCGAAGCAATGGGAAATCCACTCGCAACCGAGTTTAACGCGAAAATTTTTGCGTCTTATCGCGAGCAGCGGTTAAGCGGGAAGATCACCCGCTCAAGTCGAGTGAAGTCGGTAACGCCGCGCACGGTTAATTTAGAGCTGGCGTATTTCAGGCCGATGTTTAATGAGCTGCGCCGGTTGGATGAATGGACCGCCCCCAATCCACTTGAGAATGTGCGCGAGTTTAAAATCAGTGAGTCGGAGATGTCATATCTCACCATTGAGGAGATCCACACGTTACTCACAGAATGTGAGAATAGCCGCTCCGAAGACCTAACAGCCATTGTGAAAATTTGCCTGGCAACTGGCGCACAATGGAGTGAGGCAGAAGGCTTAAAGGGAACCAGATTCGTGCGGGTCAGATAATCTACGTAAAAACTAAAGGCAAGAAAAACCGTGCAGTGCCGATCACTGAGAAGTTGCAGGCTGAGCTGCCATTAAGCAGAAAGGCGCAGCCACTCTTTTCTACGTGCTATTCAGCTTTTAGAAAGGCAATGCAGCGCGCAGGCATTGAGACATCTGCCGGACAGCTAACGCATGTTTTACGTCACACTTTTGCTTATCATTTCATGATGAATGGTGGCACAATATCCTTGTGCTTCAACGGATATTGGGACATACGGATATTAAGGTAACGATGCGATACGCACACTTTACGCCAGATCATTTGTCTGAAGCGATGTTGTTAAATCCTTTGAATAGAATGGAATTGTGATGGAAATGGAATACCAAAATAATGAACTGAACTTACAAGATCTACTATGCCTAAAGGTGTTCAGTGAGACCTTCGAAGTAATCGGTTTGGATGATTTCATTAAAGTAATAACAAATTGGGCAGAAAGAGAGATTATAGCTGGAGAAGAATCAGACACACTCCTGATCCTGGCATCATTGAATCTCGAACCCATACCAGACCGCCATGATGTAGAAAAATACCTACGCATTTATCAACGTGAAAAAAACATTCAAAATCTAGACATTTATTACAGCGCGTTAGTTTGGCTCAGGAGGGAGATAAGTTATTTAATAACAGCTTCATCATCAAATGAGATAGAAAAAAGGTTGGCATTTTTTACTCACTACTTTTTGGATTATCCGCCAAGAGCTTTCGCCAGAATAACGAATTTAATTTCTAATTTTTATTGGGAGCTTTACGACGAAGCAGTACCCGTTTTTAACTCCAGGGCTTCAGAGATGAGTGAACATCAATTGATCACTTACGTGAGAACACGTTTACGACCTTTCTATCGAATTCTTAGTAACCGTGATTGGTTACGGATTTTAGTTGACTAGTTTTCAAAAAAATTGGCAGCAAAGCGCAACTCTTTCTGTCTCTATTCGGCCTAAAGAAAATATAAAAATCAGTAAGTTACTGATTTAACTCACTTCGAATTGGGACTCATAATACCCTGGTCGCTGGTTCAAACCCAGCAGGGGCCACCAAATTTAGTGATAAAAAAAACATATACTTAAGCCGCTCGTTGAAGCGGCTTTTTTGTTACTGGCTTTCCGAGTGGCGGCAAAGTGGCGATGCATTTTCACTGCCATGGGAAATCCTCAACTGATTATCCTGAGCAGCCCGAATCAAGACCGTGAATTGCAGAGCCTTCTGCGAGTCTTTATCATCAATGGCACGG
>Ga0256409_1000706_pt1 | contig 16030 bp, 22 predicted proteins | sample PhySR1_FD_185981 | JGI IMG/M metagenome (GOLD analysis project Ga0256409, IMG submission 185981) | Leaf surface microbial communities from sunflower plants in UC Gill Tract Community Farm, Albany, California, United States - DLSL S.R1 | ecosystem: Host-associated > Plants > Phyllosphere >...
ATATTTTGCCGACCCACCATATGGGGAAACCTATATGAAAAAATCCTCACGTAATGATCGTTTAGCCACAATCCATATGGGTAAAAAAGCGCTGAACCTTGATGAGGATACCTACCGTGACATGCTTCAGCATGTCACTGGTAAGCGTTCTGCCAAAGATATGACAATGGATGACTTGTTAAAAGTCATTCAGCATCTGGATCAGCTTGGATTCTCTAAGCGTAATTTTGGGAATAAGCCCAAAGTGAAACTATCAAAGGAGGCTTTAATCGGAAAAATTGAGGCCCATTTGACCGAGCATAAGCTGCATTGGAACTACGCAAAAGGCATTGCTAAACAAATGTTTCAAAAAGACGCGTTAGAATTTTGTACGGAAAATGAACTGTGGCGTATAGTTGCGGCATTGGAGTACAAAGCGAAGCGGGCCAACAATGAAACAAGACGAGTACCTAGATAAACTACCAGACAACCTTCGGCTGATTATTCAGCTCACTGACTACAGAACCGCTATGATTCTAATCAAGCATTATGGCGGTTCTGATTATAGTTTCCCTCCTCTTAAATCAATATCCGAAAGCCATGAGCTCGCAGAGCTTCTTGGCTTTAATAATCTCAAAAAACTTTGTCAATTTTGGAATGGTGTTATTGTTTATATTCCAAAGTCAGACAGATATATAAGTATTTTACGTGATAAACGTATTGAACAGGATCTTGAAGAATTAGGTGCTACCGCACAAGTTCAACGAGAATTATCAAAAAAATATAATGTTACTACTCGTTGGATTAGGCAAGTTCGTAAGAATCAAGTCAGCCCTGCCGAAAATAAGAAACAAAGCAATCAACTCGATATGTTTTCACAATTAGCCTGACTCCATTTCAATCGCACTCTTTATCTCACCGCCTTCGGGCGGTTTTTTTATGGAAAGTGTTCCGATACAAACCTAATCGCTAAACCTCGAAACTGACACAATGTTAGATAAGGGTTTATTAAATGTCTGAAAAGTTAAAAAAGAAGTTTGTGTTATCCAAACTGAGTTTGAGCCGTCTTGAAGGTGTAGATGCCAATTTAATCAAAGTTGTGAAGCGTGCCATTGAAATCACCCGACAGGACTTTATGGTTGTTGAAGGTGTGCGTACGAAAGAGCAATGCTATATCAACTATGGTAAAGGCCGTACCGCTGCACAATGTACAGCGAAAGGTGTACCTGCAAAATATGCCCTACCTAAAGCAGCCAAAGTGACCTGGCTGAATAATCCTCTCTCCAGTAAACATGTCACAGGTAAAGCAGTGGATTTGGTTCCCTACCCTGTGGACTGGAATGATTTATCTAAGTTTGACCAAATGGCTCAAGCCATGTTTGCCGCGGCCAAAGAATTAGGGGTATCCATTCGCTGGGGTGCGGATTGGGACAATGACGGTAATTACCGCGAAAAAGGTGAATATGACTCACCTCATTTTGAACTTTGAGGAATCTGATCATGAGCCATAAAAAATCTAAAGTTCCTCATTCATTGATTCAAACCCGTATTCAGCAAGGCGTTCAAGAACAGGTTGAAAAGCGTGGCAATGCAGACTATCGGCATGGATATGAAACTGGGCAAAAAGACCTTCAGTTGATTGTAAATGCCAACGAGTCCGACAAGATTCAACAGTTACGCCTAAACGCCTCAAACCTTGAAAGTCGGTTAGACCAGTCAATGCTGACGCTCAGCGAAAAAGATGCATTGTTGATTGAACAAGGCCAAACCAACAACAACCAAATCCAACAGATTCTTGATCTTAAACACAAGCTGAAGCAGAGCGAATCCAATCTTCAGACTGTGCGCCAAGAGTACGTCATGGGCGTAGCCAGCTCTGTCAATGATGGCTTCTTGGTGCATAACTGGCGCACTGGTTGGAAGTGGTTAAGTAACGTGTTTTTCACCTTGATTGCTTTTTTTGCTGTAACTCCAATTCCTGATTCTGTTTTAGCAGTTTTACCTGATGACATTCGTATGCACGTCATTGCCTGGTGTGCCATTTGTGGTCTTGTAAGCCGCTTTATTAATCAGAGCAAAGGCGTTCAATCATGGTCATTGAAGTCTTAGTACGCAAACGTCCTGTAGTCGTGGTGGTGTATGCCTTGTTTGATTTATTAGACGGCATACGCCATCCAATCCAAACCACAAAGCGAATAAAGAAGAGTATTCAAAATGCCAAAAGTCACATTTTCAAAAACTGCAATCATCAATCTTGCAGACTATGTTCTAAAAAATTACGGGCATATCAACGAAACCGTTGAAGCAGGTATTACGGCCACCCAAAAGACGTATACCAATATTAAGCTCACCTCGTTAGCGGTATATGACATGTTTCAAGCCACCGCAAAATATATGCAAGCTGTAGAGAATGAAGGTGTTCTCAAAGGTCTTGCCAAAAAAGAAGCTGTGCTGGAGTTCATGATTAAAGAGTACTTAGAAACTCACGCAGAAATTAAGCAAATCTGGTCAGGTTGGCATACCACGGTGTCTTGGTTTATCGATTCTTTAATTAGCATGCTGAACAGTGGTCGTTCAGTCCTTCAAGCCTTTGTTGGTTAAGGGGTGATATGTGGCTATTCAAATGGATTTATATCAATGGATCATGATTTTGATTGTGATGATCAGTACTGTCATCGCAACCATCAAAATTCTATGGGGACGCATTGAAACAAATCTCAATAACAACTTTCAAGTGATGCAGAACCGACTTGAGGATGTTGCGAAGCAATCCGCACAGAACCATGACGACATTCGTGATCTAGAACGAAAATTTTATAAGTTTCAGATTGATTTGCCACATGTCTATGTTGCTCGTGAAGACTATATTCGCGGCCAAACTCTGATTGAAGCCAAGCTTGATGCTTTGGCTTTAAAAATTGAAAACGTTCAAATACGCCAAGGAATGAATAAACAATGACAGATCTCGTAAAAGCACGTCGTGAAAACATGCGTTGGTTGTTACTGAATGCACTGAACAATGCCCGACCACTGGGTGCAATGGACGTTTTAGTTCTGACTGTGGTTCAAGCCATTTATCCAGACGCTACCGCCAACGAACTCCATGCTCAATTGGCCTATTTAGAAAATAAAGAATTGGTCGATATTAAGCGTCTGCCTGATGGGCACTGGCACTCAACATTAAATTCTAACGGTATTGATGTTGTTGAATACACAGTTGATTGTCCTGCTGGGATTGCACGCCCTGCCAAATATTGGGGAGTCTAGCCATGGCAAAGCCATCTGCAATTGATCAATTAAATGCTGAAGACAAAGTGTGGCTTGATGCACGATTCCGTGATCAGGGGTTTTGTGGCTATGTAGAAATTGCTGAACTCTTAGCTGAACGTGGCTATAACGTGAGTAAATCAAGTGTTCATCGTTATGGTCAGAAGTTAGAACAGAAATTAGCAGCTGTTCAAGCGAGTACTCAAGCTGCAATTATGATTTCAGAAGCTGCACCTGATGATAGTGATATGCGCACTCAAGCTGTACTTTCACTTATGCAGACTCAATTATTTGACACCTTAATTGCTTTACAGGAAGCAGGCAGTGAAGGCGTTGATCCTGCAAAACGTTTAGCTCTTATTTCTCAATGTGGTAAAGGCATCGCTTCTTTGGCTCAAGCATCTATTGGTCAAAAGAAATGGATGCTTGATGTACGTGATCGAGTTGAAAAGGTGGCTAAGTCTGTTGAAGAGATTGCTAAAAAAGGAGGCTTGTCCCCTAAAGCTGCTGCCACTATTCGTAAAGAAATCTTAGGAATTGCCAAATAATGAATGCTCCTATCAATCCAGTACTAGCACCTGATTTTAATAGTGATGTTCCTGCTGTTCTATTGCCGTATCAACAGGAATGGATTGCTGATACAAGCCAGCTGAAGGTTGCTGAAAAGTCACGTCGTATTGGTTTGACATGGGCTGAAGCTGCCGATGCAGTTTTAGATGCAATGTCTGAAGGCGGTCAAAATTGTTATTACCTAGGTTATAACAAAGACATGACTGTTGAATTTATCCAGGCTTGTGCAATGTGGGCTAAAGCCTACGATGCTGCTGCAACTGAAATTGAAGAAAGTGTTTGGGAAGATGGTGATAAGCATATTCAAACTTATATTATTCGGTTCCCTAACTCTGGTCGACGTATTGAAGCCTTAACAAGCAGACCATCCAACTTACGTGGTCGTCAAGGTCGAGTCATACTTGATGAAGCTGGCTTCCATGAAAATTTAGATGAACTTTTAAAAGCAGCTCTTGCCTTGCTGATTTGGGGTGGATGTGTGCGCGTGATCAGCACGCACGATGGCGAAGATAATCCATTCAATGAACTCATTAAAGAAATCCGTGCTGGTAAACGTAAAGGCTCAGTGCACCGTACAACGTTCCGTGAAGCGGTGGATCAGGGGTTATATAAGCGTGTTTGCCTGCGTAAAGGTATTGAATATAACGCTGAAGAAGAACAAGCGTGGATGGATGATGTTTATAGCTTCTATGGCGATGCAGCCGATGAAGAATTAGACGTTATTCCAAGCAAAGGTGGTGGTCGTTGGTTATCTCAAGGTTTATTAGAACAGCGCCAAAAAGACATTCATGTAATTCGCTGGTCAGCGCCTAAAGGCTTTGAAACGTGGACTGAAGAGGCACGTCATAGTGAAATTAAAATATTATTTGATGATGTAATTAAACCATTATTAGATTCAATTCCTAAAAAATACCGTAGTTATTACGGACTCGACTTTGCACGACGTTCGGATCTATGTGTGTTTTGGCCTTTGATTGAGTACCAGGACACTCGAAAGCACTGCCCTTTTGTACTTGAACTCTCTAACATGCCGTACAAGCAACAAGAGCAGCTCTTTAAATTGATTGCTAAGGCATTACCAAATTTCAGCAAAGGTGCACATGATGCTACAGGTAATGGTGGTTATTTAGCTGAAGCAATGCAAATTGCATTTGGTGATAAAATTGAAGCGATCCATTTGTCTGAAGGTTGGTATCGTGAACACACACCTCACTTTAAAGCTGCGTTAGAAGATGGTGATATTGCTAACATGCCTAAAGATAAAGACATTATGGACGACCATCGTGCATTCGTATTAGTCAAAGGCGTAGCGCGTATTCCTGATGTCCGTACCACGGGTGCAGATGGTAAGAAACGACATGGTGATAGTGGTATTGCTCACTTACTCGCTGATTATGCCAGCAAGAATCCTAGTGCGCCTTATGAGTTCACCCCGTTGCCTAGTCATGAAAATTCAAGTTTTGAAGATTTCGATTTTTCATCAGAACGAACATTTATTTAACCCTTTTGATTTTTAAAAAAAATAACTAAAATTAATTTTTTATAATAAATTTTGAAGGGTTATATGAAATTAATATTTAGATGGGTGTTATTGCTTATAGGGGCATTAACTATAGGCTTTGTACTGGTATTGGCTTTCTTAGCAATGAAAGATGCATATTTGACCCAAGGTGCCTCACTCTACATATTTATTTTTTTGTGGCTTGCTGTTTGGTTGGGAACAGGATTTTTTCTCAAAAAACAAGGGAAAGTTAAACAGCCTTTTGCTCAAGGTTTTTTGCCTGGAATGTTAGTTGCAGGTATTTTTTTATCGTTAATACACTACCTTAATCCAACCAGGGAAGAATTACTTGAAAAAGCACAAAGTGCAGAACAAGAATATTTTTTATTATCTGCTGGATCATTAAATCATTCTAAAATTTGTAACGCTGCATTTGATGCATTGGAATACTACAAACAGGTAGGCGATGCAGAAAAAATCAAACTTTTTGAATATATTGTTGTTGATGACAAGTGCCTATAATTAGGAAGTACTTCCACTCTAAATATATACAAGCCTGCCCCAAACTAAGCACAATCTCGTATTGTGCTTTTTGTTATGGCTAAAAAAGATAAATCTCAAAAACAAGCGTTAGAAACGACTCAGACCTCTGATGTGGCTTGGTTAACAAATCAGTGGCAAGAACATCCTGTTGTTGGTCTAACGCCTGCACGCCTCCATAAATTACTCCTCGGTGCTGAACAAGGTAGTCTTCAAGCTCAAGCTGATCTTTTTGCAGATATGGAAGAACGTGATGGTCATATCTTTAGTGAAATGGACAAACGTCGGAAAGGTGTAAATGGCTTGCCTTGGGGAATAAACCCTCCCAAGAATGCAACGGACCAAGAAAAAAAGATTGCTGAAGAAATTAAAGAATGGATTGATGAGATTCAAGATTTTGAAATGTTCTTGTTTGATGCAATGGATGCGGTTGGTCATGGCTACAGCTGCCAAGAAATCAAATGGGAACGTATAGGCTCACTATGGCTACCTGCAAGTTTTGAGCATCAATTAGCACGCAATTTTATGACTCCTGTTGATCGCCCCAATGAACTACGTCTTAATGATGGATCAATGGAAGGTGCTGAGTTTTGGGATTTTGGTTGGTTTATTCATCGTCATAAAGCGAAGTCTGGATATATTGCACGATCAGGTTTACATCGTGTTTTATCTTGGCCTTTCTTATTTAAAAACTATGGCGTTCGTGATGTCATGGAATTCTTAGAAATTTATGGCTTGCCAATTCGTATCGGTCAATATGCTGAAGGCGCAACAGCTGAAGAGAAAATGACACTGCTACGCGCTGTTATGAGTATCGGACGTAATGCTGGAGGTATTATTCCGAAAGGCATGACCATTGATTTTGAAAGTGCTGCAAATGGTGACACTGATAATCATATGGCGTTAATCAAATGGTGTGAGCAAACCCAATCAAAAATTATTGTGGGTGGGACTTTACTTAGCCAGGCTGATGGTAAAACCAGTACTAATGCACAAAGCCAAACACATGAAAATCAATTTGAAGTCATTGTTAAATCGGATTCTAAACAGCTTGCAAGATCAATTAATGATTCATTAATTACGCATTTAATGCGTTTGAATTATCCAAATATTACACCTGATCGTTATCCAAAATTCTACTTTGATTTGACTGAAACGGAAGACTTAAAGGCGTTCAGTGAATCGATTGGTGCTCTAGTTGATAACGGTATGAAAATTCCTGTTCGATGGGCACATGAGCGAACTGGCATACCAATGCCTACGGATGAAAATGAAGAGGTTCTAAAAAAACAACTGAAAGAGATTAACTCAGATTTTCGTAATCTTGCAGCAAATACTTTTTCACCTAGACTTCTAACGCAATCACTAGCTGCAAATGCTGCAAGTGTTCCGTTAGAAGATCAAGCGATGCAGTTGCTTTTAAAAGAACAAGTCGAAAATAGCCAGGTCATTTCGGAGCAGTGGCTGACTGAATTGGTCAAGAAAATCCAAGCGGGAAGTAATGAAGAAGTACTTCATCTGCTTTCTGAACTACATCCACACGATGATGAGCCTGCCCTTCAAGAGAAATTAACGCAGCTGATCTTTGCTTGTGAAATGCTTGGTCGCCTAAGTGTTGAAGCAGAGGATGAATAATGCCTACACCTCAACGACCTGAATTGAATGCTTTATTTCATAAACCACCTGAAGAAGCGATTCAGTACTTAAAAAACAAAGGTTATAAAATCGGATGGGATTGGCATCAAACCTTAGATGATGCACATAGCCGCGCATTCACGGTGGCAAAAGTTGCTAAATTAGACTTGCTTCAGGACATTAAGAAATCATTAATCACGGCTTTGGAAAACGGGCAAAGTCTTGAAAAGTGGAAAGCTGAAATTACTCCAATACTTCAAGAAAAAGGCTGGTGGGGTAAAAAAACTGTAATTAATCCTGCTGGTCAAGAACAGGAAGTTCAGCTTGGATCTCCTCGACGTTTACGCACTATTTATCATACCAATATGCGTTCAGCATTCAGTGCTGGGCGTTATAAAGCAATGATGGAGTCTATTGATACACGTCCTTATTGGGAGTATCGACACATTACGATGGTGAACTATCGTGAAGAGCATAAATCATGGAATGGGCGTATTTTAAGAGCTGACGACCCGTTTTGGACAACTGCCTACCCTCCTTCAAAATTTGGTTGTAATTGCCGTGTTATTGCAAGATCTGAACGCGAAGTAGAAGGTAAAGAAATTTTAAGTAGTGACGGCTATCAAACTCAATATTCTGAAAAGATTGGGGTGGATAGTTTTACAGGTGCTGATGTTTATGCGACACGTCAACGCTTTGACATTCCAACTAAAGATGGAGTCATAAGCTTTAGCCCTGCGGCAGGATTCAACAGTTCACCAGCAACAAGCTATGCTGTGGACCAGGTATTGACTGAACGTGCTCGAAAGTACTTAGGAGATGCTGAAGGTTTAAAGAAAGTCCAACAAGTCTTAACCGCTCCTATTCGCCAAAAAGCACATCAAGCCTTTATTGATAACACTTTAAGTTTCGCTAAGTCACAAGCTAAAACAAGCACGGTTGGCGTATTCCAAGCTGAAGAAGTCGCATACTTGCTTAAAAAAGGACAAACAATTGAAAGTCCTATCATTACAGTTGAAGATCGTCTTCTCATTGGTAAAAAAGCCAAGCGCCATGAAAATGCTGGTGATGCTGTAAGCGTAGCTGAATGGCAAGAATTACCTATTCTCATCGCTAACGTTAAAACTGTTTTATACGATGTAAAAAATGATAGTGTTTTGTACATTCTTAAGAGTTTAGATGAGAAAGATCCAAAGGTAATCAAGCTTTCATTGCGAGTACAGAATGGCGTAATAGAAATTGTGAGTATCTTTAAAATATTGGATGGTGCAATTGAAGATGGATTGAATGCTACGCACTATGAATTGATCAGATAAGGAGATGGTGGCTGACTTGCACAGCATAATACTGAATAGACTTCGCTAGACCGTAACCTTTCTATTAGGAAACTACCATCTCAGGAACAGTATAAATTATGAGCGTGATACAAATCAATGATGATGTATTGGTCAAAAAGCTAACTAGAGTTGCTTTAGGAATAAACCGTCCAAAGGATTTGACCTCTGCAATAGCAGGAAGTTTTTTGACTATCGTTGAAGATAACTTTGATGCTCAAGGTCGCCCTGGATGGGCTGGACTTAGCCCAGTCACAGAGGCAAGACGCAAGGCTGGTAAAATTTTAAGTCAGTCAGGTCAACTTCGTGACAGTATTCAGCCAGATTCTAATGATACTGAAGCAAGTATCAGCAGCTCTGATCCTAAAGCACCGACTCATCAATTTGGTGCTAAACAAGGACAATACGGAAGATCTTCTCGTGGTGGTCCATTACCATGGGGAGATATTCCAGCACGCCCCTTCATGCCTATAGATGAAAATGGTAATTTACAGTCGGAAGCTGAGAGTGCCATCTATGATGATGTTGATTACTTCTATCAAAAACTATTTGATTGATATAAATATAGCGTTAGATAGTCGTTAGATTGTTATTGATGCACTTATAAAAATTAAATCGATGAATCTTAAATGTAATACCTATCGACCGTTAGAACGCATTACAACGCAAATTATAAAAAGTGAAAAATAAGGAACGTATTCCAACACTAATCCCCTCCTGAATTTTTCATACTCATGTTTCTTAAGTTAGATGCAGAAGTATGAAGCGCACACTCTTAGTTGCTGCATGCTCAATGAGCTTATCAGCACAGTCTGAACATTTTGTGATTATACCTGAAGGTGAATTTCGCGGTATCGATGGTCGCCCATTTGATGCGCCTGCATGGATTCTAACGCCTGAACATGGTCGTGAAATGGTTGCTGTGTTAAATCAACGTAGTGTTGATCTCGTCATTGATTATGAACACAGCACATTAATTGCTAAAGAAAAAGGCGAACCTGCTCCTGCTGCTGGATGGTTAAAACCAAATGGCTTTACCTATGTAGAAGGAGTTGGCTTATGTAGTACTCAATTTGAATGGACCGAAAAAGCTCAAGGCTTTATCGATTCGGGTGAATACAAATACATATCTCCAGTCTTCTTCTATGACACCACTGGAACCATCCTCGGCTTACATAGCGTCGCATTAACAAACACTCCCAATTTAGATCAGTTGCCTGAAGCCAAGCTTGCAGCAGCTGCACAAGAATTTTTAACAACATCTCAGGATTCAGAAATGAACGAAGATTTATTAGAACGTCTGCGTTGGATGTTGAATCTGCCGATTTCAGCAACTGCTGAAGACATTATGGCAGAACTCAGCAAACTGACCGATCAGATTGCAGAAAAAACAGGTACGACAATTGCTGCTAATGCTCAAAACTTATTTAATGCTGTTTCTGCAATTGATCAAATTAAATTAGCTGCCAATAGCCAAAGTGGTGAACCAGATCCAAGTCAATATGTCCCAATGGCGGTACATAAAGAAGCATTAGCTCAAGCAACAACTGTAACAGCTAATGCACAAGCAAAAGAAATTGATGGGCTAATCACAGCGGCTTGTTCAGATGGTCGACTAACTGGTAAGGCAACCATCGATTGGGTTAAAGAAAAAGCGAAGACTAACCCAGATTTTGTGAAGTCATACTTAGATGATTTGCCAAAAATTGCAGCATTAAGTCAACAACAAACACAAACCGTTCAAATTGCTGCTAATCATCAAAAGCAAGGTCAATACACACCTGAAGATTTTGAAGTAGCTAAGCAAATGGGCATTGATTTAGGAGCTGGCGCATGAGCAGTATTTTAAGTGGATCTGATCGCCAAACACCACGTCGTGATTTAGGCCTTATTCAAGTTGCTGTAAAAGCAAACGCTATTTGTTTTGCAGGGCATATAGCTGTTGTTGGTTCAACAGGATTCGCTGAACCAGGTAAAACAGCAACGGGACTCACCTATCTAGGTATCTTTGATGAAACCATTGATAACACTGGTGGTGCTGATGGAGACGTGTTTGTGATGGTGCGTACACATTCAGCCTTTTTATTTGATAACGCTAGTGCAGATGCAGTTGTTCAATCTTTGGTTGGTAAGAAATGCTACATCCACGATTCAAAAACTGTATGCAAAACATCGGCAACAAATACCAAATCAGAAGGTGGTGTTGTTTTAGAAATCACAAATGAAGGAGTATGGGTAGCATGAAAATTAACGGTGCTGTAATTTCAGCAATCTTTCTAGGTTTAAGTCGAGCTTTTAACGGTGCATTTGCTGCTGCTCCAAGCCAATGGCAAGATATTGCTTCAGAAGTACCAAGTTCAGGGAAATACAACGACTATACGTGGTTGTCTAACTTTCCAGGTATGAAAGAATGGGTCGGTAAAAAGCAAATCAAAAAACTATCTGAATATACTTACATTCTGGTTAATAAACCATATGAAGCTACTATTGCGGTAAAACGCGATGATATTGAAGATGATCAACTTGGCATCTATTCAGCACAAGCACAAGGTGCTGGGCACTCGGCAAAACAGTGGCCTGACGAGTTGGTTTTCACTGCTGTAAATAAAGGATTTACCGAAAAATGTTATGACGGTAAACCATTCTTTGCGACTAATCACCCCGTTGGTAAATCGGGTGTAAGCAATAAAGGGACTAAAAAGCTATCTGCTGCATCCCAAGAAGCAGCAGCGGCATCATATGGTGAAGCCCGTACTGCTCTTATGAGTATGAAAGATGAAGATGGTCGTCCTCTTAACGTCAATCCAAATCTATTACTTGTCCCACCAGCATTAGAAGCAACTGCAAATGCGTTAATTAACTCTGATCGATTAGATGATGGTAAAGCCAATTTATACAAAGGCACTGCCAAAGTCGTTGTTGTAGCATGGTTAACTAGTCCAGATGCTTGGTTCTTATTGGATACAACAAAACCATTAAAACCATTTATTTATCAACCACGTAAAAAGCCTGAATTTGTTCAACAAACAACAGTTGAATCTGATTCGGTTTTCACCGAGGGTGAATTTAAGTTTGGTGCTGAAGCACGCGGTGCGGCTGGTTATGGCCACTGGCAAACTGCTTACGGCTCCGATGGTTCTGCTGCTTAAAGGGGAACGATATGTTTGCAACGCTTGAAGCAATGATTGAAAAATTTGGTGAGCGTCAACTTATTGAACTAACGGACAATGAGCAACCTTATCAAGATGTAATTAACATGAATAAGTTGAATGCTGCAATGAATGAGGCAAACAGCGAAATCGAAGGTTATATTGCATCGCGTTACTCCTTGCCGTTGCAAACCACCCCTCCTTTTCTTCAGTCATTAGCGTGTCATATGGCACGCTACCATGCTTGCACTGGTGCTATGTCTGATAATGATCCAATCAAAACCCGTTATGAAAATGCAGTAAAGTCCTTAAAAGAAATTTCAAAAGGAACTATTGCATTGGGTGGTTCACCTGTTGGTGAAAGCTCACCAGTTCAGACATCTAACAACAGTGTTGTTTTGTCTGTCGGAAGACGTGACTTTGGGGGACGAAGCTGGTGAATTTAAATTTAGCACTTATTGAACAAGCTCTTAAAGATGAAATGGCAGACCAGATTAAAAATAAAGTCTGGCCTTGGGTTCGTGAAATAAAAACCTATGGTGGTGAATTTGATGATGACACGCTGAGTTTTATCAAAACATTTCCAGCGATATGGGTTTCATTTGTAAGTTCAGGTACTCCAACGAAAATCAGTTATAACAAAACTGAATACCCGATCACTTTTGTAGTTTTGGTTGGTGCGCAATCCGTTAGAAATGAAGAAGCTCGTCGTCATGGTGCGGGTTCGGACATTGGTACTTTTTCAATGCTTGATCTTGTTCAAAGGCTTTTAATTGGAAACGACTTGTCTTCTCAAGGTATTAAAGGACTCGCATCTTTAGAACTTGGTAAAACAAAAACCATTTTCAACACAAAAGTTCGAAGTCAATCATTAAGTGTTTTATCTCAAGAATTTACAACCCAATACACAATCATTGCTTCTAATCGAGATCGTGAAGAGCAAGAGACTGAAACAACAATCGAAAGAATTAATTTTGACTATGTCTTTGAGCAACATGAAGAACCAGTTGCAAGTGATTTAGTTGAACTCAAAGAAGGAAATTGATATGAGTGGTGTTCAATCTGGTATTCGTACACCTGGTGTATATACCGCAGTAAATATTAATACTCAGCGTACTGGTCTTATTCCAAATGAACAAAAAGTATTATTTGTAACGACAGATCCTAAAGAGTTGGATCAACCAATTGCAATTTACGATACATCGGATGCTGATGAAAAAATTGGTACGGATAGTAAAGTCACTCGCATGATTAAGGCTGCTGTTAAGACAAACCGTTTGGTCGATGCATACGCAATGCCAATCATTATTGATAAAACAGTTCCTGCTACTCCAGTTGCTGACCTTGATGCAACGTTAGAAGTGATTGAGCCGTTAGGTTTTACGATTCTTGCAATAGATACAGCGCCAACAGTTGGTGATGACACGATGGCATGGACGGATCATTTAAATTTTGTGAGTGATGCGATTGAACAACGCCCTGCTATTTTAGTCATTCCATTTACTGACATTGATGCTGCAACGACGTTTGCAGCTCAAGCACCAATTGAAACGAGTTATCGAGTTATTATTGCTTGTTATCATGGCGCTACTGGTCAAGAAGCTGAAATTTCTGGTGCGATGGCTGCTGCTTTAGCAGACTCTAACGATCCTGCCGTACCATTTAATGGGGTAAATTTAGAGGGTGTTAGTCCTGTTGAAAACAAATACAAGCTTACTTTTGAGCGTCAAGAGCGTGCATTAAAAGCTGGTGTTTGTGTGATTGCAACAGGAGCAGACGGCAAGCCTGAAATCATTCGAGCTGTTTCTACATTCCGTAAGAATCCAGATACAGGTTTAGCAGATGACATCATGCTAGATATTAATGGTGCACTGGTAATTGACTATGTCCGTAAAGTCATGCGTACTGCTGCATCTAAAGAACGTCGTCGTAAAAACACAGCAGCTCAGCGTCGTAACTTACGTTCAATCTTCTTAGCTGAAGCTAAAAAATTAGACGATGCTGAAATTCTACAAAATGTCCAAGAAACAGCTGATCAACTGGTTGTTGAGCAGGACAGTACTGATCGTTATCGTGTGAATGCGACCATCCCTGCGGATTGGGTGCGTGGTATGCACGTTATCGCGGCAACGTTGAATGTTTACTAGGGAAGTGACTCATGAACCAAAAATTTGAAAAAGAAATTCAAGACAAGAGTTTGAATGCTCCACGTTTAACGCCTGATCATGTCGAATCAAAAGTACAAGCAATTCGCTACTTGACTGGTGATGTTGCCCCAATCTTTGCGCATGAAGATTATTTTGCAAAAGAAGATAAAAGCACACCATGCTTAACTATTTGCATTCTCACTTTAGAAAATGGCTTTACTGTGACTGGTGAATCAGCATGTGCAAGTCCTGAAAATTTTGACAAGTTGATTGGACAAAAGCTTGCTTATGAAAATGCACTTAATAAAATTTGGCAACTTGAAGGTTATCTTTTAAAAGAACAACTTTACCGTACCTCAAAACAAATTGAGTAATTTCATAAGCAAAGAGTTCTATTATGAAAACAAAAAAAGCCCCCTTTATTGGGGGCTTTTTTTTGGAAAGTGTTCCGTTATTAAAATAAGAAAGCACATGTAAAAGTAAGGCATCCTTAATAAGAGGCTTTAAAAATGGCTGAAGTTGCAGTTGGTGCAATTGTTCTCATTGTTGATGGCAATGAATACGACTGCGTAAGTTGTGAAGCGCAAAAAGGAACTGGTCGTAAACCTATTGCCACAATGAATCGCAAACGCGTAAACAAATACCGTACTCAAGGTGTGAAATCGTACAACCTAAGTATTTCCGTTGTTATTCCTAATGGTAAAGACACTATCGATTGGGACAATATCGAAGATGCACGCATCACCGTAGAAAACCCTGAAGGCGGTTTCCGTGAAACTTATCTTGATTGCAGTTCAACTGAAGTAAGTGACTCATTCTCTGTTGAAGGTGAAACTCGTCGTAATTTATCGATGTTTGCACTTAGTATGATGAAGGAATCAATGTAATGGATCGTTTGGAAATTATAGGTGAATTACCCGTTGCACTGAAACTTGTTGATGGTCAGACAGAACTTAAACTTAAAAAAGTTGTTATGCATCAAATGACAGCAATTGAGTATGTTGAGTCACAAGCTAAATTGGAACCAGGTTGTTATATCGGTATTGCCGACATTGCAGCTATGACAAAGTTAATTTCTGAAGATGGTGAAGAATACGAAATTTCATACAACATGCTAGGTCATTCTAGTCGTTCGAATCTTGATTATCTAACGTTACTTAAAGAGAAGCTTGAGGCAAAGGAGAAAGCCGAGAGCTAAAGCTAAGAGCACGGCTAATTCGTGCTCTTATGCATATTGGGATTCCTTATGCAGATGCTTTGCAGATGCCATTACATTTAGCGATGGCTCTGCTTAGTGATGAGCGGCTAGATAATACTCATCAAAAGCCAATAAAAGAATCTAACGCTATTTCAGCCCCTAGAAATACAAACCAGTCGAATAGTGTGAAGTATGTTTCTACAGTTCGAAGACACGCAGGTAAATAATCATGTCTAATGGAAATACGACGGTCTCGCTAACGCTTCAAGTCAAAGGGCAAGCTGCTAGTCAAGAGTTGAAGCGTATTTCTGATGACCAAGTGCGTTCAACTACAAAAATAAACCAGCAATGGACTCAAATCCAAACAGCTCAAGCCAAGTTTACACAAACAGCTAAGGTTGGTAGTCAGGCTGTAGTGAGTACAGCGCGTGCTGGAGACCAACTCCTACGAACCAACAAAATGCTTGAGGGAGTTCTGCGTCAACAATCTATTCAGACAAAACTGCAATCACAGCAATTAAAAACACAAGCTGCATCTGCAAAAAATATGGCTGATTGGATGAAGCGTGTTGAGCAATCCAGCCAGCGGACAAATCAAGAATCCAAAAGTACGATTTCAAATTGGCAAAAGGCTGTTGCTATTGGTGGTGGTGCACTTGCTGCTGGAGCTGTTGTATCTAACGCAATGCAAAAGCCTCGTGATTATGACC
>Ga0256409_1000707_pt1 | contig 16006 bp, 18 predicted proteins | sample PhySR1_FD_185981 | JGI IMG/M metagenome (GOLD analysis project Ga0256409, IMG submission 185981) | Leaf surface microbial communities from sunflower plants in UC Gill Tract Community Farm, Albany, California, United States - DLSL S.R1 | ecosystem: Host-associated > Plants > Phyllosphere >...
CAGCGGATCGTGTTGATGTCGAGGTTGTTGGTCGGCTCGTCCAGCAGCAGCACGTCCGGGTTCGAGAACAGCGCCTGCGCCAGCAGCACGCGCAGCTTCCAGCCGGGCGCGACGTTGCTCATCGTGCCGTTGTGCTGGTCGGTCGGAATGCCCACGCCCATCAGCAGTTCACCCGCACGCGATTCGGCGGTGTAGCCGTCGTATTCGGCGTACTTGGCCTCCAGGTCGGCGGCCTTCATGTAGTCGTCGTCGGTCGCTTCCGGGTTCGCGTAGATGGCATCGCGCTCCTGCGCGGCGGCCCACATTTCGGTGTGGCCCATCATCACCACGTCCAGCACGCGCATGTCTTCATAGGCGAACTGGTCCTGGCGCAGCTTGCCCAGGCGCACGCCCGGTTCCAGGATCACGTTGCCCGCGCTTGGCTCCAGATCGCCGCCCAGGATCTTCATGAAGGTCGACTTGCCGCAGCCGTTGGCGCCGATCAGGCCATAGCGATTGCCCTCGCCAAACTTGACCGAGATGTTCTCGAACAAGGGCTTGGGCCCGAACTGCATGGTGATGTTGGCGGTGGAAAGCACGTGGAAACCTTGATTTGGAAAGCGATGATCTGGCGCGGCAAGCACTTGGCCGTTCGCCATTTGGAGAACCGGATATTTTACCACCCGGACGTGACCGGGATGGCCGGGGGCTATGCCTTCAGTGTCGGATACCCCGACAAGTGCAGCGTAAAGCCCGTGGCGTCGACATCCAGCTCGGCCTGTGCGCCAATCGGCAGCGTCGCCTTCGTCGGGCAATGGCCGAATGGCAAGCCTGTGATGACCGGAATCGACAGGCGTTCGGCCAAGTAATCGCGCATGGCGTCGAAATCGTAGCCGGCGTCGTACGGCGTGGTGCGATAGCCAGAAAAATCGCCCAGTACCAGCGCCTGCTGGGCATCGAGCACGCCGGCCTGCTGCAATTGCAGCAGCATGCGTTCCACGCGGTACGGATGCTCATTGATGTCCTCAACAAACAATATGCCGTCGCGAATCTCTGGCAGATACGGCGTGCCGATCAGGCTGCACAGCATGGCCAAATTGCCGCCCCAGAGCGTACCGGCAATGCGCCCGGGCCGCGCGCAGCCACTGGGTTGCGGCACATCCACGCGCAACGCATAGGTGGGGCTGCGCAAAATGCCCCAGAAGTGCTCGACCATGAACGGGTCGACCTGCTCCAGTCCGAAGTCCGAACACAGGTGCGGGCCGGCAAACGTCACGCCGCCCGTGGCCGCCAGGTACGCCAATGAGAACACGGTGAAATCGCTGTGGCCAACGATGATGGCGTCAGTGGCCTGCGCGCGACGACCGATGTCGATGAAGTCGATATGGTCCAGCAGGCGCGTGAGTCCGTAACCGCCGCGGATCGCCATGGCGATTTCCTGACCGCTGCCCGCGCCGATCTGGTTCAGGTCAGCCAACCGTGCGAGTTCACCACCGGCAAAACGCTGATGCTGCCGGCTCAGGCACTCACGGTTGACGACCGTGCAGCCCTGCGCTTCCAGCGCCGCCACACCGCGCTCGGCGACGGCCGCATCGTTCGGATAACCGGAAGGCGCAATCAGGCGGACAGTGGTCATGTGGCGGATTCGTCAGGTTCGGTGGGAGCCAGGCGCGCCGCACGTTGACTGGCTCGGCGCTCGGCGAAGAAGGCGCGCAGCATATCGCCGCATTCCTGCGCGAGCACGCTGCCGGTGATGGCGGTCTGGTGGTTCAGCCGCGTTTCTGCAAACAGGTCGAGGATGCTGCCGGCGGCGCCCGTCTTGGGGTCCGGCGCGCCATACACGACGCGCGCCACGCGAGCATGCAGCATGGCGCCGGCGCACATCACGCAGGGCTCCAGCGTCACGAAGACTTCGCAGTCGGGCAGGCGGTAGTTGCCGAGATGTTCAGCGGCTTGGCGCAGGGCGCGCATCTCGGCATGCGCAGAGGGGTCATGCGTGCCGATCGGGGCGTTGTAACCGACCCCAACGATCTCATTGCCGCGCACGACCACAGCACCCACCGGTACTTCGCCCTGCCCCCACGCGAACTTGGCCTGCACGAGGGCCTGCTGCATCCAGTAGCCGTCACGCTCGTGGGCGGACATGTCGGCAGGCGGCGCGAGAACGTGGGACGTCGTCATGCGTGCGGGGAAGATCGTCAATCCTGCTCGTGCGGGCGCGCGAGTTTCACGTCGGCCCAGCAATTCGGGGTTTCGTACAGCACGAGCTTGGACAGGCGCAGATGGTGCCCGAACGTGTTGCGGAACACGGGCTCGAGGATGTCGAACGCGACCTGCGCGAGGTTCTCGACGGTGGGCACGTCATTCAGCACGACGGTCTTGTGACCGCCTTCCATATCGTTCAGGAATTCGACCAGCTTGGTATCGCCGCGATAGACGAGGAAAGCGTGGTCCCACAGGTCGACGAGATGCTTGTTGGCGAGCTGTTTGACGTCGCCGAAGTCGAGGATCATGCCGTCGTCGGCAGCCTTGTCGTTGTGCAGGACTTCGCCGGTGAGCGTGAGTTCGAGCTGGTAGCGATGCCCGTGCAGGTTACGGCACTGGCCGACATGGCCTGGGATGCGGTGGCCGGCGTCGAATTCGAGCCGGCGCGTGATGGAAACGGTCTTGGTCATGGAGCAAGGTGGCGGCAGCAGGCGCCGCGAAACGGCTGGAACCGGCAGAAAACCGGGGACAAAGTGCTGCGGCCCGCCTTAGCGGATGCCCAGCATCTTATGGGTTTGCAGCGACAGGCGCCAGCGCGGCCGGCGCTGGCACAGCTCAACGGCGAGCGCCGTATTCTGCCGGGCAAGCGGGCCGTCCATGGCCTGCAGGAAGAAATGCTGGAAATCCAGCCGTTCGTATGCGTCGAGGTCCTGCCCGTCCTGGGGGATCACCACTTTCAGCTCGTCGCCACGCGTGACGACGAGCTCCGAGCCCATCTTGGGGCTCACGCACACCCAGTCGATGCCTTCCGGCACGGCGATGGTGCCGTTGGTCTCGATGGCGATTTCGAAGCCGCGTGCGTGCAGCGCGTCGATCAGAGGCTTGTCGAGTTGCAGCAGCGGCTCGCCGCCGGTGCAGATGACGAGCGGCTTGCCGCCCGCGGCGTTGGCCGGCCATTCAGCGGCAACGGTATCGGCAAGTGCATCGGCAGTGGTGTATTTGCCGCCTTGTGTGCCGTCCGTGCCGACGAAGTCGGTGTCACAGAATTGGCAGACGGCAGTGGCGCGATCGGCTTCGCGCCCACTCCAGAGATTGCAGCCGGCAAAGCGGCAGAAGACAGCTGCACGGCCGGTGTTGGCACCTTCGCCTTGCAGCGTGTAGAAAATTTCCTTAACGGCGTAAGTCATGTCTGAACGGTGGCATTCACAGGAGAACGCCGCAAAATCGACGCTATTCCCGCGCAAACCGTACCAGTGCCCACTAGTGATTAACCCGATATTGTTTCACAAATCGGGCTGTTACGCCGCCCTACCCGCAGAAGGACGTCAGCGTCACAAAGGAAAATGCGCCCTCTGGCGTGAGCCATGCGGCAAAAATGAAGGCGGCGCCGGCCGCCGCCAGTGCCCACGCCGTCCATCGTTTGAGCTGCGCGTTCATGCCGGTTGCGCCACCGGCATGCGCGCGAGTTGGCGATCGTCGATCGGCCAGTGCAGCAGCGCGGCCACCACGCCGAGCGCCATCGCACCAAACCAGATCGCGTCGTAGGAATGCAGGTGGTCGTACACCACGCCGCCCAACCATACGCCCAGGAACGCGCCGATCTGGTGGCCAAGGAACACGAAACCGAACAGCGTGCCGATGTAGCGCACCCCGAACACCTGCGACAGCAGCCCGTTTGTCAGCGGCACCGTGCCCAGCCATAGCAGGCCCATCACGATGGCAAACGCATACAGGGTTGCCGGCGACAGCGGCAGCAGGATGAACAGCGCAATCGCCGCCGTGCGAATCAGGTACAGCAACGACAGCAGATACTTGCGCCGGAACAGCCCGCCCAACGCGCCGCAGTAATACGTGCCGATGATGTTGGCGGCGGCAATCAGCGCCAGTGCGACCATGCCGTGTCGGCCGGTGAGCCCTTTGTCGAGCAGGTACGCCGGCATGTGCGCACCGATAAAGGCAAGCTGGAAGCCGCATGTCAGGAAACCGAGATTCAGCAGCCAGAAACCGCGGTGGGAAAAGGCCTCGCGAATGGCCGAACCCATGCTTTGGTGCGCTTCCTGTGCGGCGGCAGTCGATGTTTTTTCGCGCAACGGCGTGGCCAGCGGCACGAACATCGCCATGACCACAGCCATGACCACCAGCGCCGTCACCCAGCCGACCGTGCTCAGCAAGCCCTGCGCCGTCGGCACCATCACGAACTGGCCGACACCGCCCACCGCACCGGTCACGCCCAGCGCCCAACTGCGCCGCTCGGGGGGCGTCAATCGGCTGATTGCGCCATACACGACGCCGAACGACGTGCCTGACAGCCCCAACCCGATCAACCCGCCCGCCGACAGCGTGAAACCCAGCGGCGTGCCGGCATGTGCCATCAGCAGCAAACCGAGCGCATACGCCACGATGCCCGCAACGACCACTTTGGCTGCCCCGTAGCGGTCAGCCAGCATGCCAGCAAATGGCTGCGCCGCGCCCCAGATGAGGTTCTGCAACGCGATCGCCAGGCCGAAGGTTTCGCGTGTCCAGCCGTGATCCATGGTGACCGGCACGAGGAAGAGGCCTTGCACGTGGCGAATGCCCAGCGCAAGGCCGATCACCGCCCCGCCGGCCAGTACCGGCAACCAGGGCGATTGGGTGAGAGATTTCGATGTCATGAGCGCTTTTTCTCCGATGTGACTGACATTCCCGCTTTGCAAGCGTGCTCAATGTGCATTTGGCTGGAATGTCGCCTGATGGCTTATTAAACTTCGCCATATCCTGCTTCTCAACTGACCTTTGAGAACGCCTTGCATGAGGAAAACGCATGTGGACTCCCCTGGTTAGGTTGGCCTCCCTGGACTTGCTGCGCGGTTTCGTGGCGGTAGGCCGGCGCATGAGCATCACGCTCGCGGCCGATGACCTGTGCCTGACGCAATCCGCCGTGAGCCGGCAGGTGTCGGCGCTGGAAGAGGCGTTGGGCGTGAAGCTGCTGGTGCGCGGGCACCGTTCGATCGCGTTCACGCCCGAGGGTGAACGCCTGTTCCGCAGCGCCGACAGCGCCGTGCAGCAGTTGCAGGACGCCATTGGCGCCCTCCGCGTGGCGGCCGAACGCCGGCCGGTCACGATCACGGCCAGCATCGGCGTCACAGGCTTGTGGCTGCTGCCGCGCTTGGCGCGCTTCCAACAGCAGTACCCCGACATCGACGTGCGCGTGGCCACCAACAACCGCCTCGTCGACCTGAAGAACGAAGGCATCGAGCTTGCCATCCGGTATTGCCCACCGGGCGATGCACCGCCCGGCGCAATCCGGCTGTTTGGGGAGACCGTTGCGCCGGTCGCGCATCCGTCTCTAGGGCTGCGCTCGCTGGATTCCGCCGAGGCGCTTGCCGGCCTGACGCTGCTCGATTTTGACGACCGAGACCTGCGCCGCCCGTGGCTCCAGTGGACCGACTGGCTGGCCGCCGCCGGCTGGAGTCACGCCAAACCGCGCACCGTGCTGCGCTTCAACCAGCACGACCAGATCATCCATGCGACGGTGGCCGGTCAGGGCATCGCCCTCGGGCGCCTGGAACTGATCGCCCCGCTGCTGGCCGACGGCCGTCTGGTCACCATACCGACTATCGCGCCTGGGGTGCGCAACACGCATGCGTACTGGCTGATCCAGTCCGAGCCGAACCCGCGCCGCGATGTGCGCGATGTGGCCGCCTGGATTTGCTCGGAGGCAGCCACCCAGGCTACACATGCGTCTGGCGCATCCGAACTTGCGTGACACGCCGCGCAACTTCGCCCAGGACCGCGACATTTACACGCCCGAGGCCGCGGCCAAAGAACTGACGGCGCTCGGCTTGCCTGCCGACGCCATCCTGACGCAGGCGTGGTCCGACGCCTGCAAGCCCTGCCTGCGCGAACAACCGCACACCGCGCAGATTCGTGGCATCTTTGGCGCTCCCACGTTCTTTGTTGGCGACGCGATGTTCTGGCGCAATGACCGCCTGGACGATGCGCTCGCCTGTGCCGCAGCGTTGCAGTCCAGCCCCCATCCACTTCACACCGGATAGACCATGGCAACCCAGATCGAAAAAGCTCACGCCTTCCGCGCGCTGCACGAGCGCAGCGGCACCTTCGTGATCCCCAACCCGTGGGACCGGGGCTCGGCCCGGCTGCTGGCGTCGCTCGGCTTCGAAGCATTGACCAGCACCAGCGCGGGCTTCGCGTTCTCGCGCGGGCAGCCGGACTATGGCGTCGGCCGCGACACCATCCTCGCGCATGTGGCCGACCTGGCTGCCGCCACGGATGTGCCCATGGCTGCCGATCTGGAAAACGGTTTTGCCGATGAGCCGGAAACGGTAGCAGAGACGATCCGCCTGGCAGGCGCCACCGGCATCGTCGGCGGCTCGATTGAGGACGCCACGGGCCGCGCAGATGCGCCGATCTATTCGCTAGAGGCATCGGTGGAACGCGTGCGCGCTGCGGTGGAGGCTGCGCGCTCGCTGCCGTTTCCGTTCACGCTCACTGCGCGCGCCGAAAACTTCCTGCACGGCCGCAACGACCTTGCCGACACGATCCGCCGCCTGCAAGCCTTCCAGGACGCCGGCGCCGACGTGCTCTACGCTCCGGGCCTGAAAACGCGCGACGAGATCGCCACGGTGCTGCGCGAGATCGATCGCCCACTCAATGTGCTGATGGGCTTTGCCGACGGCAACCTGAGCGTGGCCGAACTGGCCGAATTGGGCGTCAAGCGCATCAGCGTGGGCGCCACGCTGGCACGGGTGGCCATGGGTGCGTTCCAGCGCGCGGCGGAAGAACTGCGCACCGCCGGCACGTTCAACTTTGCGCACGATGCCGCCAGCGGGGCCAAGCTCAACGGCCTCTTTGCGCAGTTCGCCTGACGCTCGCCGCTAAACAAAAGCAATCAACCATGGTGCCCTCCCCAACCGACGCCAAACCGCCCGGCGGCCTGCGCCAGATTCCCGCCGGCATCTGGGTGCTCGGCTGCGTTAGCCTGCTGATGGACATCGCCTCCGAGATGATCCACAGCCTGCTGCCGCTGTTCATGGTGTCGGTGCTGGGGGCAAGTGCCTTGTCGGTCGGACTGATCGAGGGCTTGGGCGAATCGACCGCGCTCATCGTCAAGATATTCTCCGGCACGCTGAGCGACTACCTCGGCAAGCGCAAGGGCTTGGCGGTCTTCGGCTATGCGCTCGGCGCACTGTCCAAGCCGTTGTTCGCCATGGCGCCCACGGCGGGCATTGTATTGACAGCACGCCTGCTGGACCGTGTCGGCAAGGGTATCCGCGGTGCGCCGCGCGATGCGCTGGTCGCCGACATTGCTCCGCCTGCGCTGCGCGGCGCGGCCTTCGGGCTGCGGCAGGCGCTCGATACCGTGGGCGCGTTTCTGGGGCCGCTTCTGGCCGTCGGGCTGATGCTGCTGTGGGCCGATGATTTCCGCGCCGTGTTCTGGGTGGCCGTGGTGCCTGGGCTGTTATCCGTAGCGCTGCTGATGTTTGGCCTGCGCGAGCCAGAGACCCACAACGGCGCCCGCCGCACCAATCCGATCCGCCGTGCCAACCTCCAGCGGCTGAACAGCGCGTACTGGTGGGTGGTGATGATCGGCGCGGTCTTCACCCTGGCACGCTTTTCAGAGGCCTTCCTGGTCCTGCGTGCCCAGCAGGGCGGCATTCCGGTCGCACTGGTGCCGCTGGTCATGGTGGCGATGAACGTGGTCTATGCGCTGGCGGCGTATCCGTTCGGCAAGCTCTCAGACCGCATGAGCCATACAAAGCTCCTGGCGCTCGGGCTGGTGGTCTTGATTGCCGCCGATGTGGTGCTTGGTCTGTCCGCCCATTGGAGCGTGGTCGTCGTGGGCGTGGCGTTGTGGGGCGTGCACATGGGCATCACGCAGGGCTTGCTGGCAACCATGGTCGCCGATACTGCACCGGCCGATTTGCGCGGCACCGCATACGGCATGTTCAACCTGGTAAGCGGACTGGCCATGTTGGGCGCCAGCGTTCTGGCCGGGCTGCTGTGGGACAAGCTGGGCGCAGCCGCAACGTTCCACGCGGGGGCGTTGTTCTGCGTGCTGGCGTTGGGGCTGCTGGCGATACGAGGGAAGTCTTCCGGGCCGATCACGTGACGTTCGGCTGCACCTTGAACCAGTCCACCAGAAAATCCAGCATCGCCCGCAGCGCCGCTGGCATCTGCCTGCGCGAGCTGTACACGCCATGAATGCCCAGCGCCTGCGGCGCGTGCTCAGGAAACAAGCGCACGAGTTGCCCGCTGGCGATCAGCGGTGCGGCCGCAAACACCGGCTGTAACGCAATGCCCGCGCCCTCTCGTGCCGCTGTCAGTAACACCATCGACTCATTCGCACTCAGATTGCCGCCCACCGGCACATCCGACGGGGCACCCGTCTTCGCATCCGTGAACTTCCACAGGCTTTTGCCGAAGTACGAATACGTCAGGCAGTTGTGAACGGCCAAGTCCTCCACGCGCCGCGGTGTGCCATGCGCGGCCAGGTACGACGGTGCCGCTACCACGACCGATTCGCACACGCCCAGCGGGCGCGCAATCAGGTTCGGGTCAAGGTCATTGGTAATGCGCACGGCCAGGTCGATGCGCTCTTCCACAAGGTTGATGGTGCGATTGTCGACCACCAGATCGACCGCCGTTTGCGGATAGCGCCGCAGGTAACCTGTCACCGCTGCACTCAAGATCTGCTGCGCCAGGGATTGCGCACAGGCAATGCGCAGGAGCCCGCGCGGCGAATCGGCTTCGGGGCCATCCGCCACGGCCATCTGTGAAGCGATTTCCAGCATCTGGCGGCAGCGCGCGAGCGTGGCTTCACCGGCCGGCGTCAGGCCGATGCGGCGCGTGGTCCGGTGCAGCAGCCGCGCGCCGGACCAGGCCTCCATCTGCGCCAGATAACGCGTGACCATCGCGCGAGACATGTCGAGCCCTTCGGCGGCGCCGCTCAGACTGCCGCGCTCGACGATCGCCACAAACACTTCGGCGGACGTAATGCGATCCATATTTGATCGATTGGCGAAACAAATATGCGCATCTTAGGTGGTTTTTTGACCGAATCAAGCAACCTACAGTAACGGCATCGCACTCACCACATCCAACTGGAGAAACTCGATGCCCCTGCTCCGCACCCTGCTTGCCGCCGCCCTTGCCACAGCCGGCCTGATTGCCCACGCCGGCGCACCGGCGCCACTGCACCTTGATGTCTACAACCCTGGCGACAAGGGCATCTTCCCCGTGTCGTCGGAAATCATCGCCGGCGCACACGAGGCCATCCTGATCGACGCGCAATTCCAGCGCAGCGACGCGCAAGCGCTCGTGCAGAAACTCAAGGCCAGCGGCAAGACGCTTACCACCGTCTACATCAGCCATAGCGATCCGGATTATTACTTCGGGCTGGATGTCATCCGCGCGGCATTCCCGAAGGCGAAGATCGTGGCCACGCCGCAAACGGTGGCCGCCATCAAGGCATCGATGGACGGCAAGCTGGCCTACTGGGGGCCGATCCTGAAAGACAATGCGCCCAAGGCGCTCGTGCTGCCCGAAGTGCTGCACGCCAACCACCTGACGCTGGAAGGCCGCGCCATCGAGATCAAAGGCCTGAACGGCCCGAACCCGGCACGCACGTATCTGTGGATTCCCTCCATCGAGACCGTGGCCGGCGGCGTGGTGGTCTTCAACGGCGATCACGTATGGGTGGCCGACACGCAGACGCGCGAATCGCGCCTGGGCTGGCTGCAGACGCTCGACAGCATCGAGGCGCTTCACCCGACGACGGTGGTGCCCGGCCACTTCACCGGGGCAATGCCCAAGGGGCTGGAGGCAGTGCGCTTTACGGCGGATTACCTGAAGACCTTCGAGGTACAGGCCGCGAAGGCCGACAATTCGGCAGCGCTGGTCAAGGCGATGAAGGCTGCGTACCCGAAGCTGGCCGGCGATGCATCGCTGGACTTGAGCGCCAAAGTCATCAAGGGCGAAATGAAGTGGCCGCAGTAAGCTGGCCCGTCACCTGGAAAACGACATGACGACGTTGCATTACATCTACGACCCGTTGTGCGGCTGGTGCTACGGTGCCGCGCCGCTGATGGAAGCTGCACGGACCGTGCCCGGCCTGACGATCGCATTCCACGGCGGTGGGATGCTCGCCGGCCCGAATCGCCGCGCAGTCACGCCGCAGTGGCGCGACTACGTGATGCCGCACGACCACCGCATCGCAGAATTGACCGGCCAACCCTTTGGCCAGCCCTACTTTGAAGGCCTGTTGCGCGACACGACGGCCGTGATGGATTCGGAGCCGCCCATTACCGCCGTGCTCGCGGCGCAAGCGCTTGGCGGCCGCGGGCTGGACATGATCCACCGCATCCAGCGCGCGCATTACGAAGAAGGCCGACGCATTGCCGACGTGCCCGTACTGCGCGAGCTGGCCGCAGAGATCGGCCTATCGCCCGAAGCATTCGATGCGGGATACGCGCAGCAAGCCGGCGGCCCGACGCTGAAGCACATCGCGCAAAGCCGGCAGTGGCTCGATCGTGTAGGCGGTCAGGGTTTTCCGACGTTTGCGCTGGAAGATGCGGAAGGCCAGCTCGGCATCATCGATATCGGCCCGTGGCTTGGCAACCCGGCGCACTGGGCACAAGCATTGACCCAGCACATCGGCGCGCCGGCCCCGGTGAGCGAAGCCGATGGCCCTGTCTGCGGCCCGGACGGTTGCGCTTGACGGTGTGGCAGCTCAGCCCTTGAGCTGCCAGCGGGCAAGTTCGTCGTAACGCGTCTTGCCCAGCCAGCTATGGATGAGAACGAACTCGCGCACCGTCCAGGTAATGGGCTCGACCGCCTTCGGCGCAAAGCCGCCGCGGTCATACAGCAGCGTGATGTGCGGCTTGAACGTCCCGCGCGGCACCGGCACGGCGGCATGCTGGAGCGTTTCGCCCAGCGCCGCCTGAAACGCCATCAAACCGGCCACACGTTCATCGCCCAAGAGAACAAATGGCCGGTGATCGCGCCGGCCATGAAAGCTCACCACCTGGTTGAACGTGGCATCGAATGCCGGCAAGGCCAGGCTGTCCGCCGCTGCGCGCACGCGCGCCACGATATCGTCAGGCGGCAGATGAACGAAATCGCCCAGATGATGCAGCGTGACATGCAGACGCTCCGTACGCAGCGCCTTGCCTTTGAAACCCACCACGGGCCGCAATTGTTCGATCAGGCGCGCAATGCGCCCTGCAGTTTCGACGTCAGGTTTGACCGCCAGAAACAGGCGATGCGCAGGCAACTGCGGGGTGGCTTCGAATCCGGGAAGGGTCAGTTGGGTCACGGCAGGGTCGTCAAACGCCGGTTGGCGATCTATCCATTATCAACGCCCGCATGACGTCTCGCTGAAAGTCCTGCTGACCGCATCAAAAACAACGCCCGGCGGTGACAACCTGCCGGGCGTTGTTTTTGCAGATGTGGTGCAGCGATCAGATATCGAAGAACACGGTCTCGGCGCCGCCATCGGGCGTGTCTTGCAGGCGCACGTCGAAGGTGTAGACCACCTCGCCGTTACGCTCGCTGCGCTGGGCAATCAGCGTCTTGCGGCGCACTTCCCACTCGATGCCGTTCAGTACCGGGTCCGTACCGTTGGCTGCAGCCTCATCGCTGAAGTACACGCGGGTATGCAGGCCGAGGTTGATGCCGCGTGCAAACAGGATCATGCAGATGTGCGGTGCCTGCGTCGACCCGCTGCGGCCGGCCACCGCGCCCGGCTTGATGGTGTCGAAACGATAGACGCCCGTATCGAAATCCGCGCCGGCTCGGCCCCAGCCACGGAATGCCGGGTCGACAGCCTTGTCCTGCCGGTCTGCGGGATGCGCGTATTTGCCGTCGGCGTTGGCTTGCCAGATCTCGATCAGCACATCACGCACGAGCGAGCCGGAGCCATCGTAGACGCGGCCTTCCAGCGCGATGCGTTCGCCGCGCGTGGCCGGCGTGGTGAGTACGCTGCCGAATTCCTTGTCGTAGATGTCGAAACCGGCCTGGCGTGGTGCAAGGCCGATGTGCACATACGGGCCGCCCGTCTGCGACGCGGTTTCGTTGAAATGCGCGAATGGCGGCGTTGTCGTCATGGCCGCTGCCTGGTCCCGTTCGAGCGATTCACGCAGTGTGGTCGTGGTCATCACTTGGCTCCTTGCAGGGCGGGCACGGCGTTCTCGAAATGCGTGGCACGGCGGCCGCGCAGCGTGATGTCGAAGCGGTAGCAGCGGCTGTCGAGCGGCACGTGGTTTGCCGTGTCATGCAGCGCAATCAGGCCTCGCACCTGCTCTTCACTGGGGATGGTCTTGATGATGGGGCATTGCGCAATCATCGGGTCGCCCTCGAAGTACATCTGCGTGATCAGGCGCTGCGCCCAACCGTCGCCGGAGAGCGAGTAATGGATGTGCGACGGGCGCCAATCGTTGATGCGGTTGCGCCACGGATACGGGCCGGGCTTGATGGTGCGATAGACGTAGTAGCCGTTGGCATCCGTCAGCATGCGGCCGCAGCCGCCGAAGTTCGGGTCGATCGGCGCGATGTACTGGTCCTTCTTGTGGCGGTAGCGGCCGCCGGCGTTGGCCTGCCACACTTCCACCAACGCGTTCGGCACGGGGCGGCCGAACTCGTCGCGCACGTAGCCGTGGACGATGATGCGTTCGCCGATCGGCAGGCCTTCCTTGGCGTAGTTGAGGATGAGATCGTTGTCGAGCGCGCCCAGGTCGTCGGCATGGAACACCGGTGCGGTCGTTTCCGACAGCGTGTTGAGCGTGGAGATGAGCGCGTTGCGCGGCGAGCGCAGCACGCTGGTCTTGTAGCCGGGCGTCAGTGCGGGCGGATGCTGCGCGGTGTCGCGCTGGGCGAATTCGCCGGTGCCGGAAAGCGGCAGGGTCATGGGGGCGTCTCCTTATGAAACTTATGAAATCGTGGGAAGACTGTATCGCCGCCAAAAAGTGAAGTAAATTGACTTCTTATCGGAAAATCGATAACCCCACGTTATGGAAAGAGTCTTTTCGGCGGACCTGCCGTCCCGCATCCGGTTTCGCCATCTGAGCTGCTTTGTCGCCATCGCGCAGGAACGCAACCTGCGGCGCGCTGCCGAGCGGCTGCACCTGAGCCAGCCAGCGGTCTCGAAAACACTGGGTGAACTGGAGGCGCTGGCCGGTGTGCAACTCGTGGAGCGCGGCCGACAAGGTGCACGGCTCACCGCTGCCGGCGAGCAATTCCTCCGGCATGCGGTGGGCGTGACGCAGGCGCTTGAATCGGCCACTGCCGCACTGATGGGGTCGACGGATGCTTCCGCGCCGGTCGTGCATGTGGGCGCCCTGCCGACGGTCGCGAGCAGCCTGCTGCCCCAGGCGATTGCGCATCTGCACGCGCAGCGCCCGCATGCCGGTGTGCGCTTGCGTACCGGCACCAATGTCGAGCTGCTGACCGCGCTCAAGGCCGGCGAACTCGACTTCATCGTCGGGCGCATGGCCGAGCCGGATCGCATGCAGGGGCTGTCGTTCGAACTGCTGTATGCCGAGCCGCTGGCGCTGGTCGTGCGGCCCGGGCATCCGCTGTTGATGCAGCCCGGGGCATCGGCTTCGTTGCAGGCGGTGCTGGACTACCCGCTGGTGATCGCCACGCCGGGAACAGTGCCGCGCCATCACACCGAGGCGCTGTTCCAGACGCACGGGCTGCGCTTGCCCGCGGGTGTGACGGAAACGCTTTCGGTGTCCGTTGCACGGTTGCTGGCGTGTCGATCCGACGCGGTGTGGATCACGCCCGAGCGCTCCGCCGCCGACGACCTGGCGCACGGGCAACTTGCCCGTCTGAACATCACCACGTCCAGCACCAAGGAGCCCGTCGGCCTGCTGCGCAGAAGCGACGCCACACCAAGCGAATTGGCCGGCGCATTCATGGAACTGCTGACCGAACTGGCGCAAGCGCCCCACTGAGCCGCTCCGCCTTCAAAAAAAAATGCCGACCTCATGGCCGGCATTTTTGCGTTCGAGGCGCAGATCAGCGGTGCGCCATCTCCACGTCATCCGCAGCATCGAAGACACTGCGATCGGTCTGCCCGAGCAACTGGCTGGTGATCGTTCCAGCAGTCATCGAGCCATTGACGTTGAGCGCGGTACGGCCCATGTCGATCAGGGGTTCGATGGAAATCAGCAGCGCCACGAGCGTCACCGGCAAGCCCATGGCCGGTAGCACGATCAATGCCGCGAAAGTGGCGCCGCCACCCACGCCTGCCACGCCAACCGAGCTGAGCGTGACGATCGCCACCAGCGTGGCAATCCACACCGGATCAAACGGGTTGATGCCGACGGTGGGCGCCACCATGACTGCCAGCATGGCGGGATACAGGCCCGCGCAACCGTTCTGGCCAATGGTGGTGCCAAACGAGGCGGCGAAGCTGGCAATCGACTCCGGCACGCCGATGCGTCGGGTCTGCGCCTCGATGCTAAGCGGAATGGTCGCGGCACTGGACCGGCTCGTGAACGCGAAAGACAGCGCCGGCCAGACCTTGCGGAAGAAGCGAAGCGGATTGATGCCGTTGAGCGTGAGCAGCACGGCATGTACGCCAAACATGATCGCCAGGCCCAGGTAAGACGCCACCACGAAGCCGCCGAGCTTGATGATGTCCTGCACGTTGGACACGGCCACCACGTTGGTCATCAGCGCAAGCACGCCGTAAGGCGTCAGGCGAATGACAAGCCGCACGAGCTTCATCACCCAGGCCTGCGCGGTATCGATGGCGGTCAGCACGCGCTCGCCCTTGACTGCATCGTCCTTAAGCAGGTTCAACGCCGCCACACCCAGGAACGCCGCGAAGATCACCACGCCGATGATGGACGTCGGCTTGGCGCCGGTCAGCTCGGCAAACGGGTTCTTCGGGATAAAGGACTGCACCAGTTGTGGCACCGACAGGTCCGCCACCCTGCCGACATAGCTGTCTTGGATGGCAGTCAGCCGGGCCGTTTCCTGCGCGCCTTGCACCAGCCCCTGCGCAGTCAGCCCAAACAGGTTGGTGACGAACACCCCGACCAGCGCGGAGATCAACGTCGTGAGCAGCAGCGTGCCGATCGTCAGCACGCTGATCTTGCCCAGCGACGCCGTGCTGTTGAGCTTGGCAACCGAGTTCAGCACAGAGACCAGCACGAGCGGCATGACGATCATCTGCAGCAGCTGGATATAGCCGCCGCCAACGATGCTGAACCAGGAGATCGACTGCTTGAGCGTCGCGCTGTCGTCACCATAGATGAGATGCAGCACCAGGCCGAAAACGATGCCCAGCACCATGCCAAGCAGCACACGTTTGGCCAGACTCCAGCTCGCGTTCACGCGCCCCAGAGCAAGCAGGATGACGACAAAAGTCGCGATATTCAGTAAGAGCGGAAGGTTCATGTTCCTTTGAGTCGCACGTTGCGATCGAAATCGAGCCGGAATCTTACGCCAGTTGCACAAAGGTTGCCCGAGCACGGATCGCATCAAAAATGCAGGCCAATCCGCCGTAGATCCAGCACAGGCTTGGCTTTACGGCTGACGCACTGCCGTGTGCGGTGACGAGGAATGCCCGTGCGCGAATGCTCGCAACGCCCAGTCCCCGCGCGCGCGAGTGGCTTTCCGAGAACGAAAAAAAACCCGCACAAGTGCGGGCTGACAAGGAGCCGAGCGATCAGGAGGTCACGCTCAGTCAGAACGAGTGAACGATACCGGTGTAGGCACCCAGTTGGTTCTTACCCGGCGCCGGGTTGTTGTTGGTTGCTTCCACCGAGAAGTTGGCGGTAGCGCTGTTCTGCACCGTGCCGACGCTCGCGTACAG
>Ga0256409_1000711_pt1 | contig 15859 bp, 20 predicted proteins | sample PhySR1_FD_185981 | JGI IMG/M metagenome (GOLD analysis project Ga0256409, IMG submission 185981) | Leaf surface microbial communities from sunflower plants in UC Gill Tract Community Farm, Albany, California, United States - DLSL S.R1 | ecosystem: Host-associated > Plants > Phyllosphere >...
ATGATTTGATTGTTAGTATGCAACATAAGAAAGTTACCTTTGTTTGATTAAGATTTCGACACCTTTATCAAAACGGGTAACTTTCTCTTTTTCAAGAAGAATGTACGATCAAGTCTGAACTAATACAGATAAGATGCTGTGCGACACCATTATAAAAACTGCTTGGCAAGTCATGATGACTATCTTTTCCCGACAGCACGTGTGCAATATACTCATTAAATGTGCGATGAAAAACATGAAAATACAACTGTGCTTGTAATTTTTCAACTGTGATTGAACCTATCTGCTGTTTTGAACTCCACTTTTTCAAGTATCTATTCACGTGATGGACAGTAATTACCTCACGGTTAACACGTAAGTTTAAATAGTCAAACCAGCTGCTAGAAAGATGAAGATCGTGTGAGACCGTATGATTAAGCTGATGTTGTTTTAAAATTTCAATCTTCTGTTTGGTGATATCTAAGTGTAGCCTGAGACGATACTCTGGCTTCTTAGAATTCTTATTTTTAATAAGCACACCCTCTTCAATCAATTGTGAATAATCAAGTAGTGCAACTGGCGAAAGACCTGTGGTGAGGCTTAGTAAACACGCTGCAGCAATTGCTGCTTCATTCGAATGGCCATTATTCAACTCAAGATTTAAAATATAAACCAAATGCCGAATCACATCTTCGCTCATATAATGAGCATTGGTCACAAACGGTTGTAGTCGACGCTGGCGGTGTCGCAGTAAATGCTCTACATGTTGATCAAGTACTTGATTAAACCGCGCAGTACTTAGATCTGTTGTATGTATTGTAATGCTGGAGTCTAATACATCCAGATCTCCTTCTTCATCTAATACAGTTTCTTGTGTAGCTATAATTTCAGCTGGATAATCGACTAAAACTTGTTGCCCTTTCTTCTTTCGGCGATAGCTGATGAGTTGTTTTTTAGACGGCCAGTCTTTCGTATGCTTTTTCTTTTTACGTTGTCTATGCACAATTTTTTTCTGTGTGAGTCTTTTCAAAATGATCGACAGTGCACGTAAATGTTTTAAAACTTTTTTCTCTTTAAAATTTCTACTCTCAATGTACTTGCCCCAGGCACGATAAACATCTTTATCAAAATCTGCTTGATTGAGCATAAAACTTAAATACAACTGTAATAATAATTCACTTTCTTCTACTAATTGCTGATCTTGATCTTGCTCGAGAATGGGTTTGGCAATATACCGCAATAAATCACAAATCTCTTTTTGCTTTGCGTGAGAACCAGACAACTGAGCCATGGCTTTATAATGTGCGTAAAAGAAATAACTTACTTTTAATACAAGATATTGTGTTTCGCGAAGCTCTGAAGATAAGTAAACACTGAAGTATGTGAATGCAGCATATAGATAATCGGCTCCAATTTGGCGTGATTCAACAATATTTTGATAGATCTTAGCTGCGCCACTTTTAAGCAAATTAATTTGCTTTAAATCATCCTCACTTAATCCAGCAAATTCTTTCAACATAGCAGTTTGCTGGAATTTCAAATAATCTTCTAAAAAGTTTTCTTTCATGTTTTATTAATCTCAGCTCAAATTTTCTGCTTCATCAAAGTGTTGAAGAAAAGATTATGATCGATATTTGAAAATTTCTAAGACTTGTTTTTTGATATCTTCATTACGAAAATCAAAGAAAATTATAAAAAAATGAGCATTTAATATTTTGTCGTCACCAAAAATTTCTTGATGGAATAGTGGATCGATAAATGTATCAAGTCTTAGGATTAACTGTAGCTGTGGGACATAATTCACACTTGCACGTACTTCTCGCTCATTTTTTAAAATAACTAAAATTTGCTTCCAGATCTTTATGTAGAGTTTTTTGAAACTGGACTGCTTACTTTTACTATTTCGCGGTTGAAGATTTTTTAAGCGCTTAAGCTGCGCTTTCACAGTAGTCAACTTGTCAATTTTAGCAGCGAATGGAAACATAAATTGATAAAGAAACACAGTTGTATTTGTTGCAAGCTGATCAAAAATCATACTCAAATAAATCTAAAATCATATACAAACTTTTATACCATTTTTTTTATTTAATTTTCTAAAACTTTAAATAAATTGAAAAATAAATCTCAAATTATTAATATTAAACATATTATTTTTTTTATTAATTAAAAATTCTTCCAAAAAAGTGGTGTTTATCGTTATTCCAACTGTATAACGCCCTTTCCCTTCAAGGGCATCTGAATGGAATCTTACGAAAATCCCATAAATATCACCAATAGCTATGCTTATTGCCCTTCTGCTTCTTCAAACACATCTTTTTTGTTTAAAAGCATATGTTTGATCGGCCGACCAGTTAACTGAGCAATATCCAACAGATCACAAACCATCTGTTGTCCTAGCTGTTCACGTCGAGCAGCTTCAACGATTTCCTGCATGTTTTTAAATTCTTCAAAGCTTAGAACAACAGCTTCGGGCGTATTGTTCGTACAAACAAAAACAGGTTTATGGCTATCTTTGACAACTTGAACAATTTTACTCCAAGATTTGCGAACATCCGTCGTAGAAACAGTCGCACCATCAATAAAAGTTAATCCCTTCATATCTAAGACCTCATACTATATGGTAAGAATTGCATCATATTTGCCCTATAATTTGACCATATTTCAAGCATGCAATATCAATTTAACTATGTAATTTAATTCTTGATCGGCTACTTGGAACAAGAATGACAGGTAGGGTGCAAATAGGAATAGTTCGTAGGCTTACACAGGAATAGGCTATTTCGGCAAATCCGCTGAAAGTAACTTTTCATACTCCTCAAGTGACAACTGATCTTTGATCGCTTTGATGATCTTATCATCCACAACATTTGGTCCTAAATAATACAGCGCTGAGATCGCCATACCGACCTTTTGCAAAGGGTATTGAAGCAGTCGTTGATCATCTGTGTGATTCAGCACCACATCTACACCCGCCAGTTTGAATCGTCTTGAACGGCCATTTGTATGCAAGACATGATATAGCGGGACTTGAGTACTTAGCCCTAAACGATTGGCACAATAGCCACCATCATATTGAAATATCTCGCCTGTTAATCGGGTCATCGCAGCCAATACTTCAAAGATATCAGGCGGCAATGCTCTCGGCGGATTAAAAAGATTTGAGAATTTAACTTTATAGTAAATATTAGGGATAACCTGACTGACCTCCCCTTGATCCAGATTGGGAGATAAAAAGCTTAAAAGCTGCTTCTTAGAAAGAGCAACACTAAACTCTTGAATAGAAAACACGGAACCCGCTGCTAAGTTTTTCAATTCAGCTTCTACTAAAAGTCTTTTAATATTGTCATCCATAGGCGCAATCCATCATCGTGATATCTTTATTTCCGACCAAATCGTTCCAATTCAGCTTCGTTAAAATCCTCATTAAACATCTGCTTCACCCGATGCTTTCTTTTTAACGTTGCGACAGTAGCGAAAAAACATGCCTCACATAAATACAGTTGATACTGTTCTCCATCATGTTTGGATTCCTTACCCCAATTGGTAGACAGGACAGCATGGTTCAGTTTCGTGGATTCCATACAAACATCACATAAAATATCTGCGAGTTGTTCTAGGTCTTTATCTTGTTCTAAATCTTTGTGTTCTTTGCTTTTCACATTGGTCTCCTCACTTTTTGATGCTTGTGAGATTTATGTCAGTGCCAGATCCAAAGCAATCAGGATCTCACCCTCTTGGCATTCACTGGGTGAAGGTAAAGTCCGACCCTCTTCACGATAAAAGTCCACACTGGTGAACAGCGCATCTTTGGCCATTTGTAAGGCATCGTCCCAGTCATCACCACAAGTGATTGCCTCGGGAATATCCCGAAAAGAGACGTTGTACGCTTGCCCTTCTTGTTCAAATTTTGCTGGATAAAATACTGGACGACATAACATGATCGAATTCCTATAAATACTGATTGAATCATTCATTTCTTGTTTTAAAGGCCCCTGCCTCAGCAAGGGCTCGTCTTGATCACTATTGCAATCTGGTTATCTAAAATAATAACCCAGCGTATCGTCTTTTGAGTCTCCCCACCCTGTCCAGATCTCTGTCAGCTGTACATAATCCTGATTGACGCTTTTGACTTTATATAAAAAGCTACGGGGTGGAGAGGTCTCATTGAGGCGTACTTTTTCAATTAAGATAAAGGTCTTGTCATCCAACCATCTGACCCTAAGATGTAGGGGATCCTGACACTGCCCCAGTTCTGCATACATCGCCGCATCTTTGCCATTTTTGGAGAAGGACAAGCCGGCACATTGAACCTCAGGGATGTCCATCACCAAACGTTTTCCGATCAGGCTTTCTTTGGCGCCCGCACAGGCTAAGGTTGAAAGGCTGAGACATAAGCCCGCTAAAAATATTTTTTTCATGATGCTACTCTTTATTTATTCAGTTGAAGCGGTTTAAAACATATTGTCAATAAAGCCACACTGTAATATGTGCTGTGATGGATCTATTGGATGGTCATACAGACTGATATAGGCAATCATGTCGGTCAGATCAGAAACATCCCGTTTATAGTGCTGGGTATAGATGTAAATCTGTTTAGGGCTGTAACGCTTTCCATTTTGAAAGACCTCCCCGTTAAACACCTTTAAATGCGGATACTGTTGAAAGACCTGATGGGTCTTAGTACGTTTCTCATTGTCATGTGCTGAGGCTTGATCCCACTGCTGTTTAAAGCGTTTAAATTGCTGCCCGCTATAGTGACTGAACTGAATCTTTAAACCCGCTTCAATTTTTTCTTTGGTTTGGGCCATGTCATCATTGCGATAAATCGAGGTACTTGCCCCAGCTACACTGACCTGCATCAAAGCCTCGATGCGTTGAATCGGATTGCGTTTATCTTTGGGCAAATAGACTTCTATTTCAGGACAATCCTCACAGTAGTTTTCATCGTCTGGATCATCTACCACGCTTGATTTTTGCTGGGTGTATTGCTGCTTAAATTGTTGTTGCAGCGTTGTTCGCTTAGAGGCTGCGGTATGCGTCCATTCTCCTGTGGCCAATTGATTGCTAAACGACTGTTCTTGCTTGGCCCAATCCAAACAGTTTAAGCCTTGCTCTAAAGTCACTGGCTGTGCCACTGCAGTCTGTAAAACCAACAGTGAAGCATTAGCAAGTAAAAATGGTCTCAGCTTAAATGCCATTGGAGGATTCTCCTGCTGAGCGTTTTTCTCCTGATAAGTGCTGTTCATCAGACTGATCATCGACTTTAAACCAGTAGGCATAATCCTCAGCTTTTCCATCCACCAATACGTTTTGCACCTGAACGTCATAGATCACGTTGTATTGCATTGCGTTAAAATGAAATTGCAGGTTATTGGCCACTAAACCATAGCTGATATTGTCATACTGGATGTTGCTGATCGTTTGGATGTGCTGATTGTCTCGTCTAGTCACTATGAGCTTCGCCTGTGAAAAATCCACCGTATTGTTGGCATAGGCATTTTGAGTATTGACTAAAATCGACAAGGATAAAGGTTCAGTTTTTGCAAAGAATTTCTTCGGATACACATGATACGGATAGGCAATCACCCCTTTCGGCATCGTAGTGCCTAGGGTTTGTGATGCATAGGGATAGACCACCTTCATGGCAGCCCCTAAGATGGTCGCTACGCTTTTAGCCTCGGTATTGGAGACTTCACCATAGGCGGTTTTAGTCAGGAAGGGACTCAAGATATGACGTCGATGTCCAATGCTGGCCGAGTTTTTTTCAATCAACCAATTGATCACATGGGTATCAGCACCGTAGCTGGCTAAAGGTTGATAGGCTTGAACAAAGTTCAAGTTCGATGTTGAAGCCCCTTGATAGCCAATATCACTAAAACAACGCCATGTTCCATCTGGATAATGTGAGGTCTTTTCATTCACCGCCAGTAACATAGAGGCTTGCATCATTTGGTCTTCATAAGCCTGGTCATAGCGAACTTTCGGCAGATTATGTAAGGCACGAATCTCATTCAATGTATTGATAAACAGCTGACGCTCCGCCTCACTGGGTCTTCCTGCATGACAGGCATTCAGATCTTTATGCTCCTCTGCTTGCGCCTCAATGACATCCACCATCATTGTGCTATTCACAGGCAGAAGCTGTGATATTCCTGCCTGTGTCAGTGTTAAAGTACATTTGCCCACACCAAGGGCTTTGAGCTCGCCTAGTTCGAAGTCACAAATATTGGGACTCTCACTGCTAAAACTGAGGGTCAGATCTTGATCCGTCTTCAGGTTTAACTGATAGGCCTGACCTTTGAGAAAGCGCTGGAGCTGTAAAGGTTCAAAGCTTTGTGCTGTCTTGTTTTTACAGATCCCTTCTTGGAGATATTGCGTTTCAGAACACGTGACAGGCTGAGGTGAAGTACCGCCATTATTTGAGTCCTCTGCTCCACTAGCACTTCCACTAGAACTTGAACCGCCACCACCACCGCCACATCCGGCCATCGCCATACTGATGGCCAGCATTAAGGTGCTGGTTCTAATGGATTGCATCCCCGATTTTGAATGTTTCATCATTTTATTACCCTCTCTTATTCTTGGTTATTATTGGTAATGATCAGCTGATAGTAGTTGGCGGATTTCACTGGCCATTTTGGGGCTACGCCAAGGAAACAACACTTTGAGGCGGTAATGCGGTTTGAATTGATCGCGTGTTCCAATATTGACTTGGTATTCTCTTTTGACTGGGCTGCGATGTTCGTGATAGCGGATATGCGTTCCCGTCATCGGATTGCTAGTAATTGTGCTTGTATAAGACACTTTGTCTTCAACTAAGTTGAAGTGACCGACCGAAGTAATATAATCAAATGGGTATTTCACTAAACGCTGTTCGGGTTCATCAAACAGGATGATGGTTTTATGCTGACTGTTAATCCAGACCCCACGATTGTGATAATTAAACTGTTCACCTTGACGGGTCAGTTGCTCCGTCATACCTGCAAAGTAGGTATTGCCATATGTATAGAAGTAATAGGTGATCACAAACCATAACAGCCAGATGCCAAAGAATAGGTAGCCAAACCAGCCAAAGGAAAAGACTTTAGCAATAATTAAAAAAATGACGATCGGCACCACGATGCACTTTACAAAGACCTTGGATTTTTGTGGGCGATTTTCGATTGAAATGATTTTTGGTTGAGTGAATTCAGACATCATTGTTCCCCGCATGTTCAATGCAATTGACAATCACAAGGGGATATAAAAATAAGTATTTTTTATAGGCGTGATTGAGCCATCCACCTTAGAGATTGTTCGTGTAAAAATGTTTTATTAATACAGCTTAAAAATTAAAATCAGTGCTGTATGCCCTGTTGAAGGACACAACAAGGTTGAACGAGTGCGGAGGTACAGGGAAGAATAAATAGAAATGACATAAGAAATTCCTTTGTTTAGAACAAGAAATTCTGCCAGTTACTGCTAAATAATGGTGGCAGAACGAAAGAGGGTTAGCAGACTGGTAAACAAAGAAACCAGCACGTACAAAGACGTCCCCCTTCCGCCCTACCATAGAGAAAAGGGGGACGAGTGGGTACAGCAGAATATAAAGTCAAACTTTATATTCCTTCTTTGTTTACAGGGTCTGCTAAAACCCACTGGCAATGTAGGCCAGCGAGCTCATATTAGATTTATCCAGCGCTTTAGTCAATTTCGAAATACGATAAAATTCACATTATTCGATTAAATGAATTTAGTTGAGTTGCTGACTTCAGCGATAAACCCAAAATTAATACAATCCATTAAATGCTTTTGATATTCATATATTTTTTTCATTTCTTCTTGGGTAGTTATAAATATTACCGAAATCATGATCCATTCTTATAGATTAATTGTACCACACTCGACACACTATAACTTGATGATGGAGAAAACATACTAATCTTCGAATTCTCACCTAGAAAATGGTGATAGCCTTCGCCTACTAATGAATATAAAGCACTAGTACTCAATGTTTAAGGTGTCTTAATAAATGCAAATTATAACTAAAAAGTACCAATCTAAATATCATCTCCAAGTTATAGGGGATTTGAAACAACACTCTTTAATCATAATAATGTGAAATTAAAAGCTTTCAAAATCAAAAGAAATGAATCACATGAAATTCATAAAAAATTCTTGGGAAGATCTATTTATAAAATATTCACTCTATCACCATCTCAAGAGGATTAAAGCTAAGTGTCATAGAATTAAATCATTTGTGATAAAGTTAAAACAAAGAACATTTGGAATCGAGTCAATCAAGTGCATACTCATATATCCCTTCTTAATAAACTTACAGAATGAACCAGTCCTTCCACTCAAGTTTATTTAGATAGAGTAACCCGAATTATCGTATTGATGAAAAAGTGTAGCAAATTGCTACACTTTTTCATTTCTCTCTACCAGCTCTTTCAATAAAATTTCAAGTTTATCTAGACTAGCATTGTCAATACTCGAAATATTTAGAGAAACCTTTAACTGCTTATCATTGAACTTGATATTACCAGCGACTTTTCCAGCGTACTCAATTTTTTTTACCACCGATGTTGATGCTGTTTCTTGATTACCCTGTGTAAGTATTTTTTCTGCATGAGATACGGCTTTCGTTTGTTCAAGCTTCCCAAGCTTAACTTTATTCCAAGCATTAATTAAAGCTTCTTCTGCCAATTCTTTTAAGTCTGCATGATCAGATAAAAATTTTTTAAACGCTGTAGCTGCAGTTCGACCAAGCAGTTGCGGATCTTGAGCTAAATCCCCCAGAACTACCTCAGGCAATTTTTCAAATGCCAAATATTTATACATATCTTCACGATTTAGGCCTAAAGATTTGGCTAAACGTTGCTTATTCTTTTTTAAACTCTCATCCAAGCCATTCAGTCCGATATAAATTTCAAAATCGGTTAAATCTTGGCGTTTTAAATTTTCTGCTAATGTTAGCAAAGATGCTTCTTCGTCATTAGCATCTATGATAATCGCTTCAATTGTCGATTTTTTCAAAAGTTCATGAGCGCGTAATCGACGTTCACCAGCAATCAGTTCAAATTTTAAATTTTCAAGCTTTCTGACTGTAATAGGCTGGAGTAATCCAACTTCATCAATAGACTCAGATAGTTCTTTAATCTCCTGCGGATCAAATTTTTTTCGTGGCTGGTACGGACTCCGTGAAATGTCTTCTATAGGGACATTTCTTCTGAATTCCTTCAACTCTTTAATATTATCTTTTTGAGCTAGCTGATGTTTTTGAGTATTTTGTTTTAGCTTTTGAGCTAAAAGTTCTTTTGCAGTGGCCATAAATATCCCAATCAGTTAACTTTTTTTAATATTTCTTCTGCTAAACGTTCGAAAGCTTTGCGAACTTTCCCGCTTTTATCTAGTTTTAGAAGTGATTGTTGCATAATAGCTGCTTGATTCACTTTTGTGCTTTGTGGAATTGTTGTTTCCAGTATATGACCTACTTGTTTATATGCTTCATCACGGATCAACTTACAAACATTTTGGCGTTCATCATGTTTAATTAGTAAAGCTCCTAAAAGTTTAAGTTCAGGATTAATGCGTTTGATTTTTTCCAAATGATTTAACAGGTCGGTAACACCGTATAATCCATACTGTGATCCAGATTCAATTGGAATAACTACATGAGTAGATGATGCCAAAGCATTACTAGTCAAAAGTTTTAAACTTGGAGGACAATCAATTAAGATAAAATCATAAAGATCTTTTAAAAACTCAAGTTTAGTTGCTAATTCTTCTGAAGGTCTTGGCGCATCTTCTTTAAGTTGATCTTCCGTTTTACCTAAATTAAGTGAACCATAAATAAGTGATACATTTTCAAAATTTGTATCTTCTTCAAGGGCATCGGTAAGTAATGAAACATCACCTATTAATAGTTCCGCAGTTGTAACACCAACTTCACTTGGATGACGTAATCCTATATGCAAACTAGCATTAGCTTGAGGATCTAGATCTATAACTAATACTTTTTTACCAAAGTTTGCCAGTTCAGAAGCTAAATGAACAACTGTTGTTGTTTTACCACAGCCGCCTTTGTGATTTGCAACAGCAATAATTTTTGCAGACATACTTGTCAAGTCATTCTATATTTCAATAACTAACTAATATAAATAACTTTGCCCTAAGTTACTATACCTTTTGAATTTATAAAATTTGATTGTATGTATGCAATACAATTTTTAAATTTAAAATTTTACATAGCTAGCTTATTAATAATTAAAGTTAATTTATAATTAAGTTAATTTATAATTAGAGTATTTTTTATTATTATATTTCAATTGGTTATATCTGTAAAGGTGGAGGTTTTGTCATTGATAAGTGGAATACATGTCACTAATAAGTGGAGTATTAGTCATTGATAAGTGGAATACTTGTCACTAATAAGTGGAAACAAAATCACCTAAAAGTGCGGTGTATGTCACCACAGTGGAATACTTGTCACATATTTTTATTAATTTGCATAATTTTCATATTAACTTACAGTAATTCAATATTTTATTTTATGGATATTTTTTAAAATTCAGTCTTTATAGTGGAATATTTGTCACTTTGTAATATTTATCTGTGGGTAAAAAGAAGTGTTATTTAATTGTAAGATTCAGTTTTATTGGCTATTAGGGAAAAACGTGGAAAACTTATCATCTATGCTTATAACCTTGTCTAAAATTTAAGCTAAACAATTAAGTTTATTATCAATACTAAATTTCTAACATATTTAAAGGTGGAAAACTTGTCATACTATCGAACTTTAAGTGAATAATAAAAAATCATCTAGCAATCCTAGTGATTAAACTTTACCTAATTTGAAATCCTAAATCTATTAAAAGTGGAATGTTTGTCACTATCAGTATAATAAAATGACATTATGGTGGAATGGTATATATATTTTCCACTTTATGGTGACGATTATTCCACTTTAAAGTTTTAAGGTGAAAGTGTTGAAAATTTTTCCACTTTTGTATATAAAATTACCCATACACATTAAAACCGCTATTTTGATAGCGAATATGCTCTATGACTGAAGTACATCAAATCAATGAACAATTGGATTCAATCCCATATTGCATAGGCAATATTCGTCAAAACGGTGTTGTAAGCACAAGTAATCGCTTGATAAGGCCTATTGAGCTTTCAGCAAATGAATACAAAGCATTGCTTTATGCAATGGCTGTTGCAAATTATGGGGAAAAAAATAATGCGGATAAAGAAATCACTGAACAAACATATATCTATTTATATAAAGATGATTTAGCAGATCTATTAGGTTTGAGTAAGCGGAATTCTATAAATGTCGCAATTGACCGTATTTATAAAGAATTATCCTCAAGAGTAGCGCACTTCGTTATTGAGGAGCCCGTTGATGATGGGCGAAAAAAAACAAAAAAAGTGCATTCCGTTGTTCCAATAATACGCGAACTTCGATGGGAGGATGATTCTAAGAATGCACTTCAGATTCGATTCACAAGTGAGGTGCTTCCATACTTTACCCAACTGGCTGGAGGAAACTTTACAACATATCAGTTGAAGCATTTGTTTGCACTTGATTCTGTTGCTAGCATGAGTCTTTATACTTACTTTATTAAAAACGAATTTAAATTTAATACTCAGGAAACATACGAAGTGCCACTCCTCTTAGAAAATCTTAAGGCACTTATTGATATTAATGAAACTAAGTATGATCGCTGGGTAGACTTCAGAAGATATGTATTAGATAAAATTGTTGCAGAAATTAATGAAAATACTGACCTACAGTTGGAATATGAAACAGTAAAAAAAGGACGACCAATTGTAGGTGTTAAATTTAAACTGCATCATAGAGGTTTTGATAAGAGTGAAATTGAAGATAAGAAGACAGAAAAGCTTAAAATTTATTTAGATGTACCTTTCGAAGATAATGCAGAAGTTAAAGAATTAGGTGCTAAGTTTGATACTACGGTTCGTTCCTGGTATATCTCAAATGATGATGCTAACTGTATGCAATTAAAAAAATGGTTCAAAGCTATAGGCTGTTTAACGGACTCTCAAGCAAATGTTGTAATAAATGATTCATTATTTCAAATGGATTTTGCGGAAGTTGGTATGAGCTTGGCTGATTTCAAGCGAAAGATGAAACATAAGCTTAAAACAGATCGTATATTTGTTGAAAGTATCAAAGAACGTTTAAATGAAATCTTTGGTAAAAATGTTATTTGAAAGTGTAGCAAGTTGCTACACTTCTTTATGTTCAGGTTTATTGCAATATTTGGTGTAATGTGAAAAAAGGGGTTCCATTTATACTAGATTCACTGCACTATCGTATGAAATATTTATAATTGAGCATAAAGAAGTATATATTTTATTGAAAACTGAATAAGTACACTAACAGATAAAATGAATAGTTCTTTAAGATATGAACGGTCTAAGTTTTTTAATTTACTAAATCAAGGTAAGTTCAAGCACTTATCGCTAAATTTTAATTTGCATTTTCGAAGGTACAATATATGAGCGTATTATCTTTTTTACAGTCCAATTTTTTGTAAAGGTAGGGTACTACACCTAAAGATGGATAAAAATTTTTAAGAACTCTAATTAACCCGAATAGTGGATAAGAAATGGACTTGAAAAACAGAAGGACTAGAGCCATCAGTTGAGTTACCACACAAAACTCACAACTCTAGTTCTGATGTTCAATAGTACCGAATTATTCTGTGTAATTGATGATTTCTTTCTTAAATTTGAAGCAACTTATTGGAAATTTCTCAAGCAAAACAATCACTGCTTAAGAATCCGAAAAGTGCAATTGAGTATCTCTGAAATCCTCTTTATCGCCATTTGGTATAAGTGTTCTCACTTCAATAATTTCAAAGCATTTTTTTCATGGCTGAAACAGCATAAAAGTCATTTATTTAAGAGCTTACCTTGTTATCAACGCATGATTCACCTGATTAATATGCATCAATTAGCACTACATGCTTTACATGTAGTTGTAATGAAAGCTCAACATAGCCAATATTTATGGATTGATTCAACGACTCTACCTGCCTGTAAAAATCAGCATATTCAGCGTCATAAATCATTAGCCAAGATCGCATCTCGAGGTAAAAGTTCAATGGGGTGGTTTTATGGCTTTAAAGTACATATCGTGATGAATCAATTCGGAGAGATCGTTAGCTCAGGCTTATCCAATGGGCATGTTGCTGACATTAAAATGGTTGAACAATTAGCTGAATGTTTACAGGCGAAACTCTATGCCGGCCGTGGCTACATCAGTCAATAATTAAAAAGAAGATTAAAAGAACAAGGTATTGATTTAATTACCTATCATGGAAAGAACATGACGTCTATTAAATTATCTGTATCAGATGAATATCACTTAAAGCAGGGCAATAAAATAGAAACGTTATTCAGCTTATTGAAAGGACACTACAATTTAGTGACGAGTAGAGCACGTAGTGCTTGTGGATTTCTAGGAGGGATTTATGCTTCATTGTGCGCATATCAATTGAGCCACCGAAATAAGCCAACCATTCGAGTAATCGAATCATTGGCTTAAACAGGATTCGGGTTAATTTATATACCCAATACCTCTATGTTGGGCAGTTTTTCGTTTAATGAAAAATGAATAACAGGTATAAAATTAATATTCAGCTTGTAACTAGATAATTCATTGTAAGTAAAATAAATAACTGGAAGTCTTATCGCATAAGGGCTACATTTAATTAATAAGGATAAGATTCTTACAATAATTAACATATAATTACTGAAAAATATACGTTATTTCTCCATATTGAATTTACTGATAGCAATTTAGATTTTAATGATTGTGTCCTTCAAACTAATCATTAATCAAGTATTCTAAATTGGTGTTGGATTATAATAATAAATGTTACATGAACCGCTACTTTTCTCACGAAAAGCTCCACCTCCTTAGGGAGGTTTTTTTTGAATAATTTCATAATTTTAATTATAGTATGGAATTTAACACGTATTTAACTAATTTTGAGGATTACGTAGCATTTTGTGTAATTTTCTACTTACAATCTTTACTTGATTGTTCTTCTATATAACGCATACCCTCTATGGTTTACTTTGTGTAAGTATACAATTGATTACATTAGGAGCATATGAAGTAAGGAAGTACATTATGCCACAATATCTTACATTGGCTGAAAACGTCATCGAGAGTATTAAAAAAGAGGGTGAGGGTGAGTGTGATCGAAAGATTTTTTTTACATTAATTATTTTACATGTTAGAAAACAATTAAAGACGTCTCACCTAAAATTTAATCAAGAAGTATGTAATTCAATTTTTGATGATGAAAATCATATTGCTGACGTGTCAACAGTAGATTTGAGCTTGATCCCTCGGATCGATAATGGTGGTGAATTTTTATTATGGTTGGCTGGTTTTATTCAGCAAATAACTATTGATGAGAATAAAGAAGAGCAATTACCTTTATCTACTATTATGATACAAAGTGTGAAATCCAGATCAGTTATATCTGCTGGAAATCTAGCTACCGATGTGGATTATGGACAGGAAATTAAAAACTACTTTTTAGAATCCACAAAAAACATAGAACGAGGAGATTGAATAATATTTTGAGTGTTTTGTAAGAATATATGTGAGTTATAATAAAAATCACTTAATTGTTTTTATTTGAGTGAACCTGTTTTTATTAGTTTTTCAAAACAATATTAATTTAAATTATATTAAACGTTAAAGTAAATATGAGAATATGGGTCTATGAATAATAAATTTGAATTACATGTGCTTAGCCAGATTTATGATTTTTTGATCGAAAGAGTAGGATTTAACAAGCAGTCTCTTCACCTCAAAGTATTGTATTTATTTCGAGAAATACATGTTGGTGAAAAAATTGACTTTAATGTTTTATCTTCAAATAAGATATCTGGAAATTTTGGTGATGTATCATTGATAAATTTATTGAATGTCCCTCATTTTAATGAAAAAGACAAATTTATTAATTGGGTTTACAAATCTATTAATTTGTCGTAATTAATTTGGTGAAATTTATGAAAATTTTTGCAACAGTTAGTCTAGTATTTATACTCGGTTTATCTGCCTGTCAGTAGAGAGATACTGACACTTATGATCAGGATAAAACAACAACTCCACACTCTAAGGATAGAGACCAATAAAGACAAGGTCTTTTAATCGTGCGCTTTTATTTTGTGTTAATTTATTGGTATTATTAAATTTAGATGATATCAATTGAGAGGTGTTGAGTGATCAAATTATTGAAGTGCTTATTTGGTCTACATAGTAAGACGGAAGTCCAATATTTTAAAGATGGTGAGCTTGAAGTGTGTCAAATCTGCCTTAAAGTTAAATATATCAAATAGATAAATTTGCGTAACTAAGTCTATAAAAACCTGCTAAAGAATATTTTTGGTGGGTTGAGCTTACTTGTGAAACGTATAAAATACCTATCATGAAAAGACCTCCTAAATGTAAAGTAGTTCAAAAGTCCACCTGGACTACAGAACAAGATATTTACCTGATTGAAAATAGTTTGCAAAGTATAGATGAGTTATTAAAACATCTACCCTATTCTGAAGATGAAATTCTTGATCGAAAGAAAACTCTAGGCTTAATTAAACGTGAATGGCAGTTGAGAAAATTTATATAAATTTTTACTTAATCTTTTTCTCTTTATTTTAAAGATCATTTATTTTAATTAATATCAATTTTTTATAGATATTAACGGCTTTGTTGCACAAACCTATCTCTATAGGCTTATTCCACAATATAATTCTCAAATTAATAAGCCCACCCCTAAAATCTATCGTACAACCAATTGGTCTTCTTATAACAGTGCATTAATAAATCGAGGAAATCTCTCAA
>Ga0256409_1000715_pt1 | contig 15772 bp, 10 predicted proteins | sample PhySR1_FD_185981 | JGI IMG/M metagenome (GOLD analysis project Ga0256409, IMG submission 185981) | Leaf surface microbial communities from sunflower plants in UC Gill Tract Community Farm, Albany, California, United States - DLSL S.R1 | ecosystem: Host-associated > Plants > Phyllosphere >...
CACGCCCAGCACCAGGTACACCGCCAGCATCGCGCCGACGATCAGCCACAGCTGACGCTCACGCAGTTTCTCGAAGCCACCGGCCTCGCCACTCAGCCTGGCCTGCACATGGGTGGGCAGCATGATGCCGGCCATCGCGCGGTCCACGGCTTTCACGGCCTGGTCCAGGGTTACGCCGGGTGCGAGCGCGAACTCGATCCACACCGAGGCGAACTGCTGGCTGTGGTAAATGCGGTCCGGTGCCATGCCGTAGGACCAGCTGGCAATGGAGGATAGGGGCAGGCGCTGACCGTCCTTGCCGATCACGTGGATCTGGTCCAGCGTGGACGGGTCCTGGGTATAGCGCGGGTCCAGTTCCATCACCACGCGGTACTGGTTGAGCGTGTCGTACAACGTGGCCACCTGGCGCTGGCTGAAGGCGTTGTTGAGCACCGAGGCGATCATGCGCATGTCCACGCCCAGCCGTGCGGCGGCGTCGCGGTCGATGTCCAGCACCACCTGGCGCATGCCTTCATCGCCCTTGGATTCCACGTCCACCAGCTCGGGCAGGGCGCGCAGGGCGTCGGCCACCCTGGGGGCCCATTGCCGCAGGGGCTCCAGCTCGCCGGACAGCAGCTGGAACTCGTATTGGCCACTGTCGCCGCTGCCTTCCAGCTTGATGTCCTGGTCCACCCACAGGAACATGCCGCCGCCGGGAATCTTCGGCATGTTGCTGCGCAGGCGGTCGATCACCTGCTGGCTGGAGACCTTGCGCTCGGCCAGTGGCTTCATCTTGATCATGATGAAGGCGTTGTTGACCCCGCTGCGCCCGCCGATGTACCCGATGATGTCGCTGATCGCCGGGTCGGCCAGCAGCAGTTTGCAGTACGCCTCGATCTTGGGCTGCATGACCTGGAACGAGAGGCCGTCGTCGCCACGCGCGAAGCCACGCAGCTGGGCGGTGTCCTGCTTGGGCACGATGCCCTTGGGCACCTGCTGGAACAGCCACACGTTCAACGCGATCACGCCGGCGAACAGCAGCAACGGCACCGCCAGCCAGCGCAGCATCGTCTGCAGGCTGCCCACATAGGCGCCGCGCAGGCGTTCGAACAGCGCGGTACCGGCGCGCTGCAGCCCATTGCCCGGGCCGGGTCGCGGCTGCCCGAGCAGGCGTGCGCACAGCATCGGGGTCAGGCTGAGCGAGACCAGCAGCGAGACGCCCATCGCCGCCACCAGGGTCAGCGAGAACTCGCGGAACAGCTTCTCGACGAAGTCATCCAGGAACAGGATCGAGATGAACACCACGGCCAGCGCGATGTTCATCGACAGCAGCGTGGCACCGACTTCCCCCGCGCCCCGCAGCGCGGCGGTCATCGGCGAAGCGCCTTCTTCGCGGTGGCGGGCGATGTTCTCCAGCACCACGATCGCATCGTCGACCACCAGCACCGCTGCCACGATCAGCGCCATCAGCGAAAGCGTGTTGAGCGAGAACCCGAGCAGGGCGATGATCGCCAGCGCGCCCAGCAGCGAGACCGGAATCGCCACGGTCGGCACCAGCGCCGCGCGCCAGTGGCCGAGGAAGGCCAACACCACCAGCACCACCAACGCGATCGCCAGCAGCAGCGTCAGCTCGGCCTCGCGCAGGGTGGCGCGGATCACCGGCGAGCGGTCCATCACCACCTGCATGTCGATGGCGGCCGGCAGCAGTGCCTGCAGCGTGTCCATCTGCGCCTGGATGGCATCGACGGTCTCGATGATGTTCGCGTCCGGCTGGCGGCTGACGATCAGCAGCACCGCCGGGCGCTCGTTGTGGAAGCCGCTGGCATAGCGATCCTCCACGCCTTCGCTGATCCCGGCCACATCCTCCAGGTACACCGGGCGGCCGTCGCGCATCGCCACGATCAGGCGGCGGTACTCAGCCGCGGTGCGCAGCTGCAGCGTGGCCTCCAGCTGCCACTGCTGGGCCTGGCTGGCCACCGTGCCCAGTGGCTTGAGCGCGTTGGCGTTGCGGATCGCCGCAGCGATGTCGTCCAGCGCGATGCGCTGATGGTTCAGGGCATTGGGATCGAGCGAGACGCGCACCGCGGGCAGTGAGCTGCCGCCCACCTGCACCTCGCCGACGCCGGGAATCTGCGCCAGCTTCTGTGCGATCACGGTGGAGGCCACGTCGTAGATCTGGCCCGGCGCGAGGCTGTCCGAGCTCAGCGCCAGCGCCATGATCGGCGCCTGCGAGGGATTCACCTTGCGGTACTGGGGCATGCCCGGCATGCCGCTGGGCAGCTGCGCGCGCGCGGCATTGATCGCCGCCTGCACGTCGCGCGCGGCATCGTCCACGTTGCGGCCGAGCGCGAATTTGAGCTCGACCTGGGTCGAGCCCTGGGTGCTGGCCGAGTCGATCCCGGTCAATCCCGGGATGGTGCCCAGGGCACGCTCCAGCGGCGTGGCGACGTTGGCCGCCATCGATTCCGGACTCGCGCCCGGCAGGCTGGCACTGACGTTGATCGCCGGGTAATCAACCTGCGGCAATGGCGCGACCGGCAGCAGGCGCAGCCCGAGCAGGCCGGCCAGCACCACCGCCACCGCCAGCAGCATGGTGGCGACGGGATGCTGCACGAACCAGCCGATCGCCCGCGACAGCGGACTCACGCCAGCGCCTCGTCAGCCCCGTCGGTCACCGGCGCCGGGCGCTGGCGGAAGCGGTCGAAGAACAGGTAGATCACCGGCGTGGTGAACAGGGTCAGCACCTGGCTGACGATCAGCCCGCCCACCATCACCAGGCCCAGCGGCTGGCGCAGCTCCGCGCCCGAGCCACTGGCGAACATCAGCGGGATCGCGCCGAACAGCGCGGCCAGCGTGGTCATCAGGATCGGGCGGAAGCGCAGCAATGCGGCCTGATGGATCGCCTGACGCGGCGCCATGCCGTGCTCGCGCTCGGCCTCCAGCGCGAAGTCGATCATCATGATCGCGTTCTTCTTGACCAGCCCGATCAGCAGCACGATGCCGATCACCGCGATCAGGTCCAGGCTGCGCCCGCTGACCAGCAACGCCAGCAACGCACCCACGGTGGCCGAGGGCAGGGTGGAGAGGATGGTGATCGGATGGATGAAGCTCTCATAGAGCACGCCCAGCACCAGGTACATCACCACCACCGCCGCCAGCACCAGCCACAACGTGCTCGACAGCGAGGCGCGGAACGCATCGGCCGCCCCCTGCAGGCGCAGTTCGACGCTGGCCGGCAGGCCGATCGCGGCGCGGGCGCCTTCGATGGCCTCCACCGCTTCGCCCAGCGATGCCTCCGGGGCGAGGTTGAAGGAGAACGTCACCGCCGGGAACTGGCCGACATGGTTGATCAGCAGCTGCGCGGGGCGCTGTTCGATCCGTGCGATGCCGCCCAGCGGCACCTGCCGTCCGTCCGGACCGGTGACGTGCAGGCGTGCGATCGCATCCGGGCCGAAGGCCACGTCCGGGCGCGCTTCCAGCACCACGCGGTACTGGTTGGCCTGGGTGAAGATGGTCGAGATCTGGCGCTGCCCGAACGCGTCGTACAGCGCATCGGCGATGGTCTCCACGCTGATCCCCAGGCGCGCGGCGGCGACCCGGTCGATCACCACGTGTGCCTGCAGCCCTTGGTTCTGCAGATCGCTGGCGACGTCGGCCAGTGCCGGTGCCTGCTGCAGATGCTCGAGCAGGCGCGGCGTCCACGTATCCAGCTGCGCGATATCCGGGCTGGTCAGGGTGAACTGGTACTGGGTCCGGCTGATCCGGTCTTCGATGCCCAGCTCCTGCACCGGCTGCAGGTACAGCCTGATGCCCGGGACATGCGCCACGCGCTGCTGCAGCCGCGCGATGATCGCCTGCGCATCGGCAGCGCGCTGTGCGTGCGGTTTCAATTCGATCAGCAGGCGCCCGCTGTTGAGCGTGGCGTTGTTGCCGTCCACGCCGATGAACGAGGACAGGCTGGCCACGTCCTCATCCTCCAGCAACGCCGCCGACAACGCCTGCTGGCGCTGCGCCATTGCCTGGAAGGAGATCGACTGTGGCGCCTCGCTGATGCCCTGGATCAGCCCGGCATCCTGCACCGGGAAGAAGCCTTTGGGCACCCACACGTACAGCAGTGCCGTCAGTACGAGGGTGGCGACGGTGGCGGCCAGCATCAGCGGCTGGCGTTGCAGCACCCAGTGCAGCTGGCGATCGTAGACCGCCACGACGCGATCGAACGGGTCACCCTGCTGCGCCGATTCCTGCCCATCCGCGTCGCGGCGGGTGGCATGACCGGCCTTGAGCAGGCGCGCGCACATCATCGGCGTCAGCGTCAGCGAGACCAGCAGCGAGATGCCGATCGCCACCGCCAGGGTGATCGCGAATTCGTGGAACAGCTTGCCGACCACGTCGGCCATGAACAGCAGCGGGATCAGCACCGCGATCAGCGACAGGGTCAGCGAGATCAGGGTGAAGCCGATCTGCCGGGCGCCCTTCAGCGCTGCCTGCATCGGCGTGGCACCGCGCTCCAGATGACGGGCGATGTTCTCCAGCATCACGATCGCATCGTCCACCACGAAACCGGTGGCGATGGTCAGCGCCATCAGGGTGAGATTGTTGAGCGAGAAGCCGGCCAGCAGCATCACCCCGAACGTGCCGACCAGCGACAGCGGGACCGCGATGCTGGGAATGATCGTGGCCGGGATGTTGCGCAGGAACAGGAAGGTGACCATCACCACCAGTGCGATCGCGATCAGCAGCTCGTGCTGCACGCCGCGGATCGAGGCGCGGATCGATTCGGTGCGATCGCTGAGGATGGCCACATCCACACCGGCCGGCAGCGAGGATTGCAGCTGCGGCAGCAGCGCACGCACCTGGTCGACCACGGCGATCACGTTCGCGCCGGGCTGGCGCTGGATGTTGATCAGCACCGCCGGGGTGGTGCCCGACCACGCGGCCAGCTGGCGGTTCTCGGCGCCATCTTCGATGGTGGCGACATCGCCCAGGCGCAGCGGTGCGCCGTCCTTCCAGGCCAGGATCAGGGCGCGGTACTCGGCCACCGAGCGCATCTGGTCGTTGGCATCGAGCATGATCGCGCGGGTCGGGCCGTCGAAGCTGCCCTTGGGCAGGTTGACGTTGGCCGTGCCGATCGCGGTGCGGATGCTGGCCATGCTCAGGCCGTTGGCGGCCAGCGCGGAGGGATTGACCTGGATGCGGACTGCCGGGCGCTGCCCGCCGGCCAGGCTGACCAGGCCGACGCCGGGCAGCTGCGAGATCCGCTGCGCCATGCGCGTATCGACCAGGTCGTGCACCTGCGGCAGCGACAGCCCCTGCGAGGTCACCGCCAAGGTCAGGATCGGGGTATCGGCCGGGTTGACCTTGCGGTACACCGGCGGCACCGGCAGGTCATCGGGCAGGAAGCTGTCGGCGGCGTTGATCGCGGCCTGCACTTCCTGCTCGGCCACGCCGAGCGCGACCTCCAGCGAGAACTGCAGGGTGATCACCGACGCGCCGCCGGAGCTGGTCGAGGACATCTGCTTCAACCCCGGGATCTGCCCCAGCTGCCGTTCCAGCGGCGCGGTGACCGCGCTGGTAGTGACATCCGGGCTGGCGCCGGGATACAGCGTGGTGATCTGGATGATCGGGTAATCGACCTGCGGCAGTGCCGCGACCGGCAGCAGGCGGTAGGCCATCACGCCGGACAGCAGCAGCGCCACCATCAGCAGCGTGGTCGCGACCGGGCGCTCGATGAAGGGGCGCGAGAGGTTCATGCGCCGGTCCGCGGCGGGTCCTGCTCCACCACCTCGACCTTGGCGCCTTCGCGCAGGCCGTCGATGCCTTCCACCACCACGCGCTCGCCAGGCTTGAGGCCTTCGCGCACCGAGACGCGCTCGCCATCGGCCGGGCCGAGCACCACGGTGCGCAGCGACGAGGTGTCATCGGCCGCGATCACGTAGACGTAGCTGCCCTTGCTGCCGAACTGCACGGCCGCGTTGGGAATCACCACCGCATCGCTGCTGCTGACCTGCAGGCGCACGTTGACGAACTGGTTGGGGAACAACGACTCATCGGCGTTGGCGAACTGCGCGCGCAATTTGAGCGTGCCGGTGGCGGTATCGATGCGGTTGTCCAGGCTGGAGAGCACGCCGTCGACGAGCGCGGTGCGCTCCTCGCGGTCCCAGGCTTCCACGGTCAACTGCGGATTGGCGCGTGCCGCAGCCACCACCGCCGGCAGGTCCGGCTCGGGCACGGTGAACAGCACGCTGATCGGGGTGGTCTGGGTGATCGTGGCCAGCGGCTCGGTATCGCCACTGCGCACCAGGTTGCCGACATCGACGTTGCGCAGGCCCATGCGCCCGGCCACCGGTGCGGTGATGCGGGTGTACTGCAGCTGCAGGCGTGCTTCATCCACCGCCGCCTGATCGGTCTGGCGGCGGCCCTGCAGCTGGCGGACCTTGCTCTGCTGATCACTCAGGTCCTGCGCGGAGACGAAGTGCTTGGTCTGCAGTTCGGCGAAGCGCTTGAGTTGGCTTTCGGCATTGTCCAGCTCGGCCAGGTTCTGCTGCTGGGTGCCCAGCGCACGCGACAGCTGCACCTGGAACGGGCGCGGATCGATCTCGGCCAGCAGCTCGCCGGCGGTGACGTGCTGGCCCTCGGAGAATGCCAACCGCAGCAGTTCGCCATCCACGCGGCTGCGGATGCTCACCGTATGCAACGGGGTCACCGTGCCGAGCGCTTTCAGGCGCACCACCAGATCTTCCCGCGTCGCGGTGGCCACACGCACCGGGGTGGCGGTGCTCGCAGGCGCGGCCTCGGCGGTCGGCGCGGGCGACAACACCCGCCAGGCGATCACGGCGGCGGCCAGTACGGCCACGACCAACAGCGGTTTGAACAGACGACGGGAACGCGAGGGGAGCGGGGCAGACATGGGGCATCCTGCGCGCACGCCACACGGCGAACGCGTCCATGGTTTACCGGCCCGTGGGGGCAGGCGGGGCGAAGTGGGGTTGTCTGGCGGGGCCGCTGGTCGAATGCCGCAGCGTGGCTGGATACCGACCCGGGAGGGGCGGGGGCGTCATGGTACCTCGTGTGGATGCCTGCACTCACATGCCCTTGGTCATGGGGCGGGGCAGGGCCCGGGCGGATGGGTGCATTGCGTCATCCGACCAACGCGGTCACGAGGCGGCGCATGCATACCGTCGGTACACGCCGCCACCCGACCAACGGTCGGGTGCTACCGGTGCATTGAACGTGTGTCAGGCCACCCGACCAACGGTCGGGTGCTACCGGTGCATTGAACGTTCCGTTCAATGCACCTCGTCGCGGTATACGAACTTCGGCATTTCCCAGTTGAAGTGGATGGCCAGCAGGCGGAACAGGAAGCCACCGCCCAGGCACCACAGCGTGGCCGCGTTGAGCGATACACCGAGTTCCAGCAGGGTCAGGTAGGCCGCGCCGGTGAGCAGGGTGATCACGGCATACAGTTCTTTCTGGAAGATCAGCGGCACCTCGTTGCACAGCACATCGCGCAGCACGCCGCCGAACGCACCGGTCAGCATGCCGGCGATCAGGATGATCGGCACGGTGTGCCCGCCTTCGCGCGCGACTGCGCAGCCGATCAGGGTGAACGCGATCAGGCCCAGGCCATCGAGGACCAGGAAGGTGCGCCGGAAGTGGTGCATCCAGCGCGCCACCCAGGTCGCGATCAGCGCCGCGCAGATGGTGAAGCCCAGGTACTCCGGGTGCTTCACCCAGCCCAGCGGGTAGTGGCCGAGCACGATGTCGCGCAGCGAGCCGCCACCGAGCGCGGTGACGCAGGCGATGATGACCACGCCGAACAGGTCCATGCGGCGGCGGCCGGCCGACAGCGCGCCGGTCATGGCTTCGGCCGAGATGGCGATGAGGTAGATCAGGGAGAGCAGCATGGGGGTGGCTCCGGGAAGCACGTCAGGCGGGGACGGAAACGCACACGCATCACGCCAGCGCCGCTGCACTGTCGTGGGGTGGGATTCCGTTGCCGCTCCCGCTGTCCTTTTGCCTGAGAGTTCGGTGGCCAAGGCCACGTGCCCCTTCGGCGGGTCATTGAAGACCTCTCTCCAGATCGGCGTGTCGGATGCATGGTTGGTGGCTGTGCAGCCACCGGCCTGAGCGATTATGGGAGCCTGCGCCTTCGGCGGGCGCCAGCGCGGCGCCTCTCTCCTGCATCCGGGGCGGATTCTAGCAGCCGCCGGGCCCGTGCCGGGGGATAATCCCGGTATGCCCGCTGAACCCGCCCTCTGGTACCTGTACCTGCTTGAATGCCGCAACGGCAGCTATTACGCCGGCATCAGCAACGACGTGGACGCGCGCTTCCAGGCCCATCTCGCCGGCAAAGGGGCGAAGTACACCCGGGCCAACCCCCCGGTGAAGGTGCTGGCGATGCGCGCCTACCCGGACCGCGCGACGGCGTCGAAGGCCGAGTGGCAGCTCAAGCGGCAACCGCGCGAGCGCAAGCTGGCGTGGCTGGCGCTGCCCGATCCCACGTAGCCCCGCGTGCGGGTTGTTCGGGCCTTCGTTGGCGGCATACCATCGACCCTCGTTCGTTGATCCGCTTGCCCAAGCCCTGGAGTGCCATGTCCCGCGATCTGTCGTTGTACCCGGAAGATGAGAATGGCGATGTGCTCTGGAACATGCTGCAGGATGGCGACGACCTGTCGATTCCGCGCGAGGTGGATTTCGCGCTGATCTTCCCGACCCAGGACGTGGCGATCGCCTTCGCCGTGCACCTGCTCAAGAACGACCAGAAGGTGTCCTTCGCCGCGTACGAGGGCAACGACGACTACCCGTGGCAGGTGGTGGTGCATCCGCTGATGCTGCCGACCCACCAGAACATCTCGGGCTTCGAAGGTCTGCTCGCCAGCGAGGCGGTCTCCTACAGCGGCCAGGTCGATGGCTGGGGATGTCTGTCGCAGGGCTGATCAGGGCGTGGGCGGTCGTTTCGGTCGGCGATCGTCCTGCGCATCACCGAAGATGATCCGGGCGCTGCGCTGGTAGCTCCAGTACGCCACCGCCCAGTTCAACAGCACCACCACGCGGTTGCGGAAGCCGATCAGGAAGAACACGTGCGCGGCCAGCCAGAACCACCAGGCCAGCACCCCGGAGAGCTGCAGCCGGCCGAGGTGGACGATGGCGGCCATGCGGCCGATGGTCGCCAGGTTGCCAAAGTCCTGATACTTGAACGGCCCGGGTGCGGGCCTGCCGGCCAGGCGCGCCTGGATCGTGGTGGCCACGTGCTTGCCCATCTGCTTGGCCGCCGGCGCGACGCCGGGCACCGGCTTGCCGTCAGCCTGGGTCAGTGCGGCCAGGTCACCAGCGACGAAGATCTCCGGGTGGCCGTCCAGGGTGAGATCGGGCTGCACCGGCACGCGGCCGGCGCGATCCAGTGGCACGTCCAGCGTGCGCGCCAGCGGTGAGGCGGCGACACCGGCGGCCCAGACCACGGTGCGGGCCTCGACGAAGCGCTCGCCGAGCTGGAAGCCTTCGGCATTGATGTCGCTGACGGGGGTGCCGGTGAGCACTTCCACGCCCAGCTTTTCCAGCTGCCGCCGTGCCTTGAGCGAGAGCACCTCGGGGAAGGTCGACAGCACGCGCGGGCCGGCCTCGACCAGGCGGACCTTGGCCGAGGCGGGATCGATATGGCGGAACTCATTGCGCAGCGTATGCCGTGCGATCTCGGCCAGGGTACCGGCCAGTTCCACGCCGGTGGGGCCACCGCCGACCACGGCGAAACTCAGCCAGGCCGCTTTGCGCGCGGGATCGGGTTCGGCCTCGGCGCGCTCGAAGGCGAGCAGCAGCTTGCGGCGCAGCGCGATGGCATCGTCCAGCGTCTTCAGGCCCGGCGCATCAGCTGCCCATTCGTCGTGGCCGAAGTAGGCATGGGTGGCACCGGTGCACAGCATCAGGGTGTCGTAGGCGATCTGCGTGCCATCGGCCAGGGTCGCGGTGCGCGCCGCCTTGTCGATGTCGGTCACTTCGCCCAGCCGCACTTCAACGTTGCGCTGGTCGCCGAGGATGTGGCGCAGCGGTGCGGCGATATCCGGCGCGGACAGGCCGGCGGTGGCCACCTGGTAGAGCAGCGGCTGGAACAGATGGTGGTTGCGACGGTCCACCAGGGTGATGCGCACGTGCGCCGAGGCGAGGGCACGGGTGGCCCAGAGGCCGGCAAAACCGCCACCGATGATGAGCAGGTGGGGCGTGGGATCGCGGGTCATGCTTCACTCCTTGGCGGGCGCCGGCGGGGGGCGGCGCAGGTCGTCTCGTGATGCGGCCCATGGTCGCACGTGAAGCGCGATGTTCACGTCGATGGCCGATACTGGGTTCAGGGGCCATCGCACTTGCCCGATGGCCGATCCGATCCCGCCCAGGAGACCGAGATGTCCGAACCGGAAAAGCGCATCGCCCTGTTGATCGATGCCGACAACGCGCCCTCGTCCAAGATCGATGCGGTGCTGGCCGAAGTCGCCCGCTATGGCGTGGCCAATGTCCGCCGCGCCTACGGCAACTGGAAGAGTCCGCGCTTGAAAGGGTGGGAATCGGTGCTGCACGAATACGCGATCCGCCCGATCCAGCAGTTCGCCTACAGCCGCGGCAAGAACGCCTCGGACATGGCCATGGTGATCGACGCGATGGACATGCTGTACGCCCGCAATCTGGACGGTTTTGCGATCGTCTCCAGCGACGCGGATTTCACCCCGCTGGTGATGCGCCTGCTGACCGACGGGGTGAAGGTGTACGGCTTCGGCGAAAAGAAAACGCCGGAGCCGTTCGTCAACGCCTGCTCGAAGTTCACCTACATCGAAGCCCTGGGTCAGTCGCATGCGGCCGATCAGGAAGTGGAGCAGGGCAACGAGGAAACCCGCCCGCGCAAGAGCGGCCCGGAGCTGCGCAACGACACCCGCCTGGTGCAGATGCTGCGCCGCGCGGTGACCTCGGCCGAAGCCGAGGATGGCTGGTCACACCTGGGCCCGGTCGGCAGCCAGATCGGCAACCAGGCCTCCTTCGATTCGCGCAATTACGGGTACGGCAAACTCAGCGATCTGCTGGCCGCGACCGGCCTGTTCGAAATGAAGAAGGACGGCAAATCGACGTATGTGCGCGCGCTGCCGAAGAAGAGTGCGGCGAAGGCGACGAAGTAACAGCCCGCCGTTGGGCGTATCGTATCCGCACCGCGCGCCCCGTGCCGCGCATCGCCCGATACGAGAGTCCGATCATGCTGAAAATCTGGGGCCGTCGCAATTCCAGCAACGTGCGCAAAGTGCTGTGGTGTGCCGAGGAGATCGGTGCGCCCTACCAGTCGATCGAAGTCGGCGGTGCATTCGGTGGCACGCAGTCGCCGGCGTACCGCGCGATGAATCCGAACGGGCTGGTGCCGGTGATCGAGGACCAGGGCCTGCCGCTGTGGGAATCCAACACGATCGTGCGCTATCTCTGCGCGCGCTACGCGCTGGGCACGCTGTACCCGGAGGACGTGGTGGCGCGCGCGCAGTCGGAGAAGTGGATGGACTGGACCACCTCGACCTTCGCCGGCGTGTTCCGCGATCTGTTCTGGGGCACGTTGCGGACCGCGCCCGCTGATCGGGATGAGGCGCGCATCGCTGCCGCACTGGTGCGCTCGGGCGAGTTGCTGGCCATGGCCGATGAGGCCTTGTCGCGGCAGCCGTATCTGTCCGGTGAGCAGTTCGCGATGGGCGATATCCCGCTGGGCGCCTTCATCTATGCCTGGTTCGAGATGCCGATCCAGCGGCCGGACCTGCCGCATCTGGCCGCCTGGTACGAACGGCTGAAGCAGCGGCCGGCGTACCAGCGTGGGGTCATGACGGCGTTGACCTGATCGGGTTGCCGGCCAGCGGCCGGCACTACCTCGTGCCGACAAACGGTCGGCACCTGCCGGCCTAGTACAGATCCATCGGATCCACATCCAGCGACCAGCGCACCCTGCGTGCCTGCGGCAGCGCGGAGATCTGCGGCGTCACCTGGTCCAGCACGCCATGCAGTGGGCGTCGCGCGGGTGAGGACAGCAGCAGCTGGGTGCGCTGGTAGCCGGCGCGGCGGGGCATCGGTGCCGGCATCGGGCCGTAGCGTTCCACCGCGGCATCGTCGGGAATCAACGCGCGCACCGCACTGAGCATCGCGTTGGCATGCTCCACCTGCTGCGCTTCGGCACGCAGCAGCGCCAGATGCGCGAACGGCGGGAAACCGGCCGCCTCGCGCTGCTGAAGCTCCGCATCGGCAAAGGCGTGGTAGCCGCCGTTGACCAGCGTCTCCAGCAGGGGATGCCCCGGGTGGTGGGTCTGCAGCCAGACCTCGCCGGCATCCACCGCACGCCCGGCGCGGCCGGCGACCTGGATCAGCTGCTGGGCGAGCTTTTCACTGGCGCGGAAGTCGGCCGAGAACAGACCTTCATCGATGCCGACCACTACCACCAGGGTCAGCTTCGGCAGGTCGTGACCCTTGGCCAGGATCTGCGTGCCGACCAGAATCCCCGCGCGATCGCCCAGCAAGGCCAGCTGGGTTTCCAGCGCATCGCGCTTGCCGGTGGTGCCGCGGTCGATGCGGATCACCGGGAACTCCGGGAAGGCCTCGACCAGATGTTCTTCCAGCCGTTCGGTACCGATGCCCTGCGGCTGCAGCGCCAGGCTGCCGCAGTCCGGGCACGCCAGCGGCGCGGACTGGCGCGCACCACAATGGTGGCATTGCAGGCGCCGGCCACCGGCATGCACGGTCATCGGCGCATCGCAGCGCTGGCACGGCGCGGTCCAGCCACAGTCATGGCAGAGCAGCACGGGCGCATAACCGCGGCGGTTCTTGAACACCAGCACCTGGTGCCCGGCCTGCAGATGCTGGGTGATGCCGGCCAGTACTTCCGGCGAGAGCCCATCGCGCAACGGTCGTTTGCGCACATCGAGCACGCGCACCACCGGCGGGCGCGCGGCGCCGGCGCGCTGCTTCAGGCGCAGGTGGGTGTAACGGCCGGCATGCGCGTTGTGCAGCGATTCCAGCGACGGCGTGGCGCTGCCGAGCACGACGGCGACGTCCAGTGCCTTGGCGCGTACCAGCGCGAAATCGCGCGCGTGATAACGGATGCCGTCCTGCTGTTTGTAACTGCCGTCGTGCTCTTCGTCGATCACGATCAGGCCCGCATGCGGCAGTGGCGTGAACACCGCCGAGCGCGTGCCGACGATGACCTGTGCTTCGCCCCGCGCGGCGGCGGCCCACACGCGGGCGCGCTCGTTGTCGTTCAAGCCCGAGTGCAGCACATGCACCGGAATGCCCAGGCGGTTGCGGAAGCGCGACAGCGTCTGCGGGGTCAGCCCGATCTCCGGCACCAGCACCAGCGCCTGCTTGCCGCGTGCCAGGCAGGAGACGATCGCCTGCAGGTAGACCTCGGTCTTGCCGCTGCCGGTCACGCCATCGAGCAGGAAGGCACCAAAACCGTCGGCGGCGGTGATCGCGGCGATCGCCTCGGCCTGTTCGGCGTTGGGCGCGGGGCCGCTTGCCGGCGAGGCGATGGCCGGTGAATGCGCCAGCGCGATCCGTTCGACCAGCTCGCGCTTGGCCAGCGACCGGGCCGCGCTGCGCCAGTCGTCCATCAAGGTATCCAGGCGGTCTTCGTTCACCACGCCCTCGGCCAGGCACTCGGCCAGACGTTGCGGGCGGGTACCGCTGCGCAGCTTGGGCTGCGGGTCGCGGCCGGCCGCCGTCAGCTGCCAGCCCCACTGATGGGTGTCCGGCACGGCCTCACCCCGCCGCAGCGGACCGGGCAGGGCCGTGCTGATCACCTCGCCCAGCGGGGCATGGGTGTAGCGCGCCAGCCACTGCAGCGAGCGCCACAGCTCACCGGTCACCAGCGGCGTGGTGTCGATCCACTCGATCGCGGCACGCAGGCTGCCCGGGTCCTCGACCTGGCCGATCCCGGCCACCACGCCGATCAGCTCCCGCGAGCCGAACGGCACCCGGACCCGCTGCCCGGTCATCCCCGGGTCCGGGGCTGGCCCGGGCGGCGGGGCATAGTCGAACAAGTGCGGCAGCGGCACCGGCAGGGCGACGCGCAGGGTCGAAGACGAGGAGGTCATCGGGCCAGTGTAGCGGGCAGGGGCGGAGCGGATCACGCCCATTCACCGTCTCAACCGGGTGCGCGCCCAATCATAAATCCCACCTAAATATCCGACTTGATTGGAGATTCAGGCTTATCCACATCTTCTGTGGATAAGTCTGTGTGCCACTGCGTATGTGACCGCCTTGCGTCAGGAACTTCCGACGTTCTGCTCAGGTTGGTCAAAAAATAGCCAAGCAACAATAAGCAATAAAAACAACAACATAGCTGTGAAACAAAGTTGAAACAGACTTGACGTGGGGCTCACGTGTGGTTCTACCCCGGTTTTGCGTGGTGCTGTGCACAACCTTTTGCGCCGGAAGGCTTTGCGGAGCGTGGCCGCTCACAGGAAATGAACATCCGCGCGCCGCTGGAGTGACGCAATCGCTATCATTTCCACACAATGATGGAGTTGCTATGACGGCTGCGCCCGCCCCCGTTTCTTCTACCGCAGCCGGCGCGCTGTCGGCGTTTCTCCGTGGCGTTGAACGCCGCGCCCTGGTCGTGGCCGAGCTGCAGTGCGGCGACCCGACCTTCGCCGAACAGGCGCTGGTAGCGGTCATGCGTGCCTTCGCCGGCATCGCCAGCGATCTGCCCATGGTCCAGTGGCCGGAGCGGTTCTGGTCGCTGCTGGTGCACCGCGCGCCGTTGCGCGAGCCGGCCGCAGGCCGTTGGCCTGCCCCCTTGGAGCACCTGGCCGGGCTGACCCCGCCGGCGCGGTTGGCCTTTGTGCTGCGGATCGGTGGCGGGCTGGATGAAGCCGCGGCCGCGCAGATCCTGGATCTGCCGATGGCCGACTACCAGCACGCACTGGCCGATGCCTGCCCGCGCGATGCCCATGGCAACCCGGATGCCGCCGGCTGGCGCGCGCTGGCCGAGCAGGTCCAGCTGCGTATCCGCGATCTGCCCGCCAGCCGGCTGCAGCGCCTGCAGCAACCGGTGGCGGCCCCGGCCAGCCAGCAACCCGATACCGCCTCCTGGCGCACGCCGGTCAAGTCCGATGCCCCCACCCAGCGCCGTCCGCTCAAGCGCCAGCGCGGCCGTCGTTTCCCGTGGAAGGGCGTGCTGATCGTGGCCGTCACTGCCGGCGTGCTGCTCGGCGGCGCGGCGTGGTGGAAACACGCCCGTCAGGGTGGCGAGCCCATGGCCGATACCCCCGAAGGTGCCGTCGCCGATGCCGGCCCGGTCACGGTCGAAGCGTTGCCGGCGGCCGACCTGCCGACCGTGGCGCCGACCGCCTCGCCCTACGCGGCCACGGACGCGGCGATGCTGGCCGATCCGGATCTGCCGACCGCCCGCGATGCCGATCTGTACGCATGGTTTGCTGCGGGTGGCCCCGTGCCCGTGGATGAATCCCAGGCCCAGCCGAGCCGCCCCGAACCCGCTACCGCCGGCCTGGAGACGGCTGCCGCCGATGAGTAAGCCTGTCTTCCTGCTGATCGCCCTCGGGCTTTCCAGTGCGGCCATCGCCGCCCCCAGCCGGGTGGAGGTGCCGCTCGCGGTGCCGGCGCCGGCCAGTGCCACTGCACCTGCGATCCCGACCACCCCCGCAGCGCTGGATCCGGCCCAGCTGCGCGAGCTGCGCAGCCGCTATGCCGCCTGGCAGGCCATGACCGAAAGCGAGCGTGCCCGTGTCCGCGCCGCGGCGGCGCGCGTGGCGGCGCTGCCGCCGGCCCAGCAGCA
>Ga0256409_1000719_pt1 | contig 15698 bp, 10 predicted proteins | sample PhySR1_FD_185981 | JGI IMG/M metagenome (GOLD analysis project Ga0256409, IMG submission 185981) | Leaf surface microbial communities from sunflower plants in UC Gill Tract Community Farm, Albany, California, United States - DLSL S.R1 | ecosystem: Host-associated > Plants > Phyllosphere >...
GTAAACAAACCGACATTAGTAACTGATCGTTGTATCTAATACTGGGGGCAAATCAGTTCTGAAACTCCGAGTGCCCATTAACAGGCCGCCCCCGCCCCGGCCCTTCGGGCCGGAACAGGAGTGGCTAATAAATGGGTGTTGTAACTACTAATTCTGAGTGGCTGTGAGTAGTGCCGCGGTTTCTTTCTTTCGTCTTCGACCATCAGGCTAATAAGCTGCTGACAGGCCGCTGCATAAACGGCGTCTGGCAGGAAGGGGTTGGTGTTTTGCCACCATCAGCCCTCTGTAACCGGCTCTGCCGCGCTTACGGCGCCCGATGGCATCTAAGCCGTCCTCAAAAGTTTCTGGCGCCTCCATGCCGCTGACGCGGCATTAACGGGACACGCTGCGCACTGCTCACCAGATTAAGACCTATTAAGCAGAAGATTACGCATTTATTTGCCCCCAATGGCGCACAAGCACGTTGCTTACAGCTTGACTAAAAATGCACAGAACCGGTTTAACTGATGTAAAAGAGATTCTTTTATGAGCGTCTTGCAATTCTGATAATCTTAAATTAACCTATTTGCATAATTTGGCATATTGGTTAATAGTCATGGTAGACAAGTGGACTCCGCACACTGATTTAGCAGTTGTGCAAGACATGGTGAAACAAGGAAAACGGCGCGTAACACTTTCAGCTCTTAATGGCGCGGCGCTTATGGGCTTTGGTACACCCGATGAAATGTATGCAGCCATACTCGCACTAAAGCCAACGGATTTTTACAAAAGTATGACAGCAAATCAAGATCCGGGATATTGGCAGGAAGTTTATAAACCACAGTATCAGGGCCAGGATATCTACCTGAAATTTACAGTAAAAAATGATGTTGTAATCGTCTCATTTAAGGAGAAATAATATGAAATGTCCTACATGTGGCGGTGCGGAACTGCAGCACGAAGAACGCAACATTCCCTACGAATACAAGGGCCATAAAACTGTTATTAACGGGATCAATGGTAGTTTCTGTACGAGTTGCGATGAAGCCGTGTTAAATGATGATGCAGCGGCTAAATATATGGCGCAAATTACGGCGTTTAATCGTAGTGTTAATGCGAAAGAAACTGATCCTGACTTCATCGCATCTACTCGCAAACGTCTCGATATGAGCCAGCAAGAGGCGGCCGTAGCATTTGGCGGCGGAGCCAATGCATTTAGCCGTTACGAAACCGGTCGTATTGCGCCGCCGCGCGCATTGGTGGCACTTTTCGAACTCTTCAACGCTTATCCTGAGACGGTAGAGAAATTCAAGGCGTTGCAACACGACAAACACCACCACGCCTAGTTGCACTTTGTAGTGTAAAGCCCCGCCGCCGTGGGGCTTTTTTGTTTAACGAATATCGCTAGAACTTTGAGGTAAATGTTTTTCAGATGTCATGCTGACGAACGTTGGTAGTATGAAAACTCTGGCTTTAGAAGTATTCGGCATAAAAATTTGAATTATTGGCAGCATAAATAGGGTAAAACGGCTTTGTATAATAGGAAATATAGTGCCGGCCGGTGGTGGCAGTGGGATGCATCAGTAGACCCTGAAGGCCATGATACACCGGCCTTTCCGCCCCGCTGAGTGCGGTTTAATGCAGGCAACTCCCCGGCTGGCGTCGTATACTGACATTCTGAGTAACGGATACGCACTGTGTGGCAGACAGCGGCGTTACAGGTTCACGTCTTAGAGCTGAAAAGCTGTCAGAATGGAGTATTTTCATGGCCTTTCAGAGCCCGGCCCAGAACTATACCGAAACACGCCTGAGTCTGGGCGACCTCGTTCATCTTTCACCTTATTCAACCTACTTAATGCGCAGCGACAGCAGCTTTCCCGATGCCGGCATCGTGAAAGGGTCTGTGCTGGCCATGGATCGTGCGCTGGTATCGGCGCATGTCCAGCTCATCGTGGCCGAGTCCGACGGGGAGCTGACGCTGCGGCGCCTGCTGCTCGACCCTGTTCCCGCCCTACAGGCGCCGGATGCGGATGAAACAATCACCCTGCTGGATGTCAGTCAGGAACTTCCCGTGTGGGGTGTGGTTGCCTACGCACTTACCGATGTGGCCGGGCTGGGATTCAGCGAACCGGCGGGAGAGTAATCATGTTTGCGCTGGCCGATGCCAATAATTTTTATGCTTCCTGTGAAACCGTATTCAGGCCTGACCTGCGCGGCAAACCTGTCGTCGTTGTGTCAAATAACGACGGATGCGTGATCGCACGTTCGGCCGAAGCAAAGCGCATGGGTATAAAAATGGCCGCCCCTCTGTTTCAGAACGAGCGTTTTTTCAAACAGAACGGCGTTCAGGTGTTCAGCTCTAATTATGAGCTTTATGGCGATATTAGCAGCCGCATGATGGCCATCCTGGGCGAAATGGCAGCCGGGCAAAGACGGGAAACCGGACTGGTTATTGGTGTGGGATTCGGGCCGACCAAAACGCTGGCCAAACTGGCCAACCACGCGGCCAAGAAATGGACTCAGACGCGGGGTGTCGTTGATCTGTCAGACCAGAGCCGGCAGCGAAAACTTCTGCACCTGACCGACGTCAGTGACATCTGGGGCATTGGCCGGCGCATCAGCCTGCGCCTGAACCAGCTGGGCATCACTACTGCCCTGCAACTGGCAGACAGTAACATCAGCATGATCAGAAAAAATTTTGACGTTATCACTGAGCGCACCGTACGTGAGCTCAACGGCGCGTCCTGCCTGGCACTCGAGGATGCGCCGCCGCCGAAACAGCAGATCGTGAACTCACGCTCTTTTGGCCAGCGCATTACCCTGCTGGAGGAGATGCAGCAGGCTGTGGTGTTGTACGCCATACGTGCGGCGGAAAAACTCAGGGAGCAGAACTCACGCTGCCGACACATAAGTGTATCCATCGCAACCGCCCGGCACGGTGATGAGCCCCAGTATTCGAATACGGCTTCCCGCATCTGTGATTATCCGACCAATGACACGCGCGACATTATTGAGTCAGCAATACGAGGTCTTGGCACCATCTGGCGGGAGGGCTACCGGTACGCCAAAGCCGGCGTCATGCTGGGTGATTTTTACCAGTCCGGGGTCGCGCAGTTTGACATGTTCAGCGAGCAGCAGCCGCGCGCGAACGCTGATGCGCTTATGGCCGCACTGGACACCATTAATCGCTCGGGTAAAGGTAAAGTGTGGTTTGCAGGTCAGGTAGAACGCGATAGTGCCTGGCAGATGAAGCGTGAAATGTTGTCACCCCGATACACAACCAGGCTGAAAGATATCCCAGTAAATAGTATTTGATATAAGCTGTTTTCTTTGAAAGAGGAAAAGTTCAGCGTCTATTAAAGATACGTGGTCGCTACTATAGCTTTTAGGACGTAATGAGGATGTTGAATTCCCTAAGTCCGAAGTAAAAAATGGTGGGGCAGGAACTATTGATGTGTATCGTCATGAGACATGTTTGAATAGATTCCCTTTTCTTTATCTGATAACCCACGTAATCTGTAAGTGAATTATGTAATCACGCGAAACTAATACGTTGGCTATTGAATCTTGAAAACACTATCATAAGTTGATAAAAAATAATCTTAGAAGAAGAAAACGCAAGCGAGTGATTTCTGTAAGGATAATAAATGAAAAGTCTGAAAAGTTTAAGCTGTTCTTTCATGAGGTTTATATCTGGAACATCGAATAGTAACATCTCAGAAATTCATAATGAAGAAGTATATGATGCACTCACGCCTGAGATAATTACAGATGGTAAACTGGAGGAGTATTTTAAAGCTCTGGATTTTGCCTTTTCAAGGAAAGCTGTCAGGAACATTGCAATCACGGGACCTTATGGCGCGGGAAAAAGTACAGTTATACTTTCATATCTTAATTCAAGACACAAAAAAGACTTTATCAACGTGTCTCTTGCTGATTTCTCAATATCAGGAAAGAAAGATGAAAAACCGCCAGAAAATGCCGAGATAGAATTCAGCATTCTTCAGCAGATACTTTATAGGGAAAATAAAGATAATCTTCCTGATTCACGAGTCGACAGAATTCAAAGCAGAGACTTTAAACATATCATTTCAGTTTTTTTGGCCACAGCAAGTATAATTTTTCCAATATTCCTGTTTTGCCTTTCAGTGTTTCCAGGTGAGATTTTATCACACTTTAATGCAAGTAATTCTGTTATTTATTTTGTGAGGAATTCTTATCCAGAACGTCTATGGTGTAGCTTGTTTTTAGGATTCCTTAGCCTCTTTATGGTCGTTCGTGTAGCGTCTAAAGCTGGTTTATTTGATAAAAAGCTAAAGTTGAGCAAAATTGCCTTTTTGCAGGCCAGCGCTGAAATGGCTTCGCAGGAGACGTCTTCACTTTTAAACAATTGCCTAGACGAAATCGTTTACTTTTTCTCCCGATCAAAAAATAAAATTGTAGTATTTGAAGATCTGGATAGGCTTGGCAATACTGAGGTTTTTGTAAAGTTAAGGGAAATAAATCAGATTGTTAATAATAATTTAAATAAAGATCCTGTTAGGTTTATTTATGCGTGTCGTGATGATATATTTCTTGGGTCAGATATAAGAACTAAGTTTTTTGATTTCATACTGCCGATTGTTCCAGTGTTAGACGCAAGAAATGCTTATACGCATCTTAAAAATAAACTCAATAGTTTTCCAGCTAAAGATGATGTGCTTCTTAAACAAACATCCCTATATATTAGTGATATGCGGTCGCTAAGAAACATAGCTAATGAGTTTAACCTTTTTAGAAAGATAGTTGATGAGAATAAAAATGAAGCAAAGGTATTTGCCATTATATATTATAAGAATTTATACGCTCTGGATTATAATTTAACGGATAAGAAGAAAGGTGTGCTGTATTCATACATTAACGATTACAGACTTAAATCTCTTCATTCGGAGCACTTTGAAAAATTAAAAGAAAGCATTACTTTACTTAACGATAAATTAGAAAGGCTGCGAGGCGAGCTCGCAGTGTCAGCAGATGATGTACGGCTTGAAAAGATAACTAAATATATTTCAAAGGAACTATGGAACCATATTTACTTTTCTAAAGGAATCAATGGGCGTGGCTATGATGTGATTTCTCTGCCTAAAGATTTATATGATGATGAGGAAGCCTTCATAAATTTCTTTGAGAACTGCACTCAAGTCTATATTGGTTATGACCAGCAGTATGGCGGATTCAGAGGCATTAAAATTGATGTCAGTAATATCCTTGAGGATTATAGAAGTAGAGCAGAGCTGGTTTCAACAGATAGATTGCAACAAGTTAAATTAATCTCAGCTGAACTGCATATCGCAAAAGAAAAATATCGCGTAAGAAGTTCTATAACTCTTGCCGATTTAACCACGATTATAGGAGAGAAAAAGTTCAGAGAAATTGCTGAGAGTTATATTCAGGATTGTAATGAACCAGATTTTCTTGATGAAAAACAATTCAAGACCTTCTGTGCTGGCTTTCGCCGTGATGGATTAGAATCACTTTACTACCTAATTACAAATGGCTATATCATGCAGGACTATATGCGATTTCGGTCCATATTCCATGAAGGTACTATTTCTATAAATGACAATGATTACATTAAAGCTGTTGGTCGGTTTTCAGGATGCAAAGAAGTCAATGATAATTTTTCTCTGGACGATGTAGAAGCCGTGCTCTCTGAACTTGTAGATCAAAACTTCATCTATCGTGCAGGAGCTATACATCATCAAATCATAGCTTATATGATAGATGTGCATAATGATGAGAATGATTATTATTTAGGTGGAGTAATTTCTAAAATATTTGAAGGAGATGTTAGTGAGATATTTTCTATATACGAAACTCTGCATTTAAAACTAAATGATGCTACTCACTTCTCTCAGTTTATTTATCTATCTCTTGAGAAACATAAATATCTCGATAGGATGTTGATTCTTTTAGATATGAGAGATTCGGATCAATTAAAGACGGAGATCATAATTAATATGGTTTCTCTTGTTGCGCCTGATATATCCACAGATAGAGAACGGTACAGAAAATTTATTGAAAGACAAGGATATCAGCTTCTCTCTCATCTTGATGATGAGACATTTCAGCCTTTCATGGACAATATAAATGAACTCGATGTAGTCTACGATGATATAACTCTGCCAGAGACAGAGATTGAACATGAGGTGCTGAGATTCATTGCTGATAACGAGATGTACCGCTTTAACAAAAGTAATTTCAGGACTGTTGTCGCAGGTCTGATTACAGATGTTAAAGTAACCTGCGAAAGTGTTGATTCCCTTCCACTTACACTAGTTGCTGCTTATGAGTTATCAAATGTAAAAAGTACTATAGAAATTTATGCAAATTTATTCGCACAAGAAATTTTTATTAATTCTGAAGAGGAGAGTGATGCAATTGTTAGTATGCTCCTTTTCCCTTCTCTCAGTAGCGAGATGAAGGTTGAAATTCTGGAGAAGATGCAGTTCACCGTGACGGACCTGTCCATGCTCCAGGAAGATGTCGACGTGGAGGCTGAGGAATTTTCCTGGCACGACCTGTTCTTCCGGTATGACCACGTTGAACCGGGATGGACGTCCCTGCTCGCTTATATGTATGAAGAATGTAATATGTCTGTCCTGACCGGTTATATTGAGAAGCATGCAATAGCCCTAAGCAGCCAGCATATTGCTCTTACTGATGGTGATAAATATGAAATCCTGTACAGGAAGATTATCTGCAATGATAAACTCAGTAACCCTGCGTTTGCGGCTGTTTTAACGTCTTTATATATAAATGCAGAATACTGGGATGAAGATCTGAGTTTCAGTAATTTCCGGCGAATTGTCGAAAATAAAAGAATCAGTTTAAGTCCTGATACATTTAAAAAAGCTGCAGGGCTGTTCAGTGCGCTGACCGATGATCCTGAGTGCAAAACGCTCTTGCTATGGTTTACACAGTATAAAGATGAGTTTCTGAGGGATACGCACTTTTATCTCCAGACTGATGTTGATGATGCTTTCCTTGAAGAATTACTGATAGATCTATGCCGTTCAGCTGAGTTCAGCTTAAAGGAAAAATCGACGCTACTGATTAACCATCGCGAAGATTACAGTGAACAATTCCTGGACTCTTTAAAACCCTCCAGTGATGTGATCAAAGAGACGATTAAATTATCGTCTGACGACAGCCATAAAATAAGTCTGATAATCAGGCTGCTCACATATAAAGATATCAACAGGGCTGATATTAAAGACATGGTGTCTGAGTTAAATGAAGCTGAATACAGGAAATTATTCAGTCAGCAGACGGCCACTCTGACCCTTAGCAACAACAGCGAGGCTGAATCCTTTATGTCCGCTCTGCAGGAGCATGGCCTCATCGACGGATGGAAACCCCGTGACGACGGGAAGTACTCCGTCGAGTGTCGTAAAAAATCACGGAAGGAAGCAGACGACAGATGACACCTGTCTGGTTTGGGATTTCCGTCACACTCCCCATTCTGCAGCGTCCGCGTGGACAATCCTACTTTTACTCTTTATATCAGTTACTTATAAAATTTTCTGCATTACTTTACCGCGTGAGGAGCGCGGAGCGGACTTTAGCTGCCCGGGGTTTTAAGGTTATTGCGTTTTTTCCCCAGTTTTTGCGACCATGTTCGCGGAGCTATCTGCGATTTATTGATGTGGTTCGTCCCTGACGGTCACGGCACAATATCCTACATGCGCTACCGCCGATCGGGCGGACCCTTCCGGACCCTGAGAGCTGAATGAACCTGATACCTGACACTGACAGACGGCATCGCCGCTGAAGCTGCCGGGCGGCTGGGCCCGCAGCGTCCGGCTGCGCGAAATGGCCATGGCCGCCAGCCTCGACGTGCCCCGCTACCTGCGCACCCAAGATGGGCCAGCTGCACAGCTTCCTGCTTGACCTGAAGCAGCGGACGCTTATCGACACGCTCTGCATCACAGGCGGTCGGCCGCCCGACCCGTGAAGCCTAGGCGGGGCTAGCCGATCCCACTGACGGATACTTTCTACTTCTCCCGCATGCGTGAGTATTTACTGAGGAGACAATCATGCCGAAATGGTGAGCAGTGTGACCGGCCTGGCGGATAGCGTGAGTCATGAGCGGACGGGGAGGGATGGAGACACACCGGAAAGCCGCGCTTTGACGCAGTGTCTCGCGCAGCTCATTGAAAGTGGGGTTGATGTCTGTATTCGCTCATAATTGACGTTAGGCTGACGTCCATACGCTATGTGTCAGAAGCGGTCGTCTAAGCTATCAATCGTTTCCATAATTACGTGATTAAGCATATGATAAATCGTGTTTTTTACGTAAGGTAAATTCTGATTCCGCAGCCAAGTAAAGGGAGTAAGTATGGGAAGATATCCAGAGTAAACGCATACGGAACCCGGGGGCACCACTGGCACGGATCTAGCGGAAGTTATGAGAGGCTGGGGTTTACTTGATGGATTATGGCCTAATGCCTGCTTTGCAGAGGTAGGCTCTCTGGAGTCTGTAAAAGCAGATTCTTTCAATATCATGAACGCTAATGTTCGCGGACGGGGTTTTCCAGTGTTACTACCAGGGCGCTGGCAAAAACACCAGTGATGCTCTTTGCTCAGCTACTGATTTCAAACCAATGCTAACCAGTGTAGCCAGCAATGAGCTTCTAAAGGCTTCAGGACATTGCTGAAACAGACTGCATTACTGATAATGTCCGTAAGATATTTACCTACTAGAGTTGCTAGTGTTGCACCTGATTAAGGTTAATGCTTTCAAGCGAGCTTTACAGTCAAAGGTCGGAAAATACTCTCACCGGCCTTGTCTGCACTTACTTAAAGCTCGACAATTTATTTTTAGGTAGCGATTCCAGATGGATAACCCCAATCTCTACGTTGGTCACCTTGCATGGTGTGGGCTTATTGCTCTCAACATGGCTCGTCAGTCAGGTGTGGTAAGTTCTCCCGCACAGGAAAACCTGTTCTTATGCCGGTGGCTGGCAAACGCCGAAAAGAAGCGACTGTTTCGCAGAGAACTGGCCGGTGATATTCGCTGGTTATTGAAAGAGGGCCGGGAGAAAGGGCTCCAGGCCAACCTTCCAGGAAAACTGGAATATCTCTGGCAGGCCAGCAGCGGGAACTTATTAGCTCAGAATGATATGTTTAGGCTTCAGCACTTCATGCACGCCATTACGCTGACCTGTATTAGCTATGCTGTTCTCAGCGAATCTGAATGGGAAGGACGGCACGCAGCGAAACTGAGCCCTAAAGTGCCTGGGCTGTTTATAAGAAAAAACGACCTTGAAACCGGTTTTGATGCAAATGGGAGACAGATTCAACCGCTCACCGTTCGGATCACTGCCGACCTGCCCGCGATTGACATATTGCTGTCACGGGCTGGGTGGCGACGTCAGCCAGATAATACTTCTCACTTGCAACATTTTTTGATAACCGTTCCTCAGGAGGCGTGAGACGCAGAGCCTGATAATGGATTCTGCGACATACTCTGAGGCTTTTCTATACTGATTTCTTTATTTACCGCTGACGCGTATGAAATTCTGCATTGAGCCAGTAGCTAAAAGTTGTGAGCCTGCTGGCGAACACCATTATGTCGCCGCGTGGACGGTGACTTATGCTCAACAAATAATCCATTTCCTCGGTCAGAGCCGGATAGCGGGCATTAAATTTTTCACCCAATTCTTTCAGCGTAACAGGCCAATCCTGATCATTATCTTCTCTCAGTATGTTTGTCGAACGAACGGCCTTACGTGCAGCAGACCTCTGCAGGACATGGTGCTGCGCAGGTTTCAGAGTGGGTTTAATCAGAGCAACGTAGCCGTTAAGTACCTCGAGAAAATCACCGTTAACGGCAACGGCAATCTCCCTTGACGGCCTGAAAGGTTCAAAGCGGTCGCGCAGGTCTTCACCGTAAACGCATACGCAGTGATGCTTCAGCCAGTAGCCCCATCGTATACCGTTAGACGGCAGCATCACTTCCTCCAGCACGCCCGGATCGATGTCAATCTTACTGACTACCGGATGATCCTGCTCAAGCGCAGTCTTAACGACGTCGATTTTTACTGTGGCATCTGCATCGGGTTCGCGATAATAGATCACGGTAAGGTCGAGGTCAGACAGCCTTTCAATGGCCGTAGCGTCGATAAGACTGCCGTATACATAAACGCTATGGATCAGATCCGGAAAAGTCATTGTCAGTGTCTGAATAACATCAGCAACCAGCTGAGAAAAAGCTGGCTGAAACCCTCTGAAATCAGGGAGGGTAATGAACCCGTATTTATCAACTGCCATTAGCTCACCGTCATGTCATACGTCATATCTTCAGCTGAAGCCTGCAACGCAGAACTGTAATTCTGTCAGCAGCGCGGGCAGATTTCTGTCAGGGTAAAAAAATTACTGAACCTCAGAAGCAGATCGCGTTATCAGTTAATCATCATCGTTTTCCATCAGGGTGACCATTGCTCCGCGGTGAGCTTCAACCATACGAATGTAGCGCATGACAGTCTGGGTCTGCGTCCAGGTACCTTCCTGCATGATCTGCGCGATGGATATTCCTTTTCTGGCCATATCCTGTGCGGCGCCGACGCGGGCACTGTGGCCGCTCCAGCTTGCATAGCGCCCTTTGTTGGTTTCAAGGGGCTTCGTCTCACCCGCAGCCTGACGTGCACGGCGATAAATATCTTCCAGGCAGGGTGCGCTCATTGGGACTTCCGATACCCTGGCTATACTGTTAGATCGATGAACAGGACAGAAGATAACAGCGTCAGGTTCGCCGGCAAGACCCGCCGCGGTGATCCATTCGCTCAGCCTGCCGGATGACTTCGCACTGAGGGCCTTAACGATGCCTCCTGACTGCAGGATGGTTTTGGTCCAGCCAACGTCCAGAATGATACGCCCGTCTGCTGCACGGGAGATATCCCTGATCCGCAGACGGGAAAGCTCGCTCATGCGCAGAAGTGTGCTGTAAGCAACGTGCATAAAAGCGAGATCGCGCAGCTGCTGCAGGCGGGGGGAATGACTCCATGCTGCATCAAGGCGGTTCAGGTCCGGCCGGCAGAACGGAGCTGCCTGCCCTGTGCGCTCACCTGACATGACTGCGGTACGGTTTATCTTCTTCCTGGCGCGCACCACATCAGTCGCAACCGTTGGCGGCACGAGTCCGGCGTTACGGTGTAACATCGAAATAAGTGCCGCGTGCACCGAAATGGTGGAGGTCGAACGCCCGATGGCCTGCAGGTGAAACAGGTAATCCTGCATGTCATCCGGTGTCATCGGCAGGAAGGACCGACGATTCTCCTGCGACCAGCGCCAGCAGATCCGCATCACGCTCAGCAGCTGACGCCACGTGTTGGCCGAAAAGGCCTCCCGGTGGCGGACGAACGCGGCCAGTTTCGCGGTGAGATCATCACCGGCGCTGCCGCTGAGAGTCACACCTGTAAAACCGGAGATATCGTTCATATTTGCTCCATTTACAACGGTTGACGAAAGGCAGCGCTACGTGAATTCTGAGAAAGCAGCAGGGGCAATGCCCGTCAGATTTTACGTAGCGACGCCTGATTTTTAACCACCTTCGCGAAGATGTCGTTCAGCCGCATGCCATCCAGAACGCCGCCGTTTCATATAAATGGCTGTAAAGTTCAGGATCCAGCACGGATCCGCATGATACAGGGTTTCAGAGCGCCTGTCTGACCTTATATAAGTATAATTATATAAGGTCAGTTTTTGCATACTAGTTGTGTCCGGTACTGTGAAAAAGGAGAAGGATTGATAAAAAGTTTTATATAAAATCAGACACTGCGTTAAGGGCATGCGCGGACCACGTAACTATAGGGAGATGTTAAATTAGGTATTTACAGCATCAACCAGCACACCCTATAAACGGCTGTGCTGGCACTCAAATCATCACTTAAATTGTAAAAATGTCTTATCACATTGGGTCAAACTTTAACCATAACGGTGTGATAGCCTTTATTTCAACTATGCTACTTCTTTAACAAATTAAAGCGCTGGTTATATTCGCTTTCATACTCTGTATCATTATTCAATATCCATATTATTTGCCCTTTGTAATAAATCATATATATAATGTCTATTTTTTTTCTACTCTCTGCAACTTTCCAAAGAAGAGTATGGCAGCGCTTGAAAAGATGATCGAAGCGTTGATTAAAAAGATAATTATATACATTGGCGATCTTATATACGTCATCGTCTTTAATAAAATGAAACATGTTGTTTTCAACATAAATTTCATACTTAATTAGTGTGGCTCTGCACTGATTATAAATGCTGGTTTCATACTTAAGGACTTCATCAAGGGAAATCATTTTCTCAGGCGGCTTTTTTTCAGCATTTAAGTCGAACAAAATATTATTAGCCAAAGTGTGAAACTTCAATTTGCGTGCTTTTTTGACAAGCGAAGTAAGTGCTTTTATTCTTTCTTGTTTTGTCTTTTTAAGTGCTAGTATTTTATCAGAGACAATGTATGCCACTGAACTGGTTTTGTATTCACGCTTTACTCTTCTCGCAGCCTTAATGGCTGCTTCCTCGTCATTTTTTTCAAGTAGATAGAGTTCCTGAATACAGCACTCGGCACGGGTGGGCTTATCATGTTCAGGACACGCGGCTAGACATTTTTTCCTGTAAATTTCAGCTTCTTCATATTTACCAAGTATGCGGAAAGAAGAAGCGATATGCAGATAATATTTGTAAAAATTTAAGGGTTTTGGTTCACCATAAGCCTCGAGGATTTCAAGACTGCTGGAAATGACTTCATTATACATCGACAAATTTTTCAGCGCATATACATAGCGTAAAGAAAGATTGGATAAATGAAGTGCACGATACTCGAGCCTTTTTAGTTCCTCAGGGTTATTTTTAGCAGCTGCAATTGCATGCATACACTCACTAATATTCTGGCGAAGAAGATAACTTCCATTATCACCCTCGGTGCTGTAACCTTTCTCAAGGACTTTTTTATTTGTGAAGTTTATTTTAACCCCATCTTTAGTCTCTACAATTGTAATTTTAAGAAAAATACTGGCAATAAGATTTATTTCTTCGCTGCTTATACCTGAAATAATAAAGTCTTTTATTATCGGATTCATTTTTATAATAGAAATCCTGCCATCAATAACAATTGTTTTGGCAATCCCCATATCAACTATTCTTTTTACGTTATCGAGATCGATTTTTTTTCCGATTGAACTTTTATTTATATTTTTTAAAGACTCTCCATTTTTGAGAATGGAGAGGATTTTTATCAACATATAAGAGTGTGGGTCTTGACCTGAATTTTTTAATGCTTCAATTTGCCTGGCCGTTTTTCCTGAAATATTTTCAAAATAGCTAACCCCATAAAAAAGATTCTTTTTTTCAATGACATCCTGTGCAGAAGCGTCATCCAAATAGTAGATTATATGGTCCAACTTTTTAATAATCCCTTCGGAAAGGGTATACAGACTATATAGTTCTTCATGTGAAAAAAAACGCTCTTCGAATCTATTTTTCAGCACTAAAGACACTTCATGAAAAGATAGGCTGTCAAGTTTAACGTAAATATCTTTAAGAGGGCGAATTAAAAGGTGTGATGAAAAGATAAATACTGCCTGTTTATTAAATCCGGAGATTTGCCCCGGTAAGGAGCGCAGGTAAGAAAGAGCATCTTGATCCAAATCGTTCGTAAGGTTCTTGAAATGAAATATTATTTTCTCTTCCGGATGAAACTTAAAATAAAAGATAATCTGTGCAATATCAGCTCCCGCGTTGGACCTGAATTTTGATTCAAGCTGTTTTTTTGAGACAACATCTAGCAAATCAATTTCAAGAAGCGGGGAGTCCTCCATATTCAGCGACAATGATGCTGAGTAAAGGAAGTCTGAAAGTCCATATCCAAGGCCTGATTCAATAAAAACATGTCGTTTGTCAGTGAGATAGTTTAGAGCTTTATTTTTTTCATTTTGTCGGGTGTGAATATAGTCCATTCTTTTTTCAAAGTAGGAAAAATTAAAACTTTGGGAAATATTATCTTCAGTTTGTGAGGCTACTTTTTTTTTTGGTCATCTGAATTTTCTTCAATTTTGAAAAAATTTGTGCAATCTATTCCTTTGAAGAACTGTATCCTTCCCCGCGCTCTCGCTGTTTCAAGTTTTTCAAACCAAGGGCCAAAACTTTTCTCAATGGCGTCATTAGCTTTCTGAAAAAAGCACCAAGCAATATTGTAATCCGCATTTGGGTGATTAACAATTTGACTTAACGTACGCGTAAAACTATCCTCCCATCCACCATAGGCCATAATCACAACTGAGGTGTTGAGGAAAAGTTCATGCAGTGAACCCTCAAGCTTTTTCCTACCAACATTAAGCTGACTATGTGAGTGCATGCTGTCATTTCTGTCCCATTTACCATGGATATGAAATATATTCATGTCACCGTTATGCCCATCTGGTAAATGAGAGTCAGAAACCATTGTGTAGCTATTAGTTTTGACGCCATTTTCTTTAAAACTTTCTTCAATAAGAGTATCAAAATTAGTAGTGACAATGTTGGCCACGTTAAATTCATTGTTGATAATAGCATTGGTAAAGTCTGAGACTGGCGTAGGAATCTTATGTCTTCCTGTGTCCTTATCAATATTACTTAGAACTAACTCACGAATAATCTCATTTATTCTGTTTTGACCATCGGTTATAGCGACGTATTCAAATAACGATTTATATTCATCGTTTAGATCGTTTTCTGCAAGAAAATTATTGTACTTATCTATATGATTTTTGTCTTTTATTATATTTTTCAAGTAACTTACAATCTCTGCAACGTCAGACACACCTGATCCATTTATTTTTCGTGAAATAGCCGATCCTAAAACAAATGTGATTGGTTTTTTATCATCCTTTAGCCTATCTCTGAGCGATGAACTATTACTATAAATTCTGGTATTCAGCATAAATACGATCCCTCGATTAATAATGAAAATTACTAATAAGAATATTCTTAAAATTATTATAAACAATTCTAATTGAACATTCCACAGAGTTATGAATTTTTTTACAGATGGATAACTTACCATGCAAACATATGCCAAAATTTCCTTTCTCCTGAGGTAACTTATGACGTTTCACAGAACATTTTTTCTTTTATTTCAGTTACATATCTTCAGATATGACATAGCCACAGCCTCATTAAATTTTCGCGTTTCTTCGCTTGTTTTCTCTAACGCAGTCATCTTGCAGGCTAGCCTTCCAGTACAAAACCTTTGGTCTTGTCGCGCCAAATTTTTTAATTGAATGTTCCTAACTCGTTTCCTATTAAATATTGTAAGAAGCCAGCTGAAATGATTGAAGGTGCAGAATAGACTACGTGTTAACGCCAAGCAGGGTAGTAAGATTACAGAAAGGCTGAGCCTTAAAGCTCACCAGTATAGCCAGAAAGACTATCGAGCATCATTCTTCCACATAGAACACTAAGCATAAGGAGTGATGAGATAATAAAAAATGGTTGTACCGAATGAAATCGTTATAGCTACCTTTAATTATATTTAACATAATAAGTATTATGCGTATTCATGCATATGCCCAAATTGGAAGTGCCATTTTTTAGTTAGTTCATAATGTTACCTAAATGCGGTACTTTTGCCATCCCTTCTGGGAGCCCCTGCAGATGCCAGAGATCATGTAGAAAAACGCCTGCGTCACCTTGAT
>Ga0256409_1000721_pt1 | contig 15688 bp, 21 predicted proteins | sample PhySR1_FD_185981 | JGI IMG/M metagenome (GOLD analysis project Ga0256409, IMG submission 185981) | Leaf surface microbial communities from sunflower plants in UC Gill Tract Community Farm, Albany, California, United States - DLSL S.R1 | ecosystem: Host-associated > Plants > Phyllosphere >...
TTCCTGGTTTTTTGGCTCTTAATAATTCAGTTTGGGCAAGTGATTCATCTACTGGTGCCAGTGACTTACCTGGTATGACTTTGAACGAACATGATTTGGTGATAGCCCCGCTCAACACCGAAGTGCCTTTCTACATTGCCGGACACAGAAGTCACAGTTCTCACCGTAGCCACAGCTCACACCGTTCCTCATCAGGTGGTGGTTACTATGGCGGAAGCACTCCTTACTATCCCAAAACATACAGCTCGCCAGGCACCTCAGACTCATCCAGTTCAGGAACTCGTTCGTCCTCGTCCTCCTCTGTCCGTTCACTTCGCTCTAATGACACAGATAGCACAACCACAACAAACTCAGCAGGAACTACAGGTGCCAATCGAGCGAGTAGCGGGCTAACTTCGGATACAGACAAACGTAAGCGGTTAATCATGAGGGTGCAATTCGCCTTACTCGATAAAGGTTTCTATAACGGCAACATCGATGGGAGTATGGGACCAGCCACAAGGACAGCAATCAAGAATTATAGGGTTGCGAATGGATTGCCTACTCCAGTAAGAGAAACTTTTGATACACAGTTGTTGAATTCATTGAACATCCTGGCCCGTTAAGAAAAATTAATTTCAAAATTAGTCTTTCAAATAATATTGATATTTTATTTTGAGAGAGTTTTAAGGGTTTAATTATTCATAATGTTATTTTAAAAAAGGAATTGGTCATGTGGTCGGATTTTGAATCAAGTGTTGACTATCTAAATTTCGGAGAAGTATCGAGTTTAGCTGTAGATATCTTAAAATCAAATAATATGTTGCCTGTATCAATTGGAGTTTTTGGCAACTGGGGTGCTGGTAAGTCATCATTGTTGAAAATAATTGAAAAGCAAATTAGTGATGAGGCCGGTGAAGAAATTTTGGTCGTGAATTTCGATGCATGGCTTTATCAGGGGTATGATGATGCCAGGGCTGCTTTGTTAGAAGTGATTGCAACAAAGTTAAATGAAGCGGCCCAAGGTGATGAGGGAGTTGTTAAGAAAACGTATGATCTCTTTAATAGAGTCGATAAAGTAAGAGCTTTAGGGTTAACAATTGAAGGGATAGCCTTAGCTCACGGTATTCCTACAGGTGGGCTTGTTTCAAGAGGATTAAATGCAGTTAAGGATGTTTTTAATAATGGAATAAACGAAGATAACTACCAAGATAGTATGAAGTCAGGGAGCGAAATAGCTAAATTAGGATTGATAAAAGATAAAGAGCTTTCCACTCCACCACAACAAATTAATTTATTTAGAAATGAGTATAATGATATACTGAAAAACTTGGATAAAAAGTTAATTGTATTTATTGATAATTTAGATCGGTGCTTGCCTCACAATGCAATTCAAACTCTTGAGGCGATAAGGCTATTTTTGTTTCTTCCTAACACTGCTTTTGTAATAGCCGCTGATGAGGATATGATAAGAACTTCCGTTTCTGAATACTTTAAAGGCACTTCTGCTAGGCATCATATCGATTATTTGGACAAACTGATTCAAGTTCCTATAAGAGTGCCGCGAACAGGTTTATTAGAGATTAGGTCATATCTTTTCTTACTCCATGCAGTAAATTTAGGAGTAGATGAAAATTTAGTTGAAGATCTTCGAATAGCATTGGAAGTATCACTACAAGAGTCATGGCATCAAGATCCGATGAAAAAGGAAGATGCACTTAAAATTTTAAAGTGTGAAGATAATATTGAGTTAGCAATTTCATTTGACCAAGTGGATCGGATAGCACCTATTTTCGCTACATCACCTATAATTCATGGCAATCCGAGAATTGTTAAAAGATTACTAAATGTCGTTAAAATGAGATCTAATATTGCAAGAAGAAGAAAAATATCTTTAGATGAGAATGTTATAACGAAACTAGTAATATTTGAAAGATGTGCTGGAGAAGAAGCAGCCAATGCATTGTATTCTATGATCGATACCAATAAAAATTACAACAAAGTTATAAGTAACCTTGAAAGCGAAAGATTAGTTGAACTCCCAGATTATGTTCCTCCAGCCTGGAAAAAAGATGAGTCTACAAGTGATTTTATTCTGAAATGGTTAGAGCTTGAACCAAAGTTAAGTGATAAAAATTTAAGGGCTGCTGTATATCTTTCTCGTGAGACTATGCCTGCGGGACATTATGTTATTGGTCTATCACCTAAAGCAAGAGATGCATTAGGTGTATTAGTATCTACAAAAAGAAAAAGTTCACAAGCAGCTTCAAAAGCATTAAAGGATATTTCTAAAGATGAGGTTATTCCAGTTATGGAAGGAATAATTGAGCATCTAAGAAGTATAACGGAATGGAGTAATCAACCAGACGGTTTTGCGGGTGCTGTTTTATTAGCAGATAGTAATTTAGAGGCAGCAAAAAGCCTTAAGAGATTCATAACTGGAATACATGAGCAGCCGCACTGGATGAATATGCTTCTTAAAAATAAAGCTTGGAATAATTAAGGATAAAAAATGGGCACATCTCAATCGAGTAAAGGACCTAAGAATGGAAATGAATTAGTTCCGCCTTGGGCTGATCAGTCACATAACGGTAAAAGCAACAATCTTAGTGGATTTAGAACATTATTTGGCCGATTTGCTCGTAACAGAGATGCAACGGCATTAAAAGGTGCATTAGGACGTTATGCTAGACAAGTTACAGGAGGTTCTGAATCTACTAATGCTCGTTTAGGGAATATCATCAATGCTGGCGGTGGTTTATTTGAATTATTAAGTGATGGTGTTACCAATGATCCTAATATGAATCCTTTGGTAGACCTTGATAGTTTCAAAGGAATGGAGTGTGAAGATGTAATTGCGAGAATATCACATTCTTTATCTGAAGGACTTGAAGATGCCGACAAAATTCAAACTGCCATGAATGATGCTTTAGTGGAAGCTTTGAATGGAAAGTCAGTTTTCGATCCGTCAGACATAACTGACGATGTAATCATTGAAACAATGATTTGTTATTTAACGGATAGCATTTTTTTACAAATCACAATGGATGCTGGTAAAGCATGGAATAATGCAGAGACCGCCAAAGAATTACAGGTAGCAGAAAATTCTTTACATCAACTTATTAGCGCCACCGTTGATAATATAATGGAGCCAAAGTTAAGTAATAATATACGAGTATTTTCCAAAAAAGACATAATAGCCATACAAAAAGATGTTGTAAGAGAAGTCTGGGATGAATGGAAAGGATATGAAGAATGAACATTTATATTAACTCTGATTATACAAAGTTACCAGCGGCCAACAAAGAAACTGTATCTGTTCAGATATATTCACGAGATGGTGTCGTTTCTAAAAATGGTAAAAGGCCAAGAGAAGACATTGCAACTATAGGTAAGCCAATTTACGATGCAATAAAAAGATTGGGAGTGACTATATCTGATGATGTAATGGATTTTTTAACAATTTCACTTGCTGTCACTGCTGCTGATACTTTTATTGAAAGAGATGTGTGTTTTGATGGTTGGACAAGAAATATAAATCTATCAGTTTCATTAATTAACCCTCAGGTATGGGATAATAATAAACCACTACTTGAAAAAGCATTACAATTTCTTAGTGGCGATGTTTGGAATCTAAATTTTGAGAAGGATGGTCCTAAACCACCACAGCCATTTAAAGCTGTTAACGGAAGGAGGTTGATAAACCTCAATGGATTAGATAGTGTATCACTATTTTCTGGAGGCCTTGACAGTGCAATAGGTGTTATAGATTTATTAACTTCAGGAAATAAGCCCCTACTGATTAGTCATTCGTATAAGGGGGATAAATCTAAACAAGATGCAATAGCCCGTAAAATTCAAGGGAAAGGCATTTTCTCCAGACTACGTTCAAGTGCAAATCCTATTGGCCGAGGTATCCCTAGAGATATCACAATGAGAACAAGGAGTTTAAATTTTTTGGCATTTTCACTCGTTGGTGCTTATGCGGTAAAAAAAGTAAATAATTATAATAAGTTGTCTATATTTGTTCCTGAGAACGGATTTATCTCTTTAAATGCACCTTTGACCTCACGGAGAGTCGGTTCTCTAAGCACTCGCACTACGCATCCATATTTTATCGAAATGATTCAGCAGCTTTTTGATAATGTAGGTTTTGGAGTTGAGTTAAATAATCCTTATCAGTTCATGACAAAAGGAGAAATGGTAAGTGGGTGCAAAGATTTTAATACTTTGTCTGCGATAATTGATTTTACAGTTTCATGTAGTCACTGGAAAAGAAAAAATAGACAGTGTGGGTATTGTGTTCCTTGTATGATTAGGCGGTCATCATTAATTCAAAGCAATTTGAAGGAGACGATTTCCTATCATCATGGCACATATCCAACCTTACGTGATTTTGTTAAAAATAAGAAAGATGGAAGGGATGATGTAAATTCTGTTTTATTGGCTATAGATAAATCAAAAAATAGAAAATTGAAATCTTGGATATTAAAGTCTGGGCGGCTTAATTCTTGTGATCTTGATAAATATGAAAAGGTTTTTTTAAATGGGTTGCTTGAAGTGGAAAGGTTTTTAAAAAGGGAAAAAGTGATTTGAAGCTTGATATGCATTGCCATTTGGATCTTTATAAAAATCCAAATGATATTATTGAAAAGTGTAATGAGAAAGGACTTTATGTCCTTTCTATAACAACAACTCCCAAAGCATATATTGGGACGAATAGGCTTGTTTCTAACAATAAGCGGATCAAAACGGCATTAGGTTTGCATCCCGAACTCGCGCATATTCGACACAAGGAGTTAGATATTTTCGACATGTTATTTCCTCAGGTTGAATATATCGGTGAAGTCGGTCTTGATGGAGGCAAAGATTATAAACAATATGTGGATGTGCAACTTAAAGTTTTCAAACATATATTAAAGAAAGTCCATCATGGAGGTGGGAGGATTATGTCGATACATTCAAGATCCTCAGCTACAGAAGTAGTTGATCAACTTAAGGGAATCGATGGCGTTCCTATTTTTCATTGGTTTACTGGTTCGGAATTAGAATTGAGAAATGCAGTTAAAATTGGTGCGTGGTTCTCAGTTGGTCCTGCAATGTTGAACTCTGTTAAAGGAAAGCGAATAATTGAACTCATACCCAAAGACAGATTATTGACTGAAACTGATGGACCATTTGCTAAGGTCTCAGGAAAGAGTTTATTTCCTTGGGATGTTGAAAAAGCCATTACTGGTATATCCAAGATATGGGGATGCGACCCTGAATATGTTGAAGCTAAAATAGAAGAGAACTTTAGGAGTATACTTAAATTTAAATAATATTTTATCGATCATTAAACATGATACAACACTGGGAAGAATCCCTTTCGTTAACCTAAGGCTATGACTTAATGATTTTTGGTTAAGTTAAATGATCCAATATTATTGAAGTAAAAGCAAAATTAATTTCAATGAAGTTTATTTATAGTGTTGAGATTTTTTATTTTTGAGTGTTTTTATCTCAGTCTTTTTAAGTCTAGATAAAAGAAATAATACTGAATTTTTATCGATATTGAAGCAAATTAAAATATTTAGGCCGCTTGTCAAAAATAGGGTGCTCAATGTGTTAATGAAATAAACGTGGTTGACTTTAATAAAAAATAAGATAAAACATTATAGGATATTCACTCAAAGAGGAGGTTTGACATGGATAAGACAGAAATCACAGATGATGATATAAAAGAGGTAGTGGTTAGGCTTGGAGAGACTACATCGCAATTATTAAGAGAAAGGGGGGTAAGTGAAAATTTCTTAGACTTTCCAAGTGGAAATATAGTTATTGAGTTATTTTGGAAGAATTTGGAACTTAGCTTTGCTGAAAAATCGCTTTTCATAATAAATAACTTCGATTTATCAAGTTATTATACTGAGAAAAATGGCGGGGTTGAGCATTGGATCATAGACGAATTGCTTGATTCTAATTTTGATAATACCCTTGAGGATATGTTGGTTAGGAGAAGAGTTAAGGAAGAAAAGGATAAGGTAAGAAGTATATTGAATCCTGAAAATGGTGAGCGTGATGATTTTAGAAAAAGAATATAAATTATCTAAAAATAATTTTCCTGTAAAATATAAAAGCCAAGCATTGATTTCTGGCTTTTATTTAGTTTGAACTTAATGGCCAGGTCATAATATTCATATCTGACATCGACTTTTTTATAATGCACTCCATATTGAATCCTTTAGTTTCAAAAGTGAACAGGGAACTTATTATTATGAAAATCAAGTTGAATCCGGTGTAGAGCTACTATGTGTCTGCTGAACCTATGCTAACCAGAAAAAATTGGATATAAACTCTGAAGTTATAAAATACATGTATAACCAAATATATACGAAAAGAAGCTTTGCAGACCACAAAAGGTAAAGTGTGAAAGATTGGTTATTTATTAGTTTAAATTACAATCTTTGTAATTTTATAATAACGCCCTTTGTATTGATATATTCGCTGAGTAAGTTAGAAACTCATAGAAGTGGCATTAACTAATACATTTATATAGTTCAGAAGAAGGAAACAAAAACCCTCTTCTTCTGAACTGTTTTTATCGACTATTTTATCAATGTCACTGAACTGACTTTCCAGATTCCTGCTTTATTCTTCATGCAATCAGCAACAACATGTTCCTTTTTAGCACCAAAGCTAATATAGACGTTTGTGCAGACAGGATCGAAATCAGAAGAAATAACATTCACTTGATTCCAGTCGTTTTCATAGTCTTGAGCCTTGATGAACATGTCTGCATCAGGAACATCTACATCATTGCTATTCCCGCTGTATAGCTTCTTCAAAGCACTGATCGTGTCACTGGTTACATACTTTGAAAGGGCAGAGTAATCAGTCAGAGGAGATTTATCCTGCATGAGCTGATCGACATACCATTTGTTGAAATTCAGCGCGGCTGTTTCCGCACCTTTAACATTAGAATCGGCAAATGATAAAGGAGTAAAAAGCATCAATGCTAAAAGTATTTTTTTCATTTTTAATTGTGCCTATAGATTACATAACTCGGGTGCTCAGTTCGGTAACTGGGCCCAGGATACATAGTGCGCTGAACAAAATCGCTTATCCATTGATGACCATCGTAGATGCAGGCGTGACCGTATGGATGACCATGTATAGGTTGAATGATGGCAACATCTCCTTCAATGGGGGTTCCATGAACTTGATGAAAGCCAGCAAGGATTAAATTCCTGCCCATATCTTTCGCATAAGGCGTTCTGGCTAGGTTAGCTCCACCATGTTGCACTGCACTGGTAACATAGTGAGCACATTTTCCGAGACTTCTGCTTACTGCATGCTGACGAGCGTAGACGGCTGCCCGATGCGCATCCCACATGATAAACTCCTTGTCACAACCTAATCGAGAGCTGGAATTTTGACCTCTTTCTTAATAAATATCAACACTCGCCTTAACTTAATGAGGTAATGGCAAGCCCACAAAAAATTTTTATGGCATAAACGGAATGATAGCAAAAAAGTACAGGACAAACTTTTTGTATAAAATATATATAGTCAGCCATACAATACCGACTATGATTGATATCGCTAATTGATGAGTTTTTCAGATATATTGGATTGATTATCGTCTCAAACCTGTCACTCTTTATCAGTTGGTAGAGTGTATATTTTATTGTTAAGGTTTATATGGTTTTTACCGTTCAGGCTTCCTTTAACGACAAACGCTATTTTGTTATAAACACATTTCTTATGCTCGCCATTAGTATCATCAAAGCAAGTATAGTCATCAATTGAACCATCTCTGGTTCCGGTTGGTAATTTTTCATAACCACCGAAATTCATGATGACAACTGTGAAGTTATCTGGGGTGTTGATAATATCATATTTATTCTGAAGCGAGTCTTTGTTTTTCAGCCACCAATTTATTTTTCCATCCGTAGTCATCGGTAAATTCTCTACAAAAACCGCACCATTATCAACCCTGACTATTTTAGCTGGTCTTACAGTAATCCATATGCAGTATGCTATTATTAAAAAAACTAAAAATGCTCCAATCCTTTTATAGTTAAACATTGTTTTCTCCTGTCAATGTTATAGTGGCTTCGAAATTTGTGAAAAATAGCTTTTGAGCAAAATGCTTAGCCCTATGTAGAACGAAGCATGATTAATTATTATCGATTCTTTAATTCAAAATAAGTCCCTTTCAGTCAAATGACTATGTATCATACATTTTCCGTTTTTGAGGTAAATTGAGAATGTTCTTAACATTTCCTGTGCAAAGAGTCACTCAAGCTCATACAAGCACTCATTGATAAACCACAGTCATGGTGGTGAGCACTTTGTTAAGGGGGCATATCTGGGGGCAGGTAACAAATTGAAATGAAAAAAATTATATATAGAACAGATGACTAGCTAGAAGGTTTGAATCCTGTAGGGCGCCAATATATTTCAATGACTTAAGCAAGCTTTAAACCTGCCTGATTTCCTCCTTGTGTCGTATTTGTGTCGTTATCACCCAAAAGTGAGTCAATTTTGCGCGCATGTTCGGTCAGGTGGTTAGGTGCCAGGTGTGCATACCTGCGTACCATTTCGATGCTTTCCCATCCACCCATTTCCTGCAATGCAGAAAGTGGGACACCTGCCTGAATAAGCCAGCTTGCCCAGGTATGCCGTAAGTCATGAAAACGGAAATCCTCAATGCCTGCCCGCTTGAGTCCTATCCGCCACGCCGTGTTATCATCACAGCGCATTTTCCGGACTGATGGCGTTTTGGTGCCGTCTGGTCTGGTTGCCTCTTTCGTGTGAACGAAAACCCATCGTGAATGCTTTCCTATCTGCTCCTTCAGCACCCGGCATGCGGTATCATTCAGCGCCACGCCAATAGCCTTGCCCGCTTTGGCGTTCTCCGGATTTATCCATGCCACCTTCCTTTGCATATCAACCTGAGTCCATTCCAGATCCAAAATGTTTGAACGGCGTAACCCGGTGGACAGCGCAAACACCACAACCGGTCTGATGCTGTCTGGCATGCAGTCGATGAGCCTGTTTGCTTCCTCTCTTGTCAGCCAGCGAATCCTTTTGCTTACGGGCTTCTTGGTCTTGATAACCGGCGCTGTCTTTATCCATCCCCACTCGTTAGCCGCGGCACGAAGAAGTGATCGCATAAAAGAAAGGTAATGGCTTTTGGTTCCTGCACTGACTGGCCGGTCTTTGTATTCAGGCACGGGCTTGCTGTCCCTTATGGCCGCATCGCGCTGAATTTCCCATTTACGGCGATGGTTGCGGTTGATCATCCTGCCGACAATCTTCTGCACCTCCTCGCCGGTAATAGAGGAAATATCCCGTCCTGAGAAATGGCAAAGAAAGAACTCAATCTTTACCTTGTCGTCATCCAGACTTCGTTTGTGCTCTTTCTCGTCAAGCCAGCGCATACAGGCCTCCTCGAAAGACCTCACAGGCAGGTCGCCTAACTCCTCAACCCGCCACGCCTCCGCTTTCAACCGGTCGTGCAGCTCCTGCGCTTGCTTTTTGTCCGCTGTGTTAAGCGATCGCCTATCAGGAGAAGACAATGACGCATGAACTAACAAAGGTAGATTGGCTTTTAGTCGGATGGGCGTTATTAGGCATGGCTGGTAGTGCTATGTGGCTGACTAAATTTATCATTGATCTGGTGTGGAAAATGTTCTGGCCTGAATCATTTTTTAAGAGCGAGCTTTACGTTTTATCAAGGCTATCAAGGCGACTCAAAAAGAACGGTTTGTTTCGGTGCGAAAAGTTGCGAGTCGAAATAGAGGTGAAGCATGGCTAAAGGCTTAAAACAGCCGAAGCCGAGAAAATGCAAAATCTGTCCTGAAAAGTTTATCCCCCGCAACAGCCTACACACCACCTGCTCACCTAAATGCGCCATCCAGTTAGCCACACAGCAATTAGAACGCCGGAAGTTACAGCGTGAGAAAGCTGAGCGCGCCGCCTGGAATAAACGCAAGGCCGATGTGAAGCCGTTAAGCCACTGGATAGCAATGACCCAGCGGGCGTTTAACGATTACATCCGGGCGAGAGATGGTGATGTCTGCATCAGTTGCGGGAGCACAACGGCGGTCAGCTACCACGCCGGGCATTTTCGGACGACTGCAGCGGCTTCGCAGTTGCGTTTCAACGAGGACAACACTCATAGCCAGTGTGCATCCTGTAATACCCACCACTCCGGCAACATCGGACCATACCGCATCAACCTCATAGCAAAAATCGGCATTCAGCGCGTCGAGGCGCTCGAATCAGACAACAACCCTCACCGATATACCCGTGATGAACTGGACGCGATTAGAGCGCGATACAGGGCTTTGCTGCGGGCATTGGTTAAGCAGAGAGAAGCAGCATGATTGAGAAAACAACGATTTATCTATTGGCTGGCATAGGTCTTTTTTCCTGCATCCTGTTAGCCTTCGTCTGGTTATGTTCGGCTGCAAGGGTTGTCTGGCTGTATTTCAACTGGAGCGTTTCCCAAGCGTTAAAAGCAAGGCGTCTGGCAAGAAAAATCAGGAGGGAATAAGCATGACCGAATACCTAAAAGCCAAATGGCGACGGCTTCTTTCCCATTTCCGGCCAATTTACCCAGTAATCCAGCCAGCACACATCCAGAGTTGGGACGCTCAACCGAGAAGGAAAAAGCGATGAGCCTTGAATCAACAGTTAAATACCATTATCCGAAAACGCAAAACTTCAGCGGAATGGCACCTCAGACGTCACCTGACACACTTACAGGCACTGACTATATCGCCAGCATGGGTATGGCAATGTCACGGGCTCAGATGGGTTACAGCGCCTTTATGGGAAAGGTTGGGATAAGTGAGAACGACGCCGCACGCGCCGTATCCCTGTTAACTGATTACGCTCTTCAAAACTGCGATAAGGTGGCCGCCTTACGCAAGCTCGATAAAGATATTAAGCGACAGGTAATGCAAACGCTCGCAAGTTTTGCATTTCTCGATTACTGCCAGAGCGCTTCAAGCAAGAAGCCGTGTAAATGCTGTAATGCCACTGGCTTCATCGACGCAGAAGTATTCACCATGAAATCACGCTTTGGCACGCAAAGGCCTGGTGCGGTGACGGAGATTAAGCGCGTTGCTGAGTCTCTTCCTGAAAATACGGCTTATCAGGTGCGTGATGTTGAGCGCGTTCTTTGTCCTGAGTGCAAAGGGAAGTGCGTGGTGTCATCAGCCTGCAGGGATTGCAAGGGGAGGGGCAAAGCGATGATGGAAGCAGAAAGTAAACGACAGGGCGTACCGGTAATGGGTGACTGCAAACGATGCAGTGGGCGAGGGTTCGAGAGAATACCTTCTACAGACGCCTATAATGCAATCTGTGATTTTACCGAATCGATCAGCCTGGATACATGGAAGAAAAGCGTCAAACCGTTTTATGACAGACTTATCGTCAAGCTTGAGATTGAAGAGTCTTGGGCTAATGCTGCATTGAATAAAGTTACCGCTTAAAGTCAGAAGCCCACCTAGGTGGGCTTTTTGCTATTAGTTCTCAAGCATTGGGAAGGCTAGGCCACTTCTTGTAAGCGAAGAGATAAAGAGTAAAAAAGTGCAATCCGGGAAAAGACAGCAGTAGTGCCATTTTCCATCCGAATCCGGCCTTCTGAGCCATGCGCAAGCATGGGATGAACATGAAGAACCAAATTATGAATGTCATTGCTGCTAGAGGGTTTGTGTTTTCCATCTTTGCTTCTCCCTAATATGTTTGGCATATGATATCGGCAAACTCCTGTAATAATTTAGGAAAATAACCATTTGCACCACCTCTCACCCAATCCATGCTACGATTTGCGCTCTGTTACTTCTGGGAATATGGGCATGAAATTAGCTTTAGCTGTGATGGGATTGCTGGTGTGCTCCGCGGCGCACTCTGATACACAGAGTGCTGCAGAAAATCTAAGCGACTGCGTAACCCATTATGCAGAGAGTCAAATCAAAAGCACAAAGTCAGCTGGGACCATCTCTAATGAATCTTTTGATAAATGTAGCGCTGAGATCTCTGAATACCATGACTCAATAGGCCCTGATAAAGCGCAGTGGTCTGGTTTAAGTGCACAACAAAAAGAAGCTATTTCAAAAATTAGAGACCAGACAACTTCCAAGGTTCGTGAGAGATTATCTGCACAGATCGTCACTTTTATCACAGAATCGCGCAAGAACTATTAACACGCTTTTGCGGGTTTATGTTGTGCAATCTGAAATAGCTCACTATTTTATCGTAGGCTATTTACTTTTCCCGAACTTGGGGATATGCTTTCTAACAGTTGAAGTTCCGTCTGGTTGTTTTCAGACAGAAATCAGTTCCAAATCTATGATAGTCAAAACGCCATGCGGTCTCACCAACTGCGAGGGCGTTTTTTATTTGTTATCGCGCAATATCTTAAAATAGCTAGTATCATTTCGTCCTTTAAGTAAAAGGACAATTATGCAAAATTTAGTTGAATACTCTTTTGATATCCCAAGTGATACTCCTAAGACTCTAAAGGGACTTGAGGGTTTTATAAAATCTATTTCTCATGTATTCGAATCAGCAATTATGGGGAAGTTTGCAGGCAATCGAGAGTACACCTACATCGCAGATAATTTGGAAGTAACTGAAATAAATTTAGACCCTTCAACCCGTGAAGGTTCTTTCAGTTTCAGCGTTGATGTGGATTTTTTCAAAGGTTGCAGCGGAATGGATGCTCTTCTAAGCGAAGATCTGACCGTTGAGTTCACCATACAGAATGGAATGTTGCTCTTTGTTCTTGATGAAACCCTCTGGGAAGCAAACTAAAATTGCATAATTAGATTATAAGGCACTGCTTCGGCGGTGCCTTTTTCGTTTCAGCGCCCAAGGATTTCCCTCTGAGTTCTTCCTGTGTCTTTTCACTCGGGTGCTTTTTATTCGTACAGCAAAAGGCCGGTTCATCCGGGCAATGCCGGAGACGGCCATGAACAGCAAACACCTATCTTCATCACCTGGCTTGCGAGGTCAGGTATGAATGAAAGTTTATTTACCAGTATCGGCGCATTGCTGCTTGGTGGCGGTGCAGTAGCCCTTTTCTGGAAGCCTCTTATCGCTGGCATAACTTCAATAGTTACAAACAACCGCGCAAGCGGAGACATTATCACCGGTTACAAAGAGCAGGTTCAGCTACTCAAGGAGAGCAATGCGCTACTCCGTGAGGAGAATGATGAACTGCGCGACCGGCATGATCGTAATCTCCGCCGCATATCCACTCTTGAAACTGACCTCCGCCTTATCAAGAACGCGCTCGGCATCCTTCTGGCTATGTCTGAGGCGACAAATTCTACGGGTAACGAAAGATTCAGAAGTGAAGTAAACAGGCTGATCGCCACACTGGAGGACGACAGCAATGCAAACAACAAATAAAACGGGGCATAAGCGAAATGTCATCATTGGATCGCTTCTGCTTCTGATGAGCGTCATCTGCATCATCATGACAATCATCTTTGTCTACGTCAGCAATCAGGCTAACGAGAGAATTGACGGCATCAGGTCCGACTACCAGAAAGTTGCAGAGCGCCGGGATAGGAAGGTAAGCCAGCTTGCAAAACAGGTTGAGCAGATGCAGAAGCAGCTAAGCCAGATACCCGACCAGACAGCCAACAAAACCGCCGACAAAGTTAACCAGGTAGTTAAAGAGGATGAAGCCAAATGACAGAAAGCAAAATCATCCCGATCCTGAACTACGAGGAAGGCTATAAAGAGTCTCCTTATATTGATACTCAAGGGTTCCCAACTGTTGCAGGCGGTATTCGTATTGGCCCAAAAAATGCCAGTTTGAGCAATTACACCTTCATCGTCCCTCGCACTGTCGGTGACGCATGGAAGAAAGTAATCGTCGACCAAAAAGTTATCGATATGGGGAGGTATCAGTCAATCGCTTCTGCTATGGCAGCCAGCAACCAACCACGGCGAGATGTACTGATTAGCATGGCATACCAGATGGGCGTTGATGGTTTGGCAGGATTCAAAAACACGCTGGCAATGATTACCGCCGGTGACTTTGGATCAGCAGCAAACGGTATGCTGAACAGCCTGTGGGCGAAGCAGACACCGAATCGTGCCCGCCGTCATGCTGATGTAATGCGCACTGGCACATATGACATCTACAAGGGCCTCATCTGATGGACTTATTCAGCATGCTTCGGGGTTCATCAGGCTCGATATCTCTCAGCCGAACACAGGCCGCCGTAGCGTTTATCGTTTGCTGTGGAGTTGTTGGCTGGCAGGCGTACAAAGGCACGCTTTCAGATGTCACTTTCGGTCTCTTCTTCGGCTTTGCGACAGCCGGTTACATCGGTGCCAAGAAAATCGCATCGGATAAGGACCTAAACGAACAGAAGCTGGATGCAGGAATAGATCCCGGAGCTAAACCATGAGCGTTGAATACATCCTCGGCATCATTGGCGTCATCATAGCTGCCATTATGACAGCATTCGGCATTGGTCATTCCAAAGGGAAGTCCAAAGCAGAGCAGGCAGCTGTCGAGCGGGAAACCCAGACCAATATCGAATCTATGAAGGCGGCCACACAGCGCCAGACTGAAACAGCAAAAGGGGCATCAGATGTTCAGGAAAGTGTTTCCCGTATGCCTGGCAGCGATGTTGATGACGAGCTGCGCAAAGACTGGCTCAACAAGGGTTGAAGTAGTGGACACAGCGTGTAACTGGGTAAAGCCAATCATGGTTACTGAAGCCGACATCATGACGATGGATGAGCGCACTAAGCGTGCCATCCTTACCCATAACAAGACATGGAAAGCCAACTGCCAGCAGGAAGCGAAATGAGTGGGTACTCGATTTACAACATCCTTTCCGGCGTTTGCATCGGCGCGCTAATTATGACTTGGATAGGAATATGGTTCTGGTCACGCCAGGAAAGCAGGCACCGTAATGAATTAAGCCGACTCCAGCAGCAAATAATCACTGAAGTTAAAAATGCGATGAAGTGCATTAAATAAATCTCTCCGACAAGGGATAACGGTTAGCCACGCTGTGAAGCGTTGCGAAGCTGGGTTAGTATGACATTTCACTTCATTGAGGGAATATCATGACTAAACAAGAATTGTTTTTATGGGGTGTTCAGACAATGGTGTTGAGCAACAACGGCAATGTAATGAGGAGTGATCCCGAAGGCAAGAAAGCGCATATTTATAGCGCGACAGGAATCTACAGCATTGTGCAGGACGCCATTTATGCTAGCGAAAGAATTCCTGAGAAAATGTCAGCAGAGGATGCCATTCATGATTTCTGCTTTTACATGCTAGAAAATCTTCGGCGTGATAATAAATGCCCTCATTGGTTCACAAGAATGTAGAAATAAGCCGCCTCCGGGCGGTTTTTTATTGCCACATGAATCGTGTCGTTTGTGTGGTAAAGATTATAGTGGCTTCACGCCAGTTTTCTTCGTTAAGAATTTTCTCTATGCAGTGTGTGGCGTAAAGGTCATCTGGTGGAGTGAAAGACATATATTCACTTTCGCTGGTTAACTTGAAGTCATGTATAGCTGCAATTGCTATGCGTCCTTCACTATCGATGTTACGGAAGCAAGAAATTCTCGCCTCATAAAATTCATCTGGCAAACCTTCTAACATGCAACCGGTGGCCCACTGCAAAAGCTGTTCATCTGAATACTCTGGCTCAGCGGTCAGCGCCGTCTGCTG
>Ga0256409_1000726_pt1 | contig 15618 bp, 14 predicted proteins | sample PhySR1_FD_185981 | JGI IMG/M metagenome (GOLD analysis project Ga0256409, IMG submission 185981) | Leaf surface microbial communities from sunflower plants in UC Gill Tract Community Farm, Albany, California, United States - DLSL S.R1 | ecosystem: Host-associated > Plants > Phyllosphere >...
GGTCACCGCGAGCGGAAAACGCTTCATCGGCAGCGTAAAGGTGGTGATAAAGGTGCCGATAAGGGCCGCATTGGTAATACAGAGGCCGATTGTGCTCATCAGCACGCTGGAGGAGAGGTAAATCATCAGCATCCCCGCCGCCGCAATCAGCGACGCCAGGCAGATTACCCAGGGTTCACGCCCGGCCAGATAACGCCCCACCAGCCAGCCGCCAGCCACCGATGTCAGTGCGCTACCAACCCCGGAAATGCTCATCATCTGCCCGACGGCGGAGAGCGGCAGTCCGCGATGAGTGAGAAAGCTGGGCAGCCAGCTCACCAGGCCGTAAACCGGCACATTCAGCAGAAAGTTAGTGCAGAACAGCTGCCATAAAAGCGGCTGGCGTAGCGCACTGTGCAGGCCGACTTCGCCAGCTGGAACGAGGATCACCCGCGGCGAGCGCGGCAACAGCAGCACCATGCTCGCGGCTACCATCAGCACCAGCACGGCCAGGATCATATAGGCGTGATGCCAGTTCATTTTATCCAGCGCCCATACCGCCAGCAGCGGCCCGATGGCCATCGCCAGCCCGGAGGAGGAGAGCAGCAGCGACTGGGCGAAGGTGCGGTGATGCAGCGCAAAATTGGCACTTACGGCTTTCGCGCTGGCGCTTGGATAACCCGAGTGGCCGATCCCCGCCATAAAGCGGAAGCTCAGCAGCAGAGCAAAGGTGACACCGAGCCAGCCAAACAGCAGCGCACACAGCCCAAGCAACGACAGCGAGAGCACCAGCATGCGCCGGTAGCCTATGCGATCGTTTAACCAGCCGGCGGGAAACTGAAACAGCGCATAAGCGAGGAAGAAGATGCCACCGATATATCCCACCTGCTGCGGCGCGAGATGGAACTCCTGGCGAAGGGGTAATAGCACAAAGCCCATCACTGTTTTATCCAGATAGACAAGGACATAGCCCATAAACAGCAGGTAGAGCATTAATGCATGCGAAGTCACTTTCATAACGCGATCCTGTAATAAATCTGAAGAATCAATCTGTTAGATTTGAATTCCACAATCGGTTATAAATTGAACCATAGCAATTCATCCATCGTTGCACTTAACATGCTGATAACATTTTTTACACGCACACACCGGCATAAATTCTGAAAATTAATCTTTTCTTTATGATTAATATCAATAATTTATTGGTATATTGCCGCATGCTGTTGCGCAGCCAGGTCCCCTTTCAGGACTTTTTCCCACTATGCTGAAGCGAGACAACAGAAGACAGTGCGTGCAAGCTGTGCTACAAACAAAGCTGTAATATTTCGTCGGCACTTCGATGCACGAGAAATACGGGACGACAAAACGAGCCAAGCTCTGATCAGAGGCCCGGAAAAATTTTCCTATGGGAACGCTTGAATATTTCTACGCCTGACAGGGAATACCCCCCTGTGCACCCTAAGCATTGCAAAATGACGGGTGACATTAGGCTCGATTACAACAGAGGATAATAGCGAATGGTTCTCGGCAAACCGCAAACAGACCCGACTCTCGAATGGTTCCTGTCACATTGCCATATTCACAAATATCCATCCAAAAGCACGCTGATCCATCAAGGTGAAAAAGCGGAAACCCTCTACTACATCGTCAAAGGCGCGGTAGCGGTGCTGATCAAGGATGAAGAAGGCAAAGAGATGATCCTCTCTTACCTCAATCAGGGTGATTTCATCGGTGAACTGGGCCTCTTTGAAGAGGGTCAGGAGCGTAGCGCGTGGGTACGTGCGAAGAGCGCCTGTGAAGTGGCTGAAATATCTTATAAAAAATTCCGTCAGCTGATTCAGGTGAATCCTGACATCCTGATGCGCCTCTCATCACAGATGGCGCGTCGCCTGCAGGTGACGTCTGAGAAAGTGGGCAACTTAGCTTTCCTCGACGTGACGGGCCGCATTGCACAGACGCTGCTGAACCTGGCGAAACAGCCGGATGCCATGACCCACCCGGATGGCATGCAGATTAAGATTACCCGCCAGGAGATTGGCCAGATTGTCGGCTGCTCTCGTGAGACCGTCGGCCGTATTCTGAAAATGCTGGAAGATCAAAACCTGATCTCTGCACACGGTAAGACTATCGTCGTTTACGGCACACGCTAACCGGCTCTGAACTCACGGCGCGACATCCCTGTCGCGCCTTTTTTATTTGGTGCAGCGCATGTGGCGGAGAATCATCTATCACCCCGAAGTAAACTATGCCCTGAGACAGACGCTGGTGCTGTGTCTGCCGGTGGCGATTGGCTGGCTGCTGGGCGACCTGCAACGCGGCCTGCTGTTCTCTTTAGTGCCCGCCTGCTGCAACAACGCCGGTCTCGATACCCCCCATAAACGCTTCTTCAAACGCCTGATCGTTGGCGGCAGCCTGTTTGCCTTCAGCAGTTTCCTGATCCAGTTTGCGGGCGCTGAAGGCGTTCCGCTGCCGGCGATCCTGCTGGTGATGGCGCTGCTGCTTGGCGTCACCGGTGAGATCAGCCCGCTGCACGCCCGCCTGCTGCCTGCTTCGCTGATTGCCGCCATCTTCACCCTCAGCCTCGCCGGGCGCATGCCGATGTGGGAACCCCCGCTGCTGTATATCCTCGGCACCGTCTGGTACGGCGCGTTTAACTGGTTCTGGTTCTGGCTGTGGAAAGAGCAGCCGATGCGTGAAACGCTCAGCCTGCTGTATCGCGAGCTGGCTGACTACTGCGAAGCAAAATATACGCTGCTGACCAAACTCACCGATCCACAAACCGCCCTGCCTCCCCTGCTGGCACGTCAGCAAAAAGCGGTCGATCTGATCAACACCTGCTACCAGCAGATGCATATGCTTTCTGCCAACCGCGACAGCCATTATCAGCGCCTGACGCGGGCTTTTCAGGTGGCGCTGGATTTACAGGAGCACATTGCCGTCAGCCTGCATCAGCCGGAAGAGGTGCAGAAACTGGTGGAGAAAAGCCACGCCGAGGCGGTGATCCGCTGGAATGCGCAGACCATTGCTGCGCGGCTGCGGGTACTGGCCGATGATATTCTCTACCATCGCTTCGCCGAGCGTTTCACCATGGATAAACAGCTGCAGGCGCTGGAGAAGATCGCCCGCCAGCACCCGGATAACCCGGTCGGTAACTTCTGCTACTACCACTTCAGCCGCATTGGCCGCGTACTGCGCACTCAGCACCCGCTCTATCGCCGCGACCTGATGGCCGACCGTCAGCGCCGCCTGCCGCTGCTGCGGGCGCTGAAGAGCTATCTGTCGCTGAAATCGTCGGCGCTGCGCACCGCTGCGCGCTTCGCGGTGATGCTGACCTTTGCCAGTTCGCTGGCGCTGTTCTTCAACCTGCCGAAACCGTACTGGATCCTGATGACCGTGATGTTCGTCAGCCTGAACGGCTATAGCGCCACCCGCGTGCGCATTCAGCACCGAGCGCTCGGCACGCTGGCCGGGCTGGCGATTGCCGCCGGGACGCTGGGCATGCACGTGCCGGAGCCGTGGATACTGAGCATCATGCTGGTGATTACCCTGGTGAGCTATCTGTTTATCCGCAAGTTTTATGGCTGGGCCACGGTAGGCTTTACCGTCACGGCGGTGTACACGCTGCAGCTGCTGTCGCTGAACGGCGCGCAGTTCCTGCTGCCGCGCCTGATGGATACGCTGATGGGCTGCCTGATTGCCTTTGGCGGCATGATCTGGCTGTGGCCGCAGTGGCAGAGCGGGCTGCTGCGCCAGAATGCGCACGATGCGCTGGAGACCTACCAGAGCGCGTTACAGCTACTGCTGGGCAACGAACAGGATGCGGTGAAGCTGGCGTATCAGCGCATGGAGGTAAACCAGGCGCACAATGCGCTGTTTAACTCGCTGCATCAGGCGATGCAGGAGCCGGGCTTTAACTCCAGCTATCTGTCCGATATGCAGCTGTGGGTGACGCACAGCCAGTTTATTGTCGAACATATCAACGCCATGACTATCCTGGCACGCGAACACACCATGCTGACGCCGACGCTGGCGGAGCGCTATTTACAGTCGTGTGAGATTGCGCTGCAGCGCTGTCAGCAGCGGCTGGAGTATGACGGGCCGAGTTCAGAGACTAACGTGCTGGAGGTACCGGAAGATTTTCATCAGGGGCCGGTGACCATTATGGAGCGCCATGTGAAGCGCATTCTGGGGCATCTTGGCGTGATGTATACCATTTCATCACTGACCTGGAGCCAGCGCCCGCATCATGGCCGCTGGCTGTCACGCCGCCTGAGGAAATCCTCAAAATAACGTAGGAGCGGACCCTTTGTTTCGGTCCGCCCGCCAGCAGCATGCCCATCATCAGCAAGGGGCGACCGGAAAAAAAGGTCGCCCCCTACGATCAAGCGATCACCTCAGCACCTTTTCTATCGCCGTGGCAAACCGCGCCATGCCTTCGGCGATATCGGCCGGTTCAATGACCAACGACGGCGCAAAACGCATCACGTCGGTGCCGGCAACCAGTACCATCACCCCTTCTGCTGCGGCGGCATTGAGGATATCGCGCGCTTTGCCCGCATGCTGCGGCTTGAGCGCGGCACCAATTAACAGCCCCTGCCCGCGGATATCGCTAAACAGATCGAAGCGGGCATCCAGCGCTTTTAACTGCTCGACAAACAGCTGGCGGCGTTCGGCGACCCCGTTGAGCACTTCCGGCGTATTGATAATATCCAGCGCCGCTTCCGCCACCGCACAGGCCAGCGGGTTGCCACCATAGGTGGTGCCGTGTACGCCTGGGGCCATCACCGAAGCAATCTCGTTGGTGGTCAGCATTGCGCTCACCGGGAAACCGCCGCCCAGCGCCTTGGCTGTGGTGACGATATCCGGCTTCACGCCGTAGTGCTCATGGGCAAACAGCTTGCCACTGCGCCCCATGCCGCTCTGCACTTCATCCAGCACCAGCAGTGCCTGATGCTCGTCACACAGCTGACGCAGCCCCTGTAGAAACTCCTGGGTCGCAGGCATCACGCCACCCTCACCCTGGATTGGCTCAACGACAATCGCGCAGGTATGATCGTCGATCACCGCTTTCACCGCCGCCAGATCGTTGAACGGCACATGGACGATATCCGCCGGTTTCGGCCCGAAGCCATCGGAATATTTCGGCTGCCCACCGACCGATACGGTGAATAGCGTGCGGCCGTGGAAGGCGTTATGGAAGGCGATGATTTTGCTTTTGAACGGGCTATGGCGCTTGGTGGCGTAGTAGCGCGCCAGTTTGAATGCCGCTTCGTTGGCTTCCGCACCGGAGTTGGCAAAGAACACGCGCTCGGCAAAGGTGGCGTTGATCAGCTTAGAGGCCAGGCGCAGCGCCGGCTCGTTGGTAAACACGTTGCTGGTGTGCCACAGGGTTTCCCCCTGGGATTTTAATGCTTCCACCAGAGCAGGATGACAGTGGCCCAGCGCGGTCACCGCGATGCCGCCGGAGAAGTCGATATACTCTTTGCCCTGCTGGTCCCAGACGCGGCTGCCTTTGCCTTTCACCGGCACAAACTGCGCTGGTGCATAAACAGGCAAAATCACCTCATCAAATGTCGCCCGCGTTACCGCTAATTTTTCCGCTGCCATTCACTACCTCGCCATTGAGTCATTTCAGGAATGTGAAATTATAGTCATAAAATATGCATAAAAAATCACAACAAGGCAACCATTAATCAGCCTTTGAGGAAATTAGCCAGTAGCTGATGCCCCTGCTCGCTGAGGATGCTCTCCGGGTGAAACTGTACGCCTTCCAGCGGCAGGGTACGGTGACGAAAGCCCATGATCTCATCCGGCTGGCCGTCGCGCAGCGTCCACGCGGTCAGTTCAAACTGCGCGGGCAGGCTCTCAACGATCAGCGAATGGTAGCGGGTAACGGTCAGCGGATGATTAAGCCCGGCAAACACGCCGCCATCGTTATGCTCAATCGCGCAGGTTTTGCCGTGCATCACCTGGCGGGCGCGCACCACGCGAGCACCAAATGCCTGGGCAATGGCCTGATGCCCCAGGCACACCCCGAGTATCGGCAGCTGGCCCGCAAAGTGGCGAATAGCCTCAAGGGAGATCCCGGCATCATCCGGTGTGCAGGGTCCGGGGGAGATGACCAGCCGTTGCGGTGACAGCGCGCTGATTTCAGCCAGGGTGATGTCGTCATTGCGCCGCACCAGCACCTCCGCCCCCAGTTCTGAAAAATATTGGTAAAGGTTCCAGGTAAAGGAGTCGTAGTTGTCGATTAGCAGCAGCATGGGGGATCCCCAGGAGAAAATAGCAGAAGGAAAATAGCTGGGCCGCCAGCAGGCGGCCCGGGCAAAGCTGACCGTCAGATAATTATGGCAGCACTTTGGCAGAGAGGATGACGACCGGTTTTTCCGGCACATTCTGGTATGGACCGAAGGTTTTGGTCGGTACCTGAGCAATCTTATCGGCAACGTCCATACCTTTAACCACTTTACCAAATACTGCGTAGCCAAAATCGCGCTGGCCGTGGTCGAGGAAAGCGTTATCCGCCACGTTGATAAAGAACTGGCTGGTGGCGCTGTCTTTATCCGCAGTGCGGGCCATAGAGATAGTGCCGCGCTTGTTTAGCAGGCCGTTGTCCGCCTCATTCTTGATGGGCGGTTTTGGCTGTTTCTGCTGCATATCGGCAGTGAAACCGCCGCCCTGCAGCATGAAGCCTGGGATCACGCGGTGAAAGATGGTGTTGTTATAAAAACCACTGTTCACGTAATCCACAAAATTAGCCACCGATACCGGTGCTTTCTGGTTATTCAGTTCCAGTTCAATACTGCCTGCTGAAGTGGTCAGCAGCACATGCGTGTCCCCCTTCGCGGCAACAGCGGCGGCAGAGACAGTAGACAGTGCGAGAACTGTCGCCAGCGCGGTCAAAGTACGTTTCAACATGAAAAATTCCTTACTGAGGGCAACAAACCAAAAAAACTCTGCTGATTGTAAAGAGGCACTTACCAACGCGCCAGCGTTTTACCTTTATTTACTCATTAATCTTATGACGCAACCGCTTCCGCAGAGGGAAAATTAGTGATTAAGATCACGTTATGAATGAAATATGAAAATATTTGTTTCAGTAAAGATTTAAGCAGATCACGAATCTGGTTAAACTTCTCCCGTTTATCACGGGCACTCCGCCGGTGACCTTCTTTATCAACAGGTTTCCACTATGACAAATCGCGATCGAATTGGGCTTACCTGGATCAGCTTCTTCTCTTACGCGCTGACCGGTGCAGTGGTTATCGTTACCGGTATGGTGCTGGAGAATATCGCTGCTTACTTCCAGCTGCCCGTGGCTCAGATGAGCAACACCTTCACCTTCCTTAACGCCGGGATCTTGCTGGCGGTATTCCTGAATGCCTGGCTGATGGAGATCGTGCCGCTGAAGCGCCAGCTGATCTTCGGCTTCGTGTTGATGGTACTGGCGGTGCTGGGCCTGATGACCAGCCACAGCCTCACCGTCTTCTCGCTGTGTATGTTCGTGCTGGGCGTGGTAAGCGGGATTACCATGTCGATTGGTACTTTCCTGATCACTCACCTGTATGAAGGGCGCCAGCGCGGTTCACGCCTGCTGTTTACCGACTCCTTCTTTAGCATGGCCGGGACGATTTTCCCGATCATTGCCGCGGCTATCCTTGCCCGCTCCCTGCCGTGGTACTGGGTTTATGCCTGCATCGGCGTAATCTACGTGGCGATCTTCGTTCTGGCGCTGTGCTTTGAATTCCCGGTTCTCGGAAAGAAAACCGCCAGCGGCGCGCCAGTCAACAAAGAGAAATGGGGCGTCGGCGTGGGTTTCCTCGCCATTGCAGCCCTGTGCTACATCCTCGGCCAGCTGGGCTTTATCGGTTGGGTGCCGCTGTACGCCACCAAAAATATGGGCATGGATATCGGCCAGGCCGGTAGCCTGGTAGGCAACTTCTGGACCGCCTATATGGTCGGCATGTGGGCCTTCAGCGCCATTCTGCGCTTCTTCGACCCGCAGCGTATCCTGACCGTTCTGGCGCTGGCAGCGACCGCACTGATGTACTGGTTTATCAGCGAAACTGACGCCTCAATGCTGAAGTGGATCATGATGAGCCTGGGCTTCTTCTCCAGCGCTATCTACACCACCATCATTACCCTCGGCTCGCTGCAGACCAAAGTGGCCTCGCCTAAGCTGGTCAACTTTATCCTCACCTGCGGTACCGTTGGCACAATGCTGACCTTCGTGGTTACCGGCCCTATCGTAGACAGCCACGGCCCGCACGCCGCGCTGGCAACCGCAAACGGCCTGTACGCCGTGGTGTTTGTTATGTGTCTGCTGCTCGGCTTCGTCAGCAAGCACAAGCTGCACGGACATATGGGTTCGCATTAATCCCGTGCCCCGGGCGAGGCATGCCTCGCCCCTGGCGGAAAGGGTATTAAACGCTGGGGAGGAACTTGTTCCTCCCCTTTTTATGCCGCGCTATCACCGACTATCAGGGCACTATCGATACGGATCTCGAACTCCGTATATAAAGCCTGTGGTCTGATCTTATTCCCATGCTTTTCCAGATGAACAAATCCATAGCCACTAAGCGTTTTTAGGGTGGTAGAAAGATTACTCACCTGCCTTCCTGCCATACGCGCAAGCTCGCTCATCGTCTGTGGTTTTTGTTCTGCCATCATGCGCAGCAGGGCAATGTTCTCATTACTAAGTATCTGCCCTATCGCATTGACTGAAGCAAACCACACTTTGGGTTCATCAGGCCGTGGCTGATACTGACCCGCGGCTATCGCCAGCACCCTTTTGCGCAGAGCCTGCTCAGGGATAACACCGATTAACGCTTTCATCGTTTTCTTTCCGCCTCACTGACAACACGATCTACCGCAGCAAAAAAATCATCCAGCAGCTGTGCGGCAGAGTGAAAATAATAGGGATATCCAGGATCGATTGAGGTGCGGTGGATATGGTCATAGACCACCAGCCTTGAAGAGAATCCGCCTTTTTTGGGCGGCTCAATGGCATGCGCGTTATCCATACCAAACACACGGTGGTTGTATGCATTGTGCAACGTCAGATTGTAGCGAATGCCATGTGGACGGAACCGCGATTTCTCAATTCCCCAAGCTTCTATCTTCCACCAGTAGCCGTTATCCAGTGTAAATTGGTAGCCATGCATATCCAGCAGGGTACGTAACCCATAATCTTCGCCATCCATTTATAACCTCTCACATCCTTATGATCGGAGCATAACATAGTTTTAAACAAGGCGACTAAAAAGTCACCTTGTGAGGAATTAACGCCTGAAATCCACCTTCTCGCTCTCAGCAAGATGAATGGTGCTGGCGGCAGGCACGGTCTCGGCGATGACCTTGCCGTGACGGATAGAGTAGCGCACCGGCACCTGACGGCGCAGGGCATCGAAGCCACTGTCGGCAGGCAGGATCACCAGGTTAGCGCTGTTACCGCTCTGAATGCCGTAATCCGGCAGCTGTAGCGCTCTGGCGCTGTTAGTGGTGATAAGCTTGATGCCGGAGTCCAGCTGGTCATAACCCATCAGCTGGCAGACGTGCAGCCCCATATGCAGCACCTGCAGCATGCTGGCTGTACCCAGCGGATACCAGGGGTCATACACATCGTCATGGCCAAAACAGACGTTGATACCGGCTTCCAGCATCTCCTTCACCCGCGTAATCCCCCGGCGCTTTGGATAGCTGTCAAAGCGCCCCTGCAGATGGATATTCACCAGCGGATTAGCCACAAAGTTGATCCCGGAGAGCTTCAACAGGCGAAACAGCCGTGAAGTGTAAGCTCCGTTATAGGAGTGCATGGCGGTGGTATGGCTGGCAGTGACGCGCGCGCCCATCTTCTCGCGGTGGGCCAGGGCCGCCACGGTTTCAACAAAGCGCGACTGCTCGTCGTCGATTTCATCACAGTGTACGTCCACCATGCGCTGATACTTCTGCGCCAGCGCAAAGGTCTTATGCAGCGATTCGACGCCGTATTCCCGGGTAAACTCAAAATGCGGGATGGCACCAACCACGTCCGCGCCCAGCTGCAGTGCCTGTTCCAGCAGAGCTTCACCATCAGGATAAGAGAGGATCCCCTCCTGCGGGAACGCAACCAGCTGAATCTCTACCCACGGCGCCATCTCCTGCTTAACTTCCAGCATCGCTTTCAGCGCGGTCAGCGTCGGGTCGGAAACATCGATATGGGTACGCACGTGCTGAATGCCATTAGCAATCTGCCACTTCAGCGTCTGACGGGCGCGCTGTTTAACATCCTCATGGGTCAACAGTGCCTTACGCTCCGCCCAGCGCTCAATTCCTTCAAACAGGGTGCCGGACTGGTTCCACGCCGGTTCTCCCGCCGTCTGGGTGGTATCAAGATGGATATGCGGTTCAATAAAGGGGGGAATGGCCAGGCCACCTTCGGCATCCAGCGCGGCCCCACCTGCGATGTTTTGTGGCTGCGGCGCAACGCGGGCGATTTTGCCCTGCTGGATCTCAATCTGCCACAGCCCTTCACGCCACGGCAGGCGCACGTTGTTAATCCACTGTAATTCGGCTTGCATGGAAACCCTCCGTTATCAACGATATGCTTTTAACCATATCACTGTTCACGGCGGGAGCAGGAAATCTTCGGGAAAGGAATTTATCGGGGGCGGGATCTGGCGTAGGGGTCGGGCATGCCCGACCCACGGGACGATATTACGGCTGTGCCACGAAGCCGACGGCCTCATACACTTTCTTCAGCGTTTCCTGCGCCTGAGCACGGGCTTTTGCCGCACCGTCACGCATCACCTGGTCGAGGAACGCTTCATCGTTGCGGAAGCGGTGATAGCGCTCCTGCAGCTCGCCCAGCATCTGCGATACCGCATCCGCCACGGCCCCCTTCAGGTGACCATACATCTGGCCCGCGAATTCAGCTTCCAGCTCGGCAACCGGCTTACCGGTCACGCCTGACAGGATATCCAGCAGGTTTGACACGCCCGGCTTCTCTTTCACATCGTAGCGCACCACCGGTGGCTCATCGCCGTCGGTCATCGCACGTTTAATCTTCTTCACCACCGACTTCGGATCTTCCAGCAGGCCGATAACGTTATTGCGGTTATCGTCAGACTTGGACATCTTCTTAGTCGGCTCCAGCAGCGACATCACGCGCGCGCCGGATTTCGGAATAAACGGCTCAGGCACTTTGAAGATTTCACCGTACAGCGCATTGAAGCGCGAAGCGACATCGCGGCTTAGCTCCAGATGCTGCTTCTGGTCTTCACCGACCGGTACCTGCGTGGTCTGGTACAGCAGGATATCAGCCGCCATCAGCACCGGGTAATCAAACAGGCCGGCGTTGATATTCTCTTCATAGCGCGCGGACTTGTCCTTGAACTGAGTCATGCGGCTCAGCTCACCGAAGTAGGTGTAGCAGTTGAGGATCCAACCCAGCTGGGTGTGTTCCGGCACATGCGACTGAACGAAGATGGTGCTCTTCTGCGGGTCAATCCCGCAGGCGAGGTAGAGTGCCAGCGTATCCAGCGTCGCTTTGCGCAGCGCGACCGGATCCTGGCGCACGGTAATGGCATGCAAATCAACGATGCAGTAGATACAGTGATAGTCATCCTGCATCTGGACCCACTGACGCAGCGCACCCATATAGTTACCGATGGTCAGTTCACCTGAAGGCTGTGCGCCGCTAAATACGATGGGTTTGCTCATGTTTCCGTCCTGAATAATTACAGCCCGAGTGCGGGCAACAAATCGTTAAAGTGATCGAGCGTGACGTCAGGCTGGCTGGTGGCGATGGGCTCGCCATAGTTGTAGCCGTAGGTCAGGCCGATGCAGGGACATCCTGCCGCCTGCGCCGCCAGAATATCATTGCGCGAGTCACCGACAAACACTAACTCGCCCGGCAGCAGGCCAAACGTGCCCAGCACCAGGAACAGCGGTGCCGGATGCGGCTTCTTAGCCACGACATCGTCGCCGCCGATAATCAGCGAAAAATAGTCAGCAATGCCCAGTGAAGCCAGCAGCGGCGCGACAAACGGCGTCGGCTTGTTGGTCACCAGCGCCATAGGCAGATTGTGTTTAGCCAGAGCGGCCAGCGTCTCTTTAACCTGCGGATAGAGCAGGCTGCCGCCGTCAACGTGCGAGGCGTAGTGCTGGTCCAGCAGCACGCGTGCGTCACCGATCAGCGCAGGCGAAGGCGCGTGGCCCAGCGCCCAGGTCAACGCCCGCTCAATCAGAATATCGGCACCGTTGCCAATCCAGGTCGAAACGCGCGCAATCCCGGCTGCCGGCAGGTTCAGTGCGCTGAGCGCCCCATCCACCGCGCTGGTCAGCCCCGGTGCGCTGTCGGTCAGCGTGCCATCGAGATCGAAGGCCAGCGCCCGGATATTAGTGAAATGCCCCATGACGAGATTTCTCCAGTTCTGTCCGCATATCGTCGATCACTTTTTTGTAATCGGGATGACCAAAAATCGCCGAACCGGCGACAAACATATCGGCGCCCGCTTCTGCGATCGCGCCAATGTTGTCGACTTTGACGCCGCCGTCCACTTCCAGACGAATGTCGTAGCCGCTCTGGTCGATAAGTTTACGCACCTGACGCAGTTTGTTCAGCGTGCCGGGAATAAACGACTGGCCGCCGAAACCGGGATTAACCGACATCAGCAGGATCACATCAAGCTTATCCATCACATAATCCAGAATGCTGAGCGGCGTGGCCGGATTCAGCACCAGGCCCGCTTTACAGCCGTGTTCTTTGATCAGCTGTAACGTGCGGTCAACGTGTTCGGAGGCTTCAGGATGGAAGGTGATATAGCTGGCACCGGCTTTAGCAAAGTCAGGCACCAGGCGATCGACAGGTTTCACCATCAGATGCACGTCAATAGGGGCAGTCACGCCGTAATCGCGCAGGGCTTTCAGGACCATCGGGCCCATCGTAAGGTTCGGAACGTAATGATTATCCATCACATCGAAATGCACCACATCACCACCGGCAGCCAGTGCTTTAGCGGTGTCTTCGCCCAGGCGGGCAAAGTCTGCGGAAAGAATTGATGGGGCAATTAAAAACTGTTTCATCCGTTTCTCCCTGGTTGTGCCTGACGTCAGGCTCTCATCACCGGCCAGTATACAGCGCCAGCAGTTCATTAACCTTTAGGCGACTTCCGCCAATACTGCTGATTGAGCGGCGCACTTTGATTTCGTGCAGCTTGGTCGCCGCCTGATACCACTCGCGCGTTAGCGGAGTGTCATGGTTGGAGATCAGCACGGTAATGCTGTTCTCCTGCGCCAGCATAGTGGCCAGTTCGGCCAGATGCTGCTGCTCGCGCATGGTGAAACTGTTGGTGTGGTACGCGGTAAAGTTGGCCGTGGCCGACAGAGGCGCATAGGGTGGGTCGCAATACACCACCGCCCCCTGCCGCGCTTTCCCCAGCGTAACATCGTAAGATTCGCAGACAAAGGTCGCATGTTGTGCACGCTCGGCAAACCAGTAAAGCTCATCTTCCGGGAAGTAGGGCTTGCGGTAGCGGCCAAACGGCACGTTGAACTCACCGCTCAGGTTGTAGCGGCACAGCCCGTTATAGCAGTGGCGGTTGAGGTAGAGAAACAGCACCGCGCGGCGATAGGCATCAGTACACTGATTGAACTCCTGGCGACAGGCATAATAGACCTCGGAGTCATTCCCCTGCGGCGTAAACAGCACGCGCGCATCGGCAACGAACTCATCCGCACGCTCTTTAACGATGTTATAGAGGTTGATCAGGTCGCTGTTAATGTCAGCCAGAATGTAGCGGGAATATTGGGTATTGAGGAAGACTGAGCCGGCACCGACAAACGGCTCGATCAGGCAATCCCCCTCCGGGAGATGGCGTCGAATATCATCGAGTAACGGGTACTTGCCACCAGCCCACTTCAAAAAAGCGCGATTTTTTTTCATGCCGTCGTTTATTACTTTACTCATCAGGCTGTGGTTACACCGACAGCATATCTGCGCTTTAAATGATCGACGTGCTTTTGGCACGCTCACACACTTGAGGAAATGCCGGGTTACCCCGGCAAAATATTACTTACCGGCTTCTTTTTTAACCTGACTGACCGGTTTCACCCATGGATTCTGGGCGCGAACTTCAGCGGGCAGCGAAGCAACAGCACGCTTAGCCTCGGCCGAGGTGCCATAAGAGCCACTGACCAGCACGTACCACGGCTGACCGTTGCGCGTTGTCTGGTACACATGGTAGCCGGATAAATTCTGTTTTTTCGCCCACGCATTCAGCGTGTCTGAGCGTGAAGCACTGCTCAGCTGCAGCGTGAAGTTGCCGCCTGGCGTGCCGCCACTGTGGCTGGCCGTTGCCGCTGGCTTGTTCTCTTTCACTGCAGGCTTGCTGGCGGTCGGTTTGTGCGCCGTTGCCGCTTTGCTGTCATGGGCCGCGGCGGCATGCGTTGTCTGGCGTGCAGGCTGATGGCTCGCCGCTGACGGTTTGTTGGTTACCTGGCGCGGGGTTTCACCACCGGGTGCCACCGTTGCAGCACCGGTAGGCAGAGACGAACCGCCCTGCCCGGCCTGCGCCGCTGCATCGACCTGACCCTGCTGATTGCTCAGCGCGTTGTTCAGATCGCCAGGCAATTCGACACGCTGCTGGTTGGCAGGCGTCTGCATCTGCGGCGCATCGGTTGGCGTTGGGGAGATAGGTGGCACGCTGACGTCCTGCGGTGCAGCAGGCTGGCCCGCGGCTGACGCACTGTTCTCCGTCGTGGCCGGCTGACCGGATTGCCCGCTCATGGAAGAGGAGCCAGACAGATCGATATTTTTCTCGCCGCCGCTGGTGGCCGAAGCCGCAGGCTGCTGCGCACTCTTCTCACTGCCGCTGTCCGGTGATTTCAGCGCCGAGCCGATGCCCAGCACTAACAGCAGCAGCACCAGGATCCCGATGCCCATCATCATATGCTGGCGGGAAACTGGCACTTTAGGCGCAGAAGACGCTTTGCGCGGCCGCGTCGGGCGGCGGTCGCTGGTGTCAGGTTTTAACTCGTCTTCCGGTTTAAACTCGTCCATTTAACCTCCTCCCATAGAGCGGCGTTGCCGTCCAAACCCTGTGGACGGTGATACATCTGTCAGTGTTGCCAGTGGCTGGCTTGCACATTGTTATCAGGACTTTTGGCAATCCTGAATGGATGCCAGCACCATATCATGTGGCACACCGCTACGCACTTCGGCTTTGCCGATTGCCAGTGGCAGTACCAGGCGCAGTTTTCCAGCCAGCACCTTTTTATCGCGCATCATGTGCGGCAGATAATCTTCCGCCGCCATGCTTTCTGGTCCGTTCACCGGTAAACCGGCACGCTGCAGCAGCGCGATAATACGGTCGGTATCCTGTGAGCTGAACTGCCCAAGACGCTCGGCGTTGCGTGCTGCCATCACCATCCCGGCGGCAACCGCTTCACCGTGCAGCCAGTTACCGTAGCCCATGTGTGCTTCAATCGCATGGCCGTAAGTATGGCCAAGATTGAGCAGCGCACGCAGACCCTGTTCATGTTCATCGGCAGCCACGACTTCGGCTTTCAGTTCGCAGCAGCGGCGAATACAGTACGCCATCGCTGCGCCGTCCAGCGCCAGCAGAGCATCAAGATTCTGCTCCAGCCAGTTGAAGAACT
>Ga0256409_1000727_pt1 | contig 15610 bp, 13 predicted proteins | sample PhySR1_FD_185981 | JGI IMG/M metagenome (GOLD analysis project Ga0256409, IMG submission 185981) | Leaf surface microbial communities from sunflower plants in UC Gill Tract Community Farm, Albany, California, United States - DLSL S.R1 | ecosystem: Host-associated > Plants > Phyllosphere >...
GCCGATCGCCGGCCTGCCGGACTACCTGTTCGTTGCCTTCCAGTCGACCTTCGCCGGCATCACCACCGCCCTGATCGTCGGTGCGTTCGCCGAGCGCATCAAGTTCAAGGCCGTGCTGCTGTTCTCGGCCCTGTGGTTCACCCTGAGCTACATCCCGATGGCGCACATCGTGTGGGGCGGCGGCTATCTCGGTGAGATGGGCGCGATCGACTTCGCCGGTGGCACCGTGGTCCACATCAATGCCGGCGTGGCGGGCCTGGTGGGCGCGTACTTCGTCGGCAAGCGCATCGGCTACGGCCAGACGGCACTGAAGCCGCACAACGTGCCGTTCACCTACATCGGGGCGATGCTGCTGTGGGTGGGCTGGTTCGGCTTCAACGCCGGCTCGGCCGCCGCGGCCGATACCGTCGCCTCGCTGGCCTTCATCAACACCATCCTCGCCACGGCTGCTGCCGTGCTGGGCTGGACCCTGGTCGAAGCGGTCAGCAAGGGCAAGCCGTCCGCGCTGGGCGCCGCCTCCGGCGCCGTGGCCGGCCTGGTCGGCATCACCCCGGCCTGCGGCACCGTGGGTCCGCTGGGCGCGATCGTGATCGGCCTGGTCGCCGGCGTGGTCTGCGTCTGGGGCGTCACCGGTCTCAAGCGCCTGCTCAAGGTCGATGACACCGCCGACGTGTTCGGCGTGCACGGCATCGGCGGCATCGTCGGTGCACTGCTCACCGGTGTGTTCAGCGCGCAATCGCTGGGCGGCACCAAGGCCGATCTGGACATCGGCCACCAGGTCTGGGTGCAGCTGGTCAGCGTCGGCTTCACCATCGTCTGGTGTGCCGTGGCCACCGTGCTGATCCTGCTGGTGGTACGCATGGTGTTCGGCCTGCGCGTCACCGAAGAAGCAGAGCGCACCGGCCTGGACGTCACCTCGCACGGCGAGTCGGCCTACGAGGCCTGAGCTGCGCGATACCGCATTAGAAACGAGAGAGAGATGCTTTACCTTCGCCGGCGGCCTTCGGGTCGCCGGCTTTTTTGTGGGCGCCTGCCGGGCATTACCGCGCTTTGGCAGCTGATCGTGCAATCACGCACAATGCAGGCATGCACGTGACCCGTACTTCCCTCGCACTGCTCGCCCTTCTGCTGCTCGCCGCCTGCGCCAGTACCACCGTCCGCAGCCCGCTCGCCACCTGGGTGCCGTCGCCGAACCACAACGCGCGCGCGCCGGTGGTGATCGTGCTGCACCACACCGATCAGCATTCCGTGCAGGAGAGCCTGGATACGCTGCGTAGTGCCAACAGCGGAGGCAAGGTCAGCTCGCACTACCTGGTCGGCGCCGATGGCCACATTTACCAGCTGGTGGGCGATGACCGTCGCGCCTGGCATGCCGGTCCCGGGCGCTGGGGCACCATCACCGATCTCAACTCGGCCTCGATCGGCATCGAGATCGACAACGACGGCGACACACCGTTCGCACCGGCACAGATCGCGGCCTTGATCCGCTTGCTGGATGACCTGTGCACGCGCCTGCGCATCCCGCGCAGCCAGATCATCGCGCATGCCGATCTGGCCCCGTCGCGCAAGCAGGATCCCAGCCGCTTCTTCCCGTGGCAGCAACTGGCCGAAGCCGGTTTCGGCGTGTGGCCGCGCGCAGCCGATGGCCCGGCACCGGTCGGCTTCGATCCCTGGATGGCCCTGCAGACGTTCGGTTACCCGATGGACGACCGCGCTGCTGCCGTCGGCGCCTTCCATCGCCGCTTCCGCGGCCGCGATGATCTCCCCGCGGATCTCGATGTCGAAGACGCCCGCATCCTGCACTCGCTGCTGCTGCAACAGGAACGCCGCCCATGAAGTTCACGCCCGTCCTGTCCACACTCAAGCACGCCGCGCTGATGGGCGTCGGGTTGGCGCTGTTGAGCGCGTGCGCGGTCGCGCCGCAGCGCCCGGCATCACCAGCGCCAGCGCCAAACAGCACCTATGCGAAGGCAAACTGGAGCGCATTGCCCGCCGTCGCGGACGCCGATCTGCAAGCCGGCTTCGCGGCCTGGCGCAGTGCCTGCCCGCGCCTGAAGACGGAGGCCAACTGGGCACCCACCTGCGCAGCGGCGGCCAAGGTTGCCACCACGCCGGCCGCCATCCGCCAGTTCCTGCAGGCGAATCTCGACGTCTATGCGCTGCGCGCCGCCAACAACCGGGCTGACGGCCTGATCACCGGCTACTACGAGCCCATCTACGCCGGCAGCCTCACGCGTACCGCCAAGGCATCGGTGCCGGTGTACGGCGTGCCGGGCGACATGGTCAGCGTCCAGCTCGACAGCCTCTACCCCGAACTCAAGGGCAAGCGCCTGCGCGGCCGCGTGGAAGGGCGCGTGCTCAAACCGTATGACGATGCCGCGCGGATCGCCGCGAACGGCGTCAAAGCACCGGTGCTGGCTTGGCTGACCCACCCGATGGACCTGCAGTTCCTGCAGATCCAGGGCTCCGGTCGCGTCCAGCTGGCCGACGGCCGTCAGCTGCGTATCGCCTACGCCGACCAGAACGGCCATCCCTACCGCCCGATCGGCCGCTGGCTGGTGGAGCAGGGTGAGCTGAAGCAGGCCGACGTGAGCATGGCCGCCATCCGCGCCTGGGCCGATGCCCATCCCGCGCGCGTGCCTGAGCTGCTGGCCAGCAACCCCAGCTATGTGTTCTTCACCCGCGGCCCGGACAGCGATGAAGGCCCGCGCGGCTCGTTGAACGTGCCGCTGACCGCCGGCTACAGCGTCGCGGTGGACCGCAACGTCGTGCCGCTGGGCAGTCTGCTGTGGCTGTCCACCACGCGTCCGGACGGCACCGCCCTGGTGCGCCCGGTCGCCGCGCAGGATACCGGCGGTGCCATCACCGGCGAAGTGCGCGCGGACCTGTTCTGGGGCACCGGCGATGCGGCGGGTGAGCTGGCCGGGCACATGAAGCAGAAGGGCACGATCTGGATGCTGTGGCCGAAGGGTGTGGCGTTGCCGAAGGCGCCGGACCCCGCCAACTGACGGCGGGTACGCTCTCCCCGAGCGTTTGTCAGCTGTCGGCTGAACCCATCACCAAAGTAAGTGCGCATCGGAACCACATAGTCTGTGCAGACTCTCAGGGTTTGGACCGTGCTTTGCCCCTCTTTGAGCGGCAAAGATTGTGTAGCGCAAGGCACGCGAGCGTAGCCTTCCTCAGCAGACAATGGTCCAGAACCATTGCGACAATGGGGGCGGCCTGATAGCTCTTCGTACTAGGATAAAAGGGCCTATAGGTCGGAACTAGGGTGCATCCGAAACCGGGGATCAGGCGCCTGCCCAAGAGGCAAGCAGAACGAGGAGAGGGAAGATGCTAGTGGTAGTTAGACACGCGCAAAGCAGGGCTAATGCGGGATTTGCAACTGCCGACCCAGAATCCATTGCCCTTACTGCCACGGGGGAGGAGCAGGCTCGCGCAATGGCAATGACCTGGTCGGCTACGCCTGACCGCATCTTTACCTCACCATTCCTCCGGGCTAGGCAGACGTCGCAACCACTGGCCGAGCGCTTCAAGATGGTTGCTGCGCCTCTGGAGGTCCAAGAGTTCACTTATCTGTCGCCCGAGCGGTGCGTGGGTACCTCGGCGGCAGACCGCAAACAGTGGGTAGAGGACTACTGGTCCCGTTGCGATCCAAACTATGTGGATGGACCTGGCGCCGAGTCATTTGCCCAGCTAATTGCCCGCACTGAGCGGGCATTGCGCAGTCTTGGATCCTATTCCGAGCATGAGCAGGTGGTCGTGTTTAGCCACGGCCAGTTGATGCAGGCAATGCGCTGGATTTGCGGGCACAAGGCTCCTTTGGCGGTAAACGCTGCAGCGATGGATGCCTTCCGAAAGCTGGATCTGGAACAACCTATTGCTCATTGCCAGAGGTTGCTTAGTGCGGCGTCCCACTCGAAGTCATCGTATACGAGGCTTTCCGCATATGCCTTCGGAAGCACATCAAGCATCAAGCGCTGCTTCTCCTTATCCGCAATGTCGCGAAGAAGATGCGGAAGAATGGCGATTGAGCCGCCGTCCCGCTGGATCTTTCGAAGCAGCTGCTCGGCTGTCAGTCCCACCTTCGCTTTGCGCGATGCCGCGACCTCTAGGACTATCCTCCCTACCAGTGCTGTAACAATCAAGGCGTTGCTTTGGTCCGGCGCGGCGACGCTATCGCGCACCACTTTCCCAGGGTGAATAAGATTCCTGTAATCCTTGACAGCGCTGCAGAGCTTGGCAGTGGTCTCGGTAATTTCGTGCTGAGCTTCGCACTCGGAGATGACCTGTTGAAGCATCAGCTTCCTGATTCGCACTGCTTCAGCCTCCGGTGACAGCCATTCCAAGTGTTCAACGAGGACCGCTTCAATGAGGCTTCCGGCAATCACCATTGACGCCTTCCATGCCCGGGCTTCCAAGCATGCCTGCATCTCGGCGAAATCAGCTTCCAAGAGCACACGGTATGGTTCTGCGGTGATGTAGTCGAAGCGGTTCGCCTGGCCCTCGCTCACTGGAAGTCCTCGTTCGTCTGTCAATGATTTCTAGGCTTGCGCGGAAGTTCTTGCTCGCCAACGCTGCCCAGCGGCCGACGAGCCGAACGTTCTCGAGTACCAGGCGGGTGCTCGTTGCTCCATGCTGACAGAAAGAATGAGCGGGATTTCCTTTGCCTGTCAATGGTTTCAGGCCGACTTGCCGGAAAGCGCAAGTGGTTAAGTCATTGATTTTCAAGAATTAGGAGGGGTCTCAATCATTAGGGCCGTAGATGTCTGCCTCTGGCCGAAAGCGGACATCCCGTCCAACCTCCGCCCTCGGCGAGCCCTAGTTCGGCCAAGTTTCTCTGCGCATCAGCAGCGTCTGTGCGCAGCCCAAGACCATCAGCTGGCTGTAGCCTCAGCCACCCCGCCATCCGCGGCCGCGAACTCGTGTCCCTTTCTTTCGCTATAACGATTCACCAAATAGTCCACGCGCTGCCGCGTCAACAGTGCGAACTCAGCGGCTCTTCTATTACATTTTCCACCCGACGTAACAGGGCGAGGCGTTCATTCGGCCATCATCATCGAGTTCCTTCCATGCTTTGCCCACCGAAGACGGACTGGGAATGATCAGCATGCGAATCTAGCGGCCAGGCACTTGCAGGCTGTTGGCCGTGTTGAAAGGCTAGGAACTGCCGCCCACCTGCGTCGCGGACAAGGTTCGGCCTTGGGTGGGGAGAACGCTGCAATCCTCCAATGCAATCAATCGATGTTCCTATTGAGCACACCAGTGATAGTTCCATGTCGTTATGGCGAAACCCAGACCTGTCCTTCCGATCACTGTGACCACTCCCTCAGCCGCTGCACTCCGGGGGATGGGCTCCTGTCAACTATCGAGCATCGGCAGCAGATGCGGATCGAACACTCGACTGCTGCCCAGGTGCCGCAGCTGCCGCCCGGCCTCCAGTGCTAGTTGCGGGTGAACAACTACAGCCTGGCTGAGCCGTAGAAGAGCAGGATCCTCGGCGGCCCGAACCGGCACAGGCCATCGCTCCGCTCAGGCATTTCCCGCTACTGGCTGGAAGCGGAAACAGGCTGCGAAATGGGTTCTCCCGACTATCGCTAGCTGCTAAGCCTTAGATTGAGTGCTGCTCCACCATCTGATTGTGAGGGACGCAAGCTTCCTTCCGCCGTACCAGACCATCACACCAAGCAGTATGCTCATGCCGAAAATTAAGTTAGCGTTATCAATAGGCTTAAGGTATGAGACGTGGCGGGATGCAATAGAATAGGCCAAATAAAGCGCACCGACAGTGTAGAACTTTGCCGTTATAGAACCAAGAATAGTTACATATAGCCCGCGAAGAAATCGACTCATCCATTTTGTATCAGAAAAGTCAAGTGCAGCGATTAAAACGACCACCAGTAGCGTCGGAAGAACCACGAATCCCTTGAGGGAAATAAGGAGATCGATGGCTTCCAAGACTGCAGGGCCTAATAGTGTGTGCTCACCAATTCTGCCGGCATAGTTGGCCCATATAAACCAGGCGGTCAACGCAAAAATAATGGCAACATGAGCCGTTATCTTGCCAGCAATCTTCCAAATATTCCTCATCAACATTCCCTGTGTGATCCATCTGATATATATTGACTTCTAATGCCGTGACTGAAAGGCGCCTACATTGCCAGTAATTAAATGGCTCCCCTCTATAGGCGCCTTGATTTTTAACCTAAGCTTCCGATAGACGGCGGGCAGTCCAGCTAGCCTTTTGCCCCCTTGGCGTGGGCCATAAGGAGCTGCTCAAGCTCGTCAACAGCCTTTTCAACCAATTCGTTATAGGTGTTGGGACCATAGCGCCGAACCATGAACATTGCTGCGCGATCGAACTCCACCAGACACTTCATTTGGTCTTCGTCAAACCTCCGAACGGTGCAAGGCCCACTAATCTGAGCCGGGCGAGAAGTGCCATCAAACACCGCATGGTAGCTCTCAATAGAGCCGAACTCTACGCGCCCGCTATAAACCTCGGCCCGATACGCATCGTCAGACTCAAATGGGTGGCGCTGAGAAAATTCAGTCGGTTGGAGTCTAGCCAGCATGAACGTCTGGGCTACGTGAGACGGAGTTGCGTCGTCAAACTCCCATTGTCCGCGGGGCGATGAATCTGGTGTCCATCTAACTTCAACTCTGTTCTCTTTGACGACTGCCACCCCATCTTCTCCGTGGGCGTTCATGAGGCCATTGTTGTGCTTTGCAATGACCAAGAAACCCTCGAAATAGAATTCAACGTGACCAGCAAAGACCTTGGCAGGATATTCCCCACTCGTCGGCTTTGGTTGATTGTATGCCGTGGGGGTCATCTGTAGATAGAACATTGCGGGTTTCCCTTCCTCTTATTTTTGGAGAACACTGTTGCGAAGATAAGTTTACCGCCATATGCGCCAGCAAATGCGCAGTACATAGAGTTTCAAAATTAGCACTAAAGTACCTGAAATCGCTAACTTTTGAAGGTCCATTGATAGCGTTCGTAACGTGGCTTCGGACTACCAGAAAGCTAGGGCCCTGAACTGTTTCAATGGAACAACATAGTGCTGAATTCAAAGGATAGTGGCCACTAGTGTCGGCCCAGGCGCCCCTGCCAAATGGGTCAGTTCGAAGCTAATTTCCAGCGGAAGCGGCTACTACCGGCCCATTAATCTTCCTGTGTCACCCTCTCGCGAAAGGTCTCAGCCGGCACGTAGCGATTATTCTGATGGGAGCTGTCCGTGCTCTGGACCACGTGTCTGTATTTGCGCCCGCGGCGGACGCTACTGCATTACGTCTGGCCGAAACAGGCGCTACGGTGTTTGACCACGCGGGCTGCTTAGGTCTGCCTCTGGCCGGAAGCGGACATTGCGCTAGTGGTCGATTTCCTGCCGCCAGAAAGATGACTTTGCGGAAGAACCCTCACGGGTCTAGATCCGCATATTTAGCCCCATCGGACACAACGTGGAAGTCTTGATCAGTTGCCTTTCGATGATTTTGGCTGAGGCCTCAGGGATCCCATAAGCCGAGATGTCGTGCACACAGATCACGTTCTGGCCCTGCATCGCTCGCATAGCCTCGTGGAAACGGCGGTTCGAGTTCTTTTCCAGCGCTTCTTCAACGTGCTCCATGTATCTCTGCTGCCACGAGCGCCGTGATCGGCCGACATAGCTCATGCCTTTGATCGTCTCGTAGCCGATACGGCTTTTGGTGAAAACAAACGCCTTTACTTGCTCTTCTGCAGTTCCAGTCTTTTGAATTCTCTCAAGCTCTTCTTGAGTGAACAGTGGCCGTTTGTAGGTATGCCGATAGACGATGTGATCACCGGTAGGTGTGTACTCCGTCGAGCAGTAAAGCAGGGGCACGCACACTAGTGTGCTGCCTCCGAACAAGCGATGCTTGCTTTCAGCGAAAAACTGACCCCGCTCATATGGCCGGGCTCCAGCATCAAAGTGAAAAACGAAGACCCGGTGTCAACGTCGTGATGGCCGACAAGCCGGATACCTGTGTGCGGGACACCTGTGGTTGCTGAATCACGAAGTTCGCCCTTGAGGACATTCACACCCTGATACCGCATGACCGCGCCCATGGCTACATCCACGTCGAAATGGGGGCCGAAGAAGAGCCGCAGAACATCGGGATTGGGAAAGCTCGACATGTGCGAGTGAGAAGGCTACTGAGGTGAATCAAGTATGCCTGTTGCGAAATGGTATATGTAGCATGCCTTGTCGCAAAAACTTGCCTCCGAACCGAGACACTTCGAAGTGCTCAATTAACGTCCAATCATGTGACGTCACATGGATCGGAATCGGTGCGAAGCGGATCCCGCCTCAGCGAACCATGGAGGCAGGAGTCTATTCGGAGTGCGGCGGATGACTCCTTGTCATATGCGCACCAGAAGCCTTCTGCGTCGATTCCGCAATTTCCAGTAGTGCGGGCAACCAGTCTCTGTACTGATCAAACGCTTCCTTGAAATTTGCCCTGTTCTCTTCTGCCTCGATTCCGTAGATGTTGTAGAGCGCAATGGTGCCTGCTGGAACACCCTTGGGAGCTCGGCCGGCTTTGCGCATGTTCTCTTCTTGGAGCACGGCACGCAGCGACTCTTTGTGATCAGTTCGCAGGTAGTTCGCCAGGTTCGAGATCTCCTGGTAGACCTTACCTGCGTAATCAAATGCTTCGGCTGTCGTGGGAATCTCGCCTTTGTGGAGCGCCGCGTTCCGGGCAGCAGCCAGTTTCTTGTCGAACTCGTACGGCTTTCCGGTCGCAGCAAGATAGAGAAACAAGAAAGCGCCGAATTGCCGCTCAGACTGCGAGGCCACCTCCTTCCACGAAGCCTCGAAGTTGCCTGAATCAACACCACTGGACCGGGCGAAGACACGGATCGCAAGCTCGAACAGTCGCTCGCGCGACGCAGCCAGGCATGCGACAGCTTGAAGCGTCTGATCATGGATCAGTGCGTCTGCAGCAGCGGTCAGCAGCGTTTCGAACTTTGGGTTCTGGACGATGGAGAACGCCTCGTGGCCGTGCGGGCATGTGGCCTCGACCGTGTGTCCATCGTAGTAGTCGCCTACGAACAGGTACGGTTGGATGCTGCCCGACTTGGTGCACTCAACGCACTGCAATAACGATTTCATCCAGGAATCTACCTCGTAGCAGAGCTTATCGACACTAATTTGGGTGATCGAATCGCGTGAGCGTGCTCTGTCCAGTACACCGGCACGGCCGATCTCGATCAGCTCGTCCGCGTCGGCTCGGTCGGCTCGGTCGGCATGATGATGCCATACCATTGCTTGGAGTTCGCCCAAGAGTCTGCTTCTGGCCGGAAGCGGACATGGGAGCATGGCCCATCTCAGCTCCGAACTAGGCAACCCGGCCTAAAGAGGCTCCACCGTAGCGGCCAAGCACGTCATGCGCCTTGCAACCCTTTTACAATCAACAGGTTAGCCGCGTTGGCTGCGCGGGCAGAAAGAGTGCGGTCACTGCGCGGCTGAGTTAATATTGTGACCCAGCGCACGGATTGCATTTTGGGAGAGACACATGGTCAGTGCTGTAGAGCCGCGTTGGCATGGCGATAGCTACCAGTCCCGTTTTTTCTGGACTCATGCCGCGTTACTGCTGGATCCCCAGCAACCGCACGTAGTTGAGGTTACCTTCGAGGCCGATGGCCCCAAGGCCTTTGACGATGTCGTCGTCCGGTACGACCCTGGCCGCTCACGGCGCTCCGGGCCGGGCTACATCACCGCCGACTATCATCAGATCAAGTGGCATGCCAACAAGGCCGGCCGCTTCGGTTTTTCTGACCTGATCGACCCCAAGTTCATCAATGCCACCAAGTACTCGATTTTGGAGCGGCTGAGCGAGGCCCAAAAGGTGGCCGGCGAAGGTGCAGCGTTTCACCTGGTGACAACCGATCGCATCGCTGACGGAGATCCTTTGGGCAAATTGGTGGGCGGCCACGACAGTTCGTTGCGACTGCAAGTGCTCAAGGAAGGAAAAACCGACAACAGCGAAATGGGAAGGGTGCGCAAATGCTGGCGTGAGCATCTGGGCTTGGCCAGCGATGAGGAGCTTTATGCCATCTTGGACCGGTTCCACATTCACGATAGTCAGCCTGACTTGGAGAAAATGCGTCGTGAGGTCAGTATCCAGTTCCGTCTGGTGGGCCTGGCCGGTCACGAGAACGAGACGGTCTTTCTCTACGACGATGCCGCCAAACAGCTGGTGAGCAAGAAGATCAATTGCTTCGACCGAGCCGGCTTCCATCAGTGGTGCACCGACGAGAAGTGGTATCTGGGTCCCAAACCGAAGCCGCGCCGAAGTGTGGCCATCGCAACCTACGATCCACGGCCAACCCCGCTGCACATGGCCGACGCCGAGCCGGACAACACCCTGAATTTGGCTGACCGGTTTACCGGTCGGTGGCTAAACAATGGACACAGCTGGGAGGAGGTGCAGGAGCAGGTGCGCGCATTCCTCAAAGCCAAACTGGCACAGGCCCCTTCTATGCGCCTGTTCTTGGAAACGCATTCGTCCATCGCCTATCTGGCCGGAGCGGCGCTACGTTTCAAGGAGGGCGCCGATGTTGAGGTTGTTCAGCGAGGTGACAAGAACCCCGGAATCGTATGGGATGCCCAGGACGGTACCGCAGGACCGGAGCCGTTGGTTGAGGTGCAGATCCTGGGGGACGGTGGGGACATCGCGGTCGCTGTAGGTCTGAGCCAAAACGTGGGCCAGAAAGTGGGGCACTTCGTCGCCGATCATCTGCCACAGGTCGGCACGCTGATCGGCGTATCGCTGGTTGACGGTGCTGGCCCCCTGACCATTGCCGGCGGGCAGCATGCTGCAGCCATTGCCCACCACATTGCCGAGTTGGTGAAAGATGCCCGCAAGCCGGGCAACACGACGCACCTTTTCTTGGCCACCCCCAACGCTTTTGCCTTCCTGCTGGGCCAACACACCGACGCGATCGGCCGCTGCGTTCCGTATGAGTACGACATGGCTGGCCAGATCGACGGAAGCTACCACCCCACCTTTACCATTTAAGGGCATCGACATGGAACTTCGTCCCCAGTTTGCTGAATTTCTGCAGGACATCCGCCCCAGCGAGAGAAACCGCGAGGAATGGAAGCGTGGCTCGAATACGCTGCGCAGCCGCCTGACGGCTGACGCGGAGTTGTCACCGATCATTACGGCCACCTTCCTGCAGGGTAGCGTACGCCGGTCTACGGCCGTACGCCCGACTGGCGGCAAACGCTCGGATGTGGATGTGGTAATCGTCACGACTATTGATTACAACCGGGAAACTCCCCTGGTGGCGATGAAGCGATTTGAGCCCTTCTTAGAGCGGCACTACCAAGGAAAGTGGGCACAGCAGGATCGTTCGTTCGGGATCGAAATGTCCTACGTCGACCTGGACCTAGTGGTGACTGCTCTCCCGGCAGAGCCGGCCACTCGTGCCGCGATGGAATCGTTGTATCGCAGCCAGGCAGTACAGCTGGATGAGTCCCTGGAAGAGCGCAGCGACTGGGTGCTCAACAAGGGATGGGATCCGCAGCGTGCGAATGGAGGCTTGGTAAGCCTCACTGAAGAAGCCTCTACTTGGCGCGATGAGCCGCTGATGCTGCCTGACCGTCCGGTGCAGAAATGGGGGCCAACCCATCCGCTGGCGCAGATCCAGTGGGCGGCAGTTAAGAACCGCAACTGCAATGGTCATTTCATCAACGTGGTGCGGTCCATCAAGTGGTGGCGGCATGAGCATGCCGACACGCTGCCTAAGTACCCCAAAGGCTATCCGCTCGAGCACATGATCGGCGCTGTGTTGCCCGATGGCATCCAGAGTGTGGCCGAAGGCGTCACCTTGGCGCTCGAAGGGATTCGTGACACTTGGGCCGGCTATGCCGCAGCGGGCGTCGTTCCATTCCTTGCTGACCACGGTGTACCTACCCATAACGTCTTGCAGCGCCTGGGGAGGGAGGATTTTCTCGCTTTCATGGTCAAGGCAGGCGAGGCGGCCGAGCTTGCCCGTCGCGCACTGAACGAGACCGACAAGGATGCTAGCGGCGCACTGTGGCGAGAGCTGTTGGGCAATAGCTTCCCCCTGCCTGGCCCGAGTGGCGGTGATCGTGGGCGCGGGTTCGCCGCACCGGCGGCCCCTGCCGTGCCGCGGCAGTCTGGGCGGTTCGCCTGACTCATGCTCACCCGCTCCGAACTGGAGACAGCCGTTGCCGGCTTTCCCTATGACACTCGTCTTCAAGTACTAGGACCATGGCAGCAATGGTCTGAGGATCAGTGGTCGCTTCCACTGGAGGCGCAGCTCTGCTGCGCTCCAATCAAACATCTACCGGAATGGACCCGGTGGCATCTGGTGGTGTCTGGATCGGCGATTGATCCAGCCATTGGGATTTATCCCGACGTAAACGGCGGCATTCGTGTCACTTTCCCTCACCAAGACCTCAATGTGGAGGTCGCCAAGGGGCGGCCGTGGCGGCTGGGCAAGCCGTGTCTAGTCAGGCCCGCCTCGGCGTTTCAGCGAGCTGGATGGGCAGGGGAGCCCGAGGAGCTGTCGCAGCGGCTGCGTTGGCATGTCGGTCGGTTGTTGGAGTGGATCCAAGCGGCCGGGCAGGACACCTTGCTGATCGAAGGGGATGCGCTGGAGCTGCCCACGCAGTTCGTGACGCCGCCGAGCACGATGTTGGGGTTTTCCGAATCCGCCCACGAAATGGCGTGGCTTGACAGCCTGTCGCACCCATGGGGCTTTGCCACGCTCACGCCGGTACCGGGAGCATTCGATACCGCCGTTGTCAGCCGCTTCATGGACCAACGCTTGCGGTCCCTGCGGGAGATTTCCTGGTCCGAGGCGATCGTCCATCGCGATCTGGTCCCGGACGCAGTCTGGATCGCCTTGCCTTCCTTGATCCTGGTAGAGCCTTGGCAAGCTCCCACAACGTGGGACCAGCTCGCCCAGCTGTGCGCGCACGCCGGGCTTGATCTTCCTTCCATCCTCGCCGAGGCCGGCGCAGTACTGCGGCGTACACAACGCCCCAAGCGCCCAATGCCCGTCACTCTATTGCTCGGCTTCCCGTTATCCGAACTCGTCGGTGGGCCACTGCAGCGTCTACACTGGCTGGTAGTGCGAAACATGCAGTTGTGCGGCAGGCACGAGGTCCGAAATGGTTTCCGGTCGACGTTGGCTGCCCGAGCGCAATGGGATCGAGAAGCAGCAGGTGCTGACCGGCCCCTGAAGTGGCGGCGCACCGCAAACTGGGCACCGGACCAGCTGCGTAAGCGTGGCCAGGCAGAGCAGGCAGTTCGCTCAAAATCCATCCTGGTTTTGGGGGTGGGCACCCTTGGTGCGGCGGTTGCCGAAAACTTGCTCCGAATGGGGATGACCCGGATGGCGCTGCTGGATGAGGATACCTTGGCGGTCGGCAACCTCAGCCGCCACCTGCTGACCCTCTCCGATGTGGGGCAATCCAAAGCCGAGCGCATGGCCAAGCGCCTCAATGCAGCGATGCCCGATGCGCGAGTGACGGCGATGAATTTTTCATTCCCACCGCTCAACGCTGAAGACGCTAGAGCACTGTCCAGCTGGGATGTCGTCGTGGATTGCACTGCATCCGATGCCGTACTAAAGGCGATGGAGGTTTTTGACTGGGGCATGGACCGGACCTTCGTAAGTCTGGCAATGACCTGGCAGGCGCGAGGGCTGTTTGCTTACGCCGCTACGGGTACCAGCTTCCCGGCAGCTGAAGTACTAGCGCGTTTTTTGGCGGTAGCCCCCCCTGGTGATCTGGAAGACGCTGGTGAAATGGAGGGCATCGGGTGCTGGCATCCGGTGTTTCCCGCCACTGCAGGCGATGTCAGCCTGTGGGCTGCAGTCGGCACCAAGTTCGTGACGCGTTCAATCGTGGATAGACAGACGGTGGCGGCGTTGTACAAACAGCACGAGGACGGAAGCGTTGAACGCACCCACGCTTGAGCCGCAGGAATTCGTCGCCACCGGAGAGGAGGGCACCTCGGTGTGGATTGGACCTGCGGCAATTGAGGGCATGATTGTGGCAGCCTCAGCGGCCGGCAAGAAGGAGACCGGCGGGATCCTCATTGGCCGCTATGGACCCATCGGATGGGTCGCAGATGTTCTGGAGGCCACGCCTAAACCCAAGGGGTCGCTGGCAGGATGGGCATGGTTTCAGCGCTCTAACCAAGGGCTGGCAGAGCTTTTGCGTCAGCGGTGGGAGGCTGGCCTGCATTATCTGGGAGAGTGGCACTACCACCCTCATGCATCGCCTACGCCAAGTCATTCGGACCTGCGCGCCATGCAGGCGATCGCAAGAGATGGATCCTACCGTTGTCCTTCGCCACTGCTGGTGATCATTGGCGGATCGTGCGCGGGCTGGCAACTCTCGGTTACGTTGTTCCGAAACGGTGACACCACGGCATTGGTCAAAGTGGCAGGCGCCTTGGCTGCGGGTTGAAGCAAGCGAACGGGTAAGTACTTGTTCTAAGGGGGATAGCTTGCGAACGTTCTCGCGCATGAATGCGAGCTTCGCCCTTGCTCTTGTTAATGTACGCGGTCATTTTCTTAGAATGTCGCGCTCCTCGGTTACGTGCTTGAGCTCGGCCTTCAAATGCCGGGCCACAGCGGAGTCGCGATTGCCTGCATCTGTACTGACAGAGGGAACGTTGCCAGTGGCCTGCGCCGCCTGTACTAAGCTGTACAGAGTGCGGTGCCATCTTCCTGCGTCTCGAGGATCACACCTCCAGCCGCAGCGGGCTGCGCTAACCATACCGTTCGGCATAGTTCGTACTCAGCCGATTCACCATAGTTGGTGTGTACGGCACTAACTTTGCCAAACCGCCCACGGCTGCGCGCAGCGCACGATCAACACGCCTGCCGTTTTGCACTACATTGGTGCAATGACCACCACGCTCCCGCCTCCCGCCCTCGACGCCCTCGGCACTCCGGTCGCCTGGGCCGACGCCAGCGGCCGTGTGGTGGGCTGCAATCCCGCCTTCGCGCGCTGGCTGGGCGTGAGCGTGCGCCGCCTGCTGGGCCAGCCGCTGGCCTCGCTGGAGGCCCAGGGCGACGCCTTGGCCCACTTCCTGGCCCGCGATGAGCGTGACACCCTGCGCCTGCACCGGCTGGCCCTGGCGCTGCCGGGCGATGCACCCCGTTTTGCCGAGGGGTGGCTCAGCCGCTGGGACGAGGGCGGCTGGCTGCTGGAGGCGCATCCGGTCGATGAATTCCCGGGGTTGGACCCCACCCAGGCGCTGCCCAGCGCGCTCAGTGCCGCGCTCAAGGGCCTGGCGCACGAGCTGCGCAACCCGCTGGCGGGATTGAAGGGCGCGGCCCAGCTGCTGGCACGCCGCAACGCGCAACGCGATCCGGACGAGCGTGAGCTGATCGAGCTGATCGGCTCGGAGATCGAGCGCCTGAACGGCCTGCTCGAGCAGTTGCTGTCACCCGCGCCGGCCGCGCCGCATGCACCGCTCAACATTCATGCCTCGCTGGAACGCGTCCTGCGCCTGGCCGAGAGCGAGGGTGGCTGGGCGGTCCGGATCCAGCGCGATTACGACCCCAGCATTCCCGAGTTTGATGGCGATGCGGACC
>Ga0256409_1000736_pt1 | contig 15397 bp, 22 predicted proteins | sample PhySR1_FD_185981 | JGI IMG/M metagenome (GOLD analysis project Ga0256409, IMG submission 185981) | Leaf surface microbial communities from sunflower plants in UC Gill Tract Community Farm, Albany, California, United States - DLSL S.R1 | ecosystem: Host-associated > Plants > Phyllosphere >...
TATTTTAAAAATTCACTATTGACGATTCACTCATTCATTATTATACTTTAATTCCTGTTCTCATCTTGGCACTTCTTGCTCTTGAGTTTTCTTCGATTTCCTGATCATCAGGAATGATAGCTTTACTCTTTATCAATTCAAATGCCTTTTTATAATTTCCGTAGATATCTCTCTCCGGTTCTCCTTCAAACATTCCGTTTTTCAGGAATCTTTTTACCAAACGGTCTTCTAAGGAGTGATAAGAAATAACGACTAATCTTCCTTCCGGTTTTAATATATTGAAGGCCTGAACCAGCATTTCTTTCAATACTTCAAGTTCCTGGTTGACCTCAATTCTTATTGCCTGAAAAAGCTGAGCATAGAACTTATTAACCTTGTGAGGCGGAATGTAGCTGAACAATTTTTTCAGATCTTCCGTAGTTTCTATACTTTTTGTTTTTCTGTGATGAACAATTTCTCTCGCCAGCTTTCTTGCTTCTCTCAATTCTCCATAGTGGTAAAAAAGGTCTGCAAGTTCACTTTCTTCATATTCATTAATCACTCTTTTGGCATCCAGATTCTGCATTACATTCATTCTCATATCCAAAGGAGCATTGCTTCTTGTTGAGAAACCTCGGTCTGCTTCATCAAACTGATGCGAAGACACCCCTAAGTCTGCCAAAACACCATCCACCTGTGAAATGCCATACATCAGCAATGAGTTTTCCAGAAATCTGAAATTCTGATTCACTAATGTAAACCTGGGGTCATCAATTGTATTTTTAAGTGCATCCAGGTCCTGATCAAAACTGAACAATCTCCCTTTGTCGGAAAGTCTGCTCAAGATTTCTCTTGAATGGCCTCCTCCTCCAAAGGTGCAGTCCACATATATTCCGTCAGGATTCGTCACCAAATCATCAACACTCTGCTTCAACAAAACGGGGTTATGATACATGCTTAATTGTGTTTTTTATTTACTATATAATCAATTAATAACCTGCTACAGTTATTCTTCATCGAAAGAGCCCATCACATCTTCGGCAAGGCTCGCAAAATCAGCTTCGTTGGTAGCAATTACCTTTTCGTAGGCATCTTTATCCCAAATCTCAAAGAGTTCTCCTGCACTGGTGATCACAATATCTTTCTGAAGATTTGCGAAAACGGTCAGGTCTTTCGAGATCTGTAATCTTCCTGCGTTATCCAATTCTACTGTTTTTACTCCTGCCGTAAACATTCGTATGAAATCAGCATTCTTTTTTATGAATCTGTTCAGTTTATTAATTTTGCCCATCAGTTTGTCCCATGCATTCATAGGGTAGACTTCCAGACAGGGTTGGAACACAGATCTTTTGACTACAAATGCCTTGTCTTCGAAGTTTTCCATCTGTTTGATTAAAGATGAAGGAACTTTCAAGCGGCCTTTGTCGTCAATTTTACACTCATATGTCCCAATGAAATTTTTCATTTGGGACAAATTTATATAATAATTTCCAAAATTTCCCACTTTTTCCCACTTTTTGACTCAATGTTAATAAGTTTTATTAAAGATTGAATTTCAATAATGTAAAATGCTGATATGAAGAGACTTGTTGAAAGTGCTATTTAAGCCATAATAAAGCGGTTTTGAAAAAAAAAGTTAAAAAGGAGAATATTATATTATTTTTATCTTAAATTAGGATAATCAAAATTTTTTTGAGGTTTAATTTGTATTTTTGCAGGGCTTTATTAAGGCGTTTTATGATATTTAGTACAAAAAAAGAAAAGAAATATTCCTATGTAGAAGCGGGAGAAGGACATCCATTGGTGCTGTTGCACGGGTTAATGGGTGGTTTGAGTAATTTCGATAAAATGGTAGATTTTTTTTCGGATAGAGGCTTCAAAGTATATGTTCCTCAGCTGCCGATCTATGATCTGCCAGTACTCAATACCAACCTTACCACGATTGCAAAATATATTATCAAGTTTATAGAAAGTCATATTGAGGGGCCTGTCTCTATTGTAGGAAACTCAATGGGCGGTCATGTAGGGCTTATCTTAACTTTGGCAAGACCGGATCTGGTAAAGAATCTTGTTCTTACAGGAAGTTCCGGATTGTATGAAAGGACTTTTGGAGACAGCTTTCCGAGAAAGAATGACCGTTCATATATCAGAAAGAAAACGGAAGAAGTTTTCTATGATCCAAAGGTAGCAACAGAAGATCTTGTAGATGAAGTTTTTGCAGTGGTGAATGACAGAATGAAAGGAATCAAGACGGTCATGCTGGCGAGAAGTGCCATCAAACACAATATGCTGAATGATCTTCCGAAAATTGTGACACCTACCTGCCTGATCTGGGGTAAACAGGATAATGTAACTCCTCCTGAAGTGGCAGAAGATATGCACAAGTTTATTCCTAATTCGGACTTATTCTGGATTGATAAATGCGGCCATGCAGCGATGATGGAAAAACCAGATGAATTCAATGAGATCCTGTATAACTGGATAAAAGATAAAGTTTAAAACATATAAATGACCATTAAGAGCTTTTCTTAGTGGTTTATTTTTCTAAAATACATTCAAAAATGATTATCAAGACAGCAGAGTTTGTAAAGAGTAGCGAAAAATGGCAGGAATGCCCTGAACCCAATATTCCCGAATATGCTTTTATCGGAAGATCGAACGTAGGAAAATCATCACTGATCAATGCCATGATGAATCATAAAGATCTGGCTAAAACATCACAGACCCCGGGAAAAACCCAGCTGATCAATCATTTTTTGGTGAACGAAAACTGGTATCTTACCGATTTACCAGGATATGGCTATGCCAAGGTTTCAAAAGTTCAGCGAAAAGATTTTGAAAAGCTGATCACCAATTATATTCTGAACAGAAGGAATCTGGTCAATCTTTTTGTCTTGGTAGATGTGAGGCATACTCCACAGAAAATTGATCTGGAATTCATCCAATGGTGTGGAGAAAGCGGAATCCCGTTTTCTATTGTCTTCACAAAGGCAGATAAACTGAAACCGAATGCAGTTATCAAAAATGTTGAAGACTATAAAGCCGAGCTTCATAAAACATGGGAAGATCTTCCAGAATTGTATATTACCTCAGCAGAAAAGAAAGAGGGAGGAGATAACATTCTTGATTTTATCCAGAAGACCAATGATTTTTTAACCCATAATAATATAAGCTTCGATGAGTAATATGATCTGGAAAATTAAAACATTTGATGAGTTTACTGTTCCGGAATTATATGCAGTACTGAAAGCACGTATTGATGTTTTCGTTATTGAGCAGAACTGTCCTTACCCTGATCTTGATAATTATGATCAGAAAGCAGTCCACATCTGGGCTGAAGAGGATGGGCAGGTTTTAGCCTATTGTCGTGTTTTTGATAAAGGTATAAAATATGAGGAAACTTCTATCGGCAGAGTTCTGACTACAGAGCAGGCAAGAGGAAAAAGCCTTGGAAAACAATTAATACAATATGCCGTAGAAACTATAGAAAACCGTTTTCATACGTCTGAAATCAAAATATCCGCACAGGATTATCTTTTAAGATTTTACAGCGGATTCGGATTTGAAGATACGGGAAAGAAATATCTGGAAGATGATATTCCGCATACGGAAATGATAAGAAAATAGATAAAGCGAAGGATAAATTTCTTCGCTTTTTTGATGGTTAAATATATGGAATGTGTTTTATTTTCCTGAAATCGCTTTTAAGATAATGGGCTCCAGATTGGAAGGAAGATCAGCGGATTTGATCTGGTACTTTTTGATTTTCATTTCTTTAAACCAGTTTTCCCAATATTCTTTAATAACAGCTTCTTCGAAAGGATTTCCCTTTTCGGGATTGATTCCTAAAACAATGACTTCGAGATTACTCAGATTTTCATTTGCTTTTACAAATCCATAGCCGTTTTTTTCAATAGTATCTTTAAAACCAGATGTTGTTAAGTTATTGGCTTTTATAAGTTTGGTTGTTAAGTAGGAAGTTCTATAGGAGTTTTCCTTTTTCTCGTCAAATTTAGTGTTCTGATGATACATATATCCGTCTGTCAGAATGAACAGAATATTTCTGCGGTCATCTTGTATACAATAATCTTTTACTTTGTTTTTGAAAAATTCCCAGATATCGGATCCAACATATTTTCCATCTTTTATAGCTGACTGATAAATATTTAAAGGTAGTTCAGCGTATTTTTTATCTACGGAATCAAAATAACTTTTTGGAATGTCTTTGTTGAAAGATACTTTCAGTTCCTTTGTGAAATCGTTTATCTTAGGGTCGGAAGGCTCTGGATTGAAGAAAACCTGCATCTGATCATCATAGGTAATGATTTTCTTGGATTTAATATGATTGATGAACCCTTTTTCAATGGTCTTGATGTATTCCATATCCCGCTGGTAATATTCCATGGTGGGGTTGGGGTTGGTTGCCGGATCAATTCTGTCTGAAAGATCAATCAGGATACTGAGATTGATATTGTTTGAATCAACTTCCGATGGGCAATTTGTGCATGGTGTTGGAGTTGGTTCTTTGCGGCAAGAAACCAAAGAAATAATGAATAATAAATAGAGTATCTTTTTCATAATTTTCAGTTATAAAGATGATAAATACACTAAGTTCTGATTGTCCGAATTAGCACCTACGGTTTCTAAATTGGTATTGTAGGTGGCAATACAGTCATCAATCATTGTTTGTTTTTCCGTTCTTGAGACTGCTATTTTTTCACCGATAAAAGTGATCCAGCCCTGAACATATTCTGAAGCATACAGTTTGTAATCTTTGGTCGGAATAATGACCCCGTCAATAATATTTTGAAGCTCTTCTATTCTTCCCCGTGTTTTGATAGTGGTTTCTTTTATCGTTCCGATACTGGCAAGGATTTCTTCGACTTCTTTTTTCAAAACATTGATCTTTTCCTGAAAGAATTCAATCCTTTTCTGTCTGATTTCCTGTTCGTTTTTAATCTTATCCTTTTCACGATGCTCTTTCATCACAAAATCAAAAACCAACCCCCAAATAATGTAAACAATAAATCCGGCAAAAATAATTCCCCAAAACTGAATTTTGGTAAAAGCAATCTTAAGATCAAAAGGTGGAGAATTAAAGGTTCTGTTTAATTCATATAATTTTGATTCAATTTCGTAGGCTAAAATGCAATCAAAAATAAATGTTACGATAAATAATAATCCAAGCTTGATATAGTTGGCTCTCGTCTTATTTTCCCAGAACATATGAATCAAATAACCTAATCCAAGAAATACAAACGGAATAAGGGTAACAAAAGCACCTTCAATAACTCCTTCGTTCCATGCCTTACTGAAAGCCTGAGCATCTAAAACACTTTGAATTATAGTACTTTTAGCATCAAAGCTTTTAAAGAAAGCTGAGTATGAAGTTGATATATAAAATGTTGTTAAATATAGAGTAATGGGAATCAAAAGAATCAGGCCGATCCAGAATTTTGCAGATGCACCTCTTGTAGCTTTTACATTATATTTTTCCGGGTTTCTGGGAAGATCAAGGATCTCAGCTTTTAATGTTTCAATGGTATGCTGATGATTCTCAATTTCTGTGCTCTTGTTTTTTAATTGTTCCTCTTTGGTCTCCTGTGAAACGAATAAAGCTTTGATTTCAGTTTCCCGGTTTTTCTGTTCGTTGACGTAGGATTCTTTCAGGTTTTTCTGCTTTTCAACCATTTCTTTTTCTTCATTCTGAAATTTGGAATAAACGGCATCCAGGCAAATGGATAGGGTAGAGTGGTTTCCGTTGGTTCTTGAACTGTCTCTATAGCCTGCTTCGTGATAAGTTCTTTTTCGGGTTTCTTCCAGAGATTCATCTTTCGGATTGTTATCGTTTTGAGGAAGCGGTTCCGGTGTAGGTTCTATCGGAACAGATTTGAGTTTGAATAAATTTTTTATACTGGTAGTGTCCATGATGGGTTAGTTTTTTAGTTCATATAAAATTTCACTTTTTTTCTTCCCGATTCTTATAGCTTCAATGAGGTAATCTACAATGGCGGTTACATTTTCTTCCAAAAAACCAAACATCAGAACGTATTTTTGCATGGCAGAATATTCATTTGGGGAAACAATTCCGTCTGCCCAGATCATGACGGTGAGGTCATACAGATACTCTACTTTTTCTTCAATTGTTTGGGGAACCAATGATTTTAAGTTGATTGGATTTAAAAGAATTTCGTCTAAATTTTTTGATGAAATTCCTCTTTCTTCTGCACATTTGTAGAGCATTTTTAATTCTAATGCACTGAAATCATCATCGCAGATAGCCATTTGATACAATCGTAAAAAATGAGCTTTGAGATTTTCTGTTATATGATTGTTTTCCATGGTGGTTATTATTCTTTTGTTTTTCCAGGATTAATGATTCTGTCTCTTGAAACAGTTCTTTGGTGAATGGGTCTTGAAGGTTCTGAGGTTTCTTCGGTAATTTTTTCTTCCTTTTTTTGTTCTTTTCTTTCTATGAAACTGATCAGCAGAAATAAAATTCCCGTTATAATATCAATCGGGATCCAAATGTTTTTCCGATACAGATAAATCGGGAAAACGGGATTGAAAAGAATGAGAATGATCAGAAATAGTATACTGAAATAATGCTGCTTAGAACTCAACGTATTATATAATACCAGTAGAGCTCCAATGGAAATAAGAATTCTGAGGAAAGTATAATATTCTATGGGAAGTCTGAAAATACCGATGAAACAGCATAACGCACAGAAGGTGAGAAATGGTTTCATTATGATGCTGCTGTTTAAAATCCTGTGTTAAAATTATATTTACAATTGAAACGGTTTTCAGACATAAAAATAAGTACGAAGAAATCAAAAAATGCAACTAATGCAGGGATGAAAGTCCAGCAAAATACCAGATAAAGTATTCCCATACCATTTTGACCTAAGTAAAATCTGTGAATGCCTAATCCTCCCAGGAAAAAAGCAAGTAATGCGGCGGTAGATTTTGATTTCATAATTTAAACTCTTGATAAAATTTCGTTCTTTTTTATTTCAAACTCTTCGGGAGAAATTATTCCGTTCTCTTTTAAGTCTTTCAACTTCTGCAATAAGGCAAAAGGGTCTTCATTTTCTATTAGCAGTGGCTTTTTTTCTTCATGAAATTGTTGAGGCTGTGTGATGATAGGAGTCGCATTGTTTACAGTAACCCCGCCTGCAGATGCTCTCAAAGTTTCAAGATTTTTTTCTCTTCTTACACCACGCATTCTTTCTTCTACTTCCTGTGCAAACTGGTATAGCTTTCTGGCTTGATTTTTAGGCAGATAATCCATCATATTGGTATAGTTTTTTGTTGTTCTCATTGTAAATGTAGAACCAACAATTCCTTCTTTGATGTGGCAATCGGCGATGTCTACCCAGTTATAATCCTGAAAATCCATGGATAAGCCAAAGGTTTTCGGCCTGCAGAAAATGATTCTTCTGTTGGTAAGGGCAATACAATCGGGAGATAAATTGATTACAGGTTTCTTTTGAACAGCTATATATTCCACAGCTTCTTGTGAGGTAAGAAGGCTGCTGATCCTTCCTAAAAGCTTTTCAATAGCCTGAGGATCCTGTTCTTCATTTAAAAACTTCTTTAAATTCATATTATTTTGTTTTTTGATTATTTTACATTTTTAGAATAAACATATCCTTTTTTACCGTTTGATTTAACCTGTACCTTGTACCATGGGCCTTCTTTTGACAGCTGAATCAATTTGTCTTTTTTAGGGACTGTTGCTATTATTTTGGATTTAAGGGATGGCTTCTCGTAAATATTTGTTGTTTCTATTCCTGCAATGTACTTGTTGCTGGAATTAATATTAACATTAACCTCATCAATAAACACCTTTGGCGGTTTACTGGATTTTGATTTTGAGGATTTATAAGAATCAGAAGGCCTGTATTTTTCAGGCTTGCTTTTTTTACTGGATCTGCCTGATGATGAACTTCTTCCGGAAGAGCCTCCTCCACAAACCCCACACGTTCCACCACTGTTGCAGTGTCCGCACCCCGAACAATTGGAACAGGCAGTGCAATAGGCAGAACCTGTACATCGTCCGCCGTGTCCAATATTGTCATTGGCTTTCAAACAAGAATTTAAAAGAAATAAACCAACGGTAAGTATGATGAATGGTATTAGTTTTTTCATAGTTAGTTGTAATTTTCCAGCGTCTGATGAAGCTGATTTCTGTAATTATAGATTTCATCAAGGGTATTCAATAAAATCTTTTCTCCTGCTTCTTTTCCATTGTGGAAAGTTTCCAGATATTTATTTGTTGTATTGAAGTGCAGTCTGCAAATCGGTTTTCTATTGTTATCATCCAACAAGACTCCGAAATATGAAAGCGTATCTCTGTAAGCAATTCTGGAAGACGGAATTTTCTCTCTCAAAATTGCTTTTACAATTTGAAATCCTTCCAATTCTTCTTCTGTTGTTACAATTTTGGAATCGTTATTCTCATCGATGGGTTGTGATGTTTTCACATCGTCTTCTCTTTTTTCTATTTGTTCATTAATACTCAAAGCCGATTTTAACCTGAAGCTGATAGATTCATTAATAGAAGTCGTTAAAGCTTTTTTAGCATACTCTTTAAAAGAAACCATTCTGCTAGCCGTTAAAGGTTTTTCAAAGAAGCGGTTCACCAATAGTTTTACCAGTTCATCGGACGGATTTTCAATTTCTTTTTCAAATTCTTTTCTGATGGCCTTGATGTATTTTAATGCTTCTGCAGAATCAAGAATATTTTCTAGGTTATAATCTTTCTTCGTAAAGCTTTCCAGAATTTTAATGGAACTGTCTTTCAGATCCTCAATATTAATGGTGAAGAATGGTTTTTCATCCATAATATTAGGCTTTTCCAGATCTGTATAAAAGTTATACACGATACCATTGGTCAAAACACCAAATCTCGTTTTCGAAACATGATAATATCTGTGAAGCTGCGAATTGTGAGCATCAGCACTTTCCTTCCAATGTTTACATTCGATAATGAAGATAGGTTCATCGTTATTTTTGATAACATAATCCACTTTTTCTCCTTTTTTTGTTCCGATATCGCAGACATGCTCGGGAACGACTTCTGTTGGATTGAAAATATCATAACCCAGGATTTGTATGAAAGGCATCACGAAGGCATTTTTTGTGGCTTCTTCAGTTCCGATCTGGTCTTTAAGCCCTATAACTTTCTGCTGCAATTGCTCCAGTTTAATTTTAAGATCCATAGTGTTTAGTTTTTTAAAGTTTCGTCAATGATTTCAGCTGTCAGGGCATTTGATTTTACAGAAGCAATACCATTTTCCATTCCGGATTTTGAACTGTACATTTGACTGTTTCCAATAATTTCGCCGTTTCTTGCTTTTAACACGAAATAGTCTTTTCCGTTTTTCGCTACTCTTCTGTCGTATCTTGAAAGTTCCTGTGAATTAATTTTTACAGATTCGATTCCTTTTTGGCAAGATGCTTTTTGAACATATCCTTCGCTCGTTAAAATAATTTCGCCATTTCCAGCCTTCAGATTAAACTGATATTCGTTGTTGACTCTTTGTGTGATGATGAATTTTCCCATGATTACTTTTTTAACTTGTGTGACATTCGTTAGAACACGTTTTGCAGCCATTCGCTTTAGAATAATCTCTTTTTGCTTCTCTTACTGCTTCTTTACAAGACGAAAACTGACCTAAATATTTTCTGTTATCAATGCTCGGGAGATATATACAGTTTTCATGATGTACTTCATGGTCTCCATTTGCTTGAGCTTTTTTGTTTACATAGTACTTTTTCATAATAAAAATTGTTTATTGTTTTAACACTCCAAAAATATGAGCATTAAATTTTGGCTCATTACGGAAAACCGTAAAACGGGCAAAAAATAAAAAACCTTTCAAAAAATTTGAAAGGCTGTAAGTGAAATAAATTGTGATTTTATATAATTCCTATATCCTTGCAGAATGCTACCAGCTGCTCATTGCTGTTTATTTGCAGGTCTTCTTTCAGGCTGTTTAATCTTTTTTCCACACTGCTGAGACTGGCCGGTTTAATATTTCTCTCTTCGAGATGTATAGGGATGTTTTTCTGTAAGATTCCTTTAGAAAGGAGGGAGACGAGAGTAATGTCAAATGTAGAAAACTCATAGCTGTTGAACTTTTTCATATCCTGCTTCAGATCAAAAGATAAATAATTTTCGCCTATATATACAGATGCAATGGCCTTTTTCAGTTCTTTCGAATCATTTCTGGCTTTACGGATATATCCGTTGATTTCATAATCTGAAAAAAGATTTTCTATTACGCCCGTTTTATGTTCTGCCGAAAATACAATGACTTTCAAATCAGGCTGTACCTCTTTTGCTTTTCTGATGAGTTCTTTTCCGTCTTTAAGGTTTTGCTCATGATGATCATCTTCATAATACAGATCTGTAATCAACAGGTCATAAGGATATTCTTCCCGTAATGCTTTCTGAATTTTTCCAATAGCATCATCACAGTAATATACATAATCTACTGTAGGAATATTCAGCTCCTCAAGAGTTTTCTGAACAGAAATATTGATGCTTTCATGATCTTCGGCAATTAAAATTTTTTTGAACATGGTTATACGGTTTAATTAAAAAATAGATTAAGACCTCAAAAATATATTCATTTATTTTTTCATCATTACGGTTTCACGTAAAGAGAGCGGAAAAAATTATCTTTTCAGCACATACGATCAGATGAGACCAATATCTTTGCAGATTACGATCATCTCAATATTGTTTTTTGCGCCGAGACAGTCCCGAAGTTCATTCAATCTCTTTTCAATAGATCTGATGCTGTACGGAATCATTCGGTGCTCTTTCAGATAGGTGCTTATTTCACTTTGTTTTAGTCCTTTGGCAAGCAGTTCAAGTAATTTCATATCATACACATCAAATTCAGAGGAAATATGGCGCATTGCATTCAAAACTTCCTGTGGAATTACCGTTTCTCCATTAAAGATTTTCCGTATTGTGCTTTTCAGGTCTTGTCCGTCACGCCTTGCTTTGCTTACAAATCCGTCAACCTTATATGTTTTGTAAAGATCATCAATTATTTTAGCTTTCTTTTCTACAGAAAATACAACTGTTTTTAACCCAGGCTGAACCTTTTTTGCCTCAGAAATAAGTTCCTGCCCGGAACGAAGTTGCTGAGGAATATGATCTTTTTCAAACGACAGATCAGCAATAAGAAGATCGTAAGGACTTTTCTTTTCTAAAGCTGTTTTTATCCTGCTTAAAGCTTCATCACAATACGTTACGTAATCAAAATCAGGGATATTTAATTCTTTTATCGTATTCAGGATTCCCTGGTTCATTATTTCCTGGTCTTCAACGATTAAAACTTTTTTGAACATGACTATATAATTAGGATACAGGAAATGAAAGATTGACTTTCAGTCCTGTTTCAATTTTTGTGTCAAAAGTAATGGTTCCGTTAATTGCTTCTATGCGGGATGCCGTATTCCGTAATCCGTTTTTATAAATAAGGTCTCCGGAAATTCCTATTCCATTGTCTTTGTATTGAATATCAACGATATTGTCTATTTTTTCAAACTTAACAGCCACATGGCTGGCATGACTGTGTTTTTTCATATTCACCATCAGTTCGCGAATCATTTGGTAAACTTCATCTTTAACTGTGGCAGAAATGGATTCCCAAATTGCAGGACTGTTTCCTGCGGTAAAGGTTTTTACCGTATCATTATTGAAGGAAGCGATAAGTTCCGAAATTACTTTGCTGAACTCTTTTTCTTCCCCAATTTTATCATAGGAAATATCTCTTGATTTTTCATACACAAATTCCAGTTCATCAAGTGCTTTATCCCGGTCAAAATCTTCCTGGTTTTCAATTTTTGTCATCACCTGGTAAATCCCATTGGCAACTACATCATGAACTTTTTTAGACATTTTGAGCTGGGTGTTTTTTACTTCGATTTCTTTTTCTTGTTGAAGCTTTTTTTGCCTTTTTTTATATAAAATGATAATAATGATTAGTAGAGCAACAAGTAACCCTGAAAGAAAATACTGCCATAGTAATTGAAATTCTTTTTCAACCTTTTCAGCTTTTAATCTTTGATTTTCTATTTCTTTCTTTTCTCCATCATATTTTATATAAGCAAATCTGTTTCTATTATCATTTTTATAGCTTTGAATACTGTCTGATAGATGCTTGTATTTTTTAAAATTTTTAATAGCATTAGAAGAGTTGTCAACTAATGATATTTTTTCTATTGCTTCAAGTCTATCGTCAGGGCTTTTTATTTTTTCAGCTGTATTAAGCATTTGGTGTGCATAATATAAAGAGATGTTAGGATTGCTATCCTGATTTATTTCAGCTAGGTGAGAATAGCTAGAATTTGCTCCCCAATTGTCATTGTTTTTTAACTTAAGTTTTAGGAGTTCTTCAAATTCTGATTGAGCAGGGTAATTTTTATCTTGAAGCCATTGAGTATATACAATATTTTCTTTTATCCTATTTTTTAGATTGATATCATTTACATTTTTAAGGTCTATACTTTTTAATGTTTTTAAAGCCTCTGAATATTTCTTTTGTCTATATTCAGCCGCTCCTTTATTATTAAGCATATCAAATTTGTCCTTTTGAGAAGTGTTTTTTTCAGAAAGACCTTTAGCGTACCATTCTTCCGCAGATGCATATTCTTTTTGTGCATATTTTATATCTCCAAGCGTACTATATGCAGAATAAAGACTTTCATCTCCTTCTTTCATAAAAGTGAGAGCATCTACTAACGTAGTTTCTGCCCCAAATATATCACCAGTATATTTTTGAGCTATTGCTTGGCATATCAAACTTTTAGAAATATTAGAAGAATCTCTTGTTTTATAATAATAATTTAAAGCTTCCTGAAACTTTTTATAGGCTTCAATATTATCTTTGAGGAGAAGACTAGTTCCCTCATCATATAATTTATCTGCTTCTGGAGCATTATGAATGGCTGTTTTCTTTTCACAAGCAATAAAAAATAACAGAATAAAAAATAGATATCGTATCATCTCACTAAAATAAAAAAAACCGCTCTAATAACGAACGGTTTGTTTTTCTATTTTTTAGGTGGTAGAACTGGGCCTGTATCTCCTCCCGTATCGCTCTCTCCTGTTTCTCCTCCAGGGTCTGAGGCTCCACTTTGAGGCTGAACAGTTTCAGTTGTTGGGTTATTATCGTTTGCAGTAGTTGCATTAGTAGTATTGTTTGAGAATGCTAAACCGAATAGCATCAATATAATCTCGATCATGGGTCAAAAAATTTATTGTTAAAGCATTCGTATTCTTCCCTGCGAAACAGATCGCAGATAGTGTTATACGTTTAAAAAATTGAAGCGCTTCTAAATTTTTTGGGAAGTGAACCGTCAAAAACGGAGGAGAAACATCTGCTTCCCAACCCGGAGTTTTCCTCCGTTTTATCTGGTGATTTTTGAAATCAGTTTTTTTTAGATTTTTTAATGTTATTTTTTTGTTCCTGATTTCTTTTACAAATATCTTGTATATAAGCTCAAATATTCAGACAGGCGATGGACAGTTGGATATGCTGTAAGTGTTTGATTTTTACGGGAAACCGCAATTTTCACGTCTTGTTTTTGTCTAATTTGGACAGCAAATAATTAATACCTGAAAAATTATGTATGAGAAGAAAAGATTTTTAATGAAAACCGTGTTTGAAACTGCAAGAAATGAGCTTCCTAATGCAAGCGACAATTCTATTTCAATTTACTTAAGCTCTCTATTTGAAGAGCAATATGGTTTTTTAAGAGATGAAAGATCGTATGTTAGATATTATAAGAGCATGGTAAAAAAAAATAAAGATTATAATATTGATGGTCTTGCTTTAGATTATTTAAGTAAGTACGTAGGATATGATGATTTTGATGATTTTTGCAATAGAGTAAACATAGAAGGAGATGGAAGAACTACATTTACGATGAGTTTCAAAGACCTATCAGATAAAATTCAACAAATAATTATCACTGTAACGCCAACTCTTTTATTACCAGATTTTATGAGAAAAAATGGATTAGGTATTTTAGAAATGACCTTTATACTATTTCTCGTTACAGGTGGTGTTGTTTTCTCTAATAGTAAAAATTCTAAATCTTTTGGTATTATTTCTGGCTGGGGGTCTCCTGCAATTAATAAGGCCTATATGTATTGGGATAAGGATAGATATATGGCTACTGATAGTAGTTCTCTAGGCTCCCAAGTGGAGGTAGTTCCAATGAATGAATATATGTTTAAATATTTTAAGAAAATTACACGGCCAGACACCCTTACCACCGCAAATGCTATTGGAAAAGTATGGTATAATAAAAGTAATAATCATGTAGAATTCTTTACAAGTTTTGGAAAGCACCCTGAAAATGAAAAGACATTAAGAGATGTTTCTGAAAGAATATTAGAAAATTATGCAGGAGAAAACGCTGTACCATAAGGACGGGGTTGACTAAATAATTTTAAGATCAATTAGAACAATTTTTTCACAAAAAAAAACGAAGAGAAATAATCTCTTCGCTTTTATATTTTATTGGGTTATTCCGCATTCAACATTCCTAATTCCCCGAAATGCTTTTTAAACTTCTGGATTTTAGGGCCTACCACGGCGCTGCAATAAGGCTGTGTCGGGTTTTCGTTATAATATCCCTGATGATATTGTTCTGCCGGCCAGAATTTGTCGAATTTCGTTAATTCCGTCACGTAGGTACCTGTCCATCTTCCTGACTCCTGAGAAACTTTGATAGCTGCTTCAGCTTTTGCTTTCTCCGCATCATCTTTATAATAAATGACAGAACGGTATTGAGTGCCGATATCATTCCCCTGTCTGTTCAATTGAGTAGGATCATGAAGGAAGAAAAATACGTCCATCAGTTGTTCATAAGAAATAATGGCAGGATCATAAGTGATCTGTACCACTTCAGCATGTCCTGTTTCTCCTGTACAAACTTCCTGATATGTCGGATTATCTTTGTGTCCGCCGGAATATCCTGAAATAGCAGATTGTACTCCTTTCAGCATATTGAAACAGCTTTCTACACACCAGAAACATCCGCCTCCGAAAGTAATCTGTTCTAAATTATTGTTATCCATTTTGGTAATTATATTGTTTTATACTCTTTTCCGGATCCGGAAAAAGCTGATCAAAATTAAGAAAAACTTTTTCATTTGAACATGATTTTACTTCTTAAACTCCAATTACAATGATAGATGTGACAAATGATTTTAAACACAAATAACACTAATTCTTTCACAAATAAACACAAGAAAACTACAACGCAATCATCTGCGAAAATCTGCGTAATCTGTGGGAAAAGAAAGTAACTTATAAATGATTTTAAACGCGAATAGCACCAATGCTTTCACCAATAACACAAGGAAAATAGAATGGAATTT
>Ga0256409_1000738_pt1 | contig 15301 bp, 21 predicted proteins | sample PhySR1_FD_185981 | JGI IMG/M metagenome (GOLD analysis project Ga0256409, IMG submission 185981) | Leaf surface microbial communities from sunflower plants in UC Gill Tract Community Farm, Albany, California, United States - DLSL S.R1 | ecosystem: Host-associated > Plants > Phyllosphere >...
AATCAATCAGCAACCCGTTATCGTCAGCGCTGAGTCAGCTATCAGCCATAACGACTGAAGTCCGGTTTCACTAAAGGCGCGGAGAAGCATAATCCGTGCCTGTTTGCGACTTCGGGATCGCGGTTCGCCAGATTTGCTATAGAAATCAGCAGGTAAATCACTGCTGATTATTTCAGCAACCGGTGGCTGAGTGCTGGATTGCCCTGGAGAGATACTTTATAATCCCCGCTCCGCTGGCCCCTTAGCTCAGTGGTTAGAGCAGGCGACTCATAATCGCTTGGTCGCTGGTTCAAACCCAGCAGGGGCCACCAAATTTTATGATTTAATTCATGCACTTAGGCCACCTTTTTTAGGTGGCTTTTTGTTTGCGCAATCTGTCATTGGCAGCAAATTGGCAGCAGAATTTCTTTCCATTTTGTTTGCTGCCATCTTCTAGGGTGTAAAATACTTCTATCACTGCTTCAAAAAGAGTTCTCTAACAAACACACCAACTGTTTTTAGATCACTCCAGCAGGGATACTTAGGACTTAACAGCCGAATGTTTTGATCAGCCATTTGTGAGCAGAGTTGGCATCTTCTGGATTATCCTAATGTGCCGATAATGTCCACTGAAGCTTTAAGCTAGTAGTAATATTCATATGGAAAAAAACTGAGGGTAGCATATTGACTAATAATGATTTTTGGCGAGATGTGTATCGCAAACATCGATATATGGAATTCCTAACCGATGAAGAATTACAGGTTAGAACCAAAGACATATTTTTAAATATGGTTACTCTTACTTCAGAGGGTAAAGTCGGACTTCATGGAGTAAATAAGCAGGGTAAGTTTTGGCTTTCTATTTGGACTCATATATTAGAAGAATTTGCAATAAGATATGGTCCGTACCCGAATGGGTTCACTAAAGGATTTATGAAAGATGCCTCTATAGTAAATCCTACCTTCCCTAATATACCACCGTCGAAGATAGCAATAGATAAAATTGGAGGCTTGAAGGAAGGATATATATATAAGTTTGGAAAAAAAGAACATTTAGATTCCATGTATAAACATGGAAGAATAAGGATTGCTCCTGCATCATTATACAATGACTCGTCATTGAATAAAGCGATACAGGACGATGAACTTTCGTTTTCCGTAAGTAGTAGATCTGAAAATATAACTATTAAAAACAGTGATAATGAAATCATTCCCGCTTATGGGAATGTGACTTTTCACCTCAAATCTACTACTAACTACTATGTTCATTGTTTTGCTAGTAAATACACCTTTAGAGAGTACGATGACTTTGAAGCTAATTCTTGCATTGTGATTACCAAACCAAGAATTCTGTTTCAAAAGATGATGAAGGCTGTTAAGAAAAAATACCCTGAATTTGATGGATTTGCTTCTCCAGTTAAATATTTAGACCCCCTAACTTGCAACCCGAAAGATGTCGAGATTTTAATAGCCAAACATTTTAAATACTCTTATCAGAATGAAGTCAGAACTATTTGGGTACCACCGACACCGATGCAGCACCTAGAACTGTTTTACATTGAAATAGGAAGCATGGAAAAATACGCACGAATAATTAACATCTAGTTCTTTATATTTTTGCCTTACATAAATATCCGTAAATGTAAGGCATATTTATTTAAGAAGTTCGCTATCTACCTTATGCCTCAGGTAAGTCCCCCTTCAACTCAAGCGATCATAACCACAATGGTTGCTGCTGATTTCTTCCCGGATGCGGCGGCACAGGTTTAACGCTACCCGGTTTCATAATGATCTCAGAAACTGTTTCATGAGATTTAAACGTGCAACTGCAATTGATGTTCTGGCACTGATTATATCGTTCTTTAGTTGTTGCTGATACCTGAAAGCTGCTGCGGGTATGTGCGGCATTTCCGCACAAAGGGCAATTCATCATAACGTCTTCTCCATAACCCAATTGAGATAAATATTACTCAATTTAACCATTTTGAGATAGCCCTAATCCATTTCAAGTGAATCTATTTTCACTTCAAGCTCAATGCTGGTCGTATAACCGTTGTCAGCGCTCAGGCTGTGCGTGAGAGTCGTGATAATCCACTCACCCGCATCAATCTGCTGTTTGAAGCCGCTGACCTTCACCGGCATTTCCGTGTATAGCTCCGCGCGCCCCTTTGCCAGCTGAATAGAAAACGTTGCCACACCGCGCTGCAGGCGTTCCCATTGCATTTTGGCAGCACGCTCTGCATTGCCCCGGTTTGCGTAAGTGCGACTCAATACCAGCACGTTTTCATCCGTGCCGATCAGGTAATCCCCCTGCTTCGCCTCCGGTTCTTTCTTCTTCTTCATCGTGGTTTTACGTCGCCTGCGCTTCACCTTCGCCACCGGCTTCTTTGCCGGTTCGCGGGTATGCAGCCAGCTGGCAATCACGCCTGTGTAGGCGTCCCGGTCCGCCAGGGTGAAGCGGTGGCTGTCTCCGTCCCTGCGCTGAAGGGTGATCACCGGCAGCGCTCTGCCGCTTGCCGTCTTTCCCTGGCCCTGCCGGATAAATAGCAGATTACCGTCCTTGATGCAGGCCACCGCTCCGCACTGTTTAGCCAGGCGCATCATAAAGCTGGCGTCTGATTCGTTGGTCTGATCGAGGTGGTCAATATCCATCTTTGCCATATCCGCACCCATCGCCATTTTCAGCTTATGCCGCCCGGCCACCTCACGGACAATTTCGCCCACGCTGGTTTTGTGCCAGGACTTTTCACGCTTCGTGTTCAGCGTCTGCCTGAAGTCCGCGCTGCGCGCCCGCAGCGTCAGGCGGTCCGGCGTGCCGCTGTGTTCGATTTCGTCAACGGTATAGCTGCCTTTCGGGAAAAGCGGCGCATCCTGCCAGCCCAGCGACAGGGAAAGCACCACACCACGGCGCGGCAGATGCAGCTGGCCGTCCGCGTCGTCCAGCTCGATGTCCAGTTGGTCCGCTTCAAAGCCCCGGTTGTCGGTAAGCGTCAGGCTCAGCAGGCGCTTTTCCAGCTTCTGCGTGATGTCTGCGCCGTCCATCGTCAGCCGGAACGCTGGTGAGTTCTGCTGGCCGTTAATCCACGGGGTTGTCATCATGAGAATAACCCTCCCGCTGCTGCATTGACCTTACCGGCTGCGGTAACTGCTGCGCCCTGCATGGCAGACAGCTGATCGCTGAGGCTATCTGGAGAAGCGCACCAGCCGCCTCGGTAACGTGCTGAAGCTGGAGCCATCGCTGGCGAAGTTTACCCGGCGCGGTCTTGACCTGGATACCTACTGGTATGCGCACTATGGCATTAACACTGAGCCTTATGAGTTTGCGAAGGGCAGCGTGTTTCACCTGATGGAGCCGGACATCAATCAGGAGATTTACGGCCTGCCGGGCTACCTGTCTGCCATCCCGTCGGCGCTGCTGAACGAATCGGCTACGCTGTTCCGCCGCAAGTATTACCTTAACGGCAGCCATGCGGGTTTCATCATGTACATGACCGACCCGGCGCAGAGCCAGCAGGACGTGGATAATATCCGCAGCGCCATGAAAAGCGCGAAAGGCCCAGGCAACTTCCGCAACCTGTTTATGTACAGCCCGAACGGCAAAAAGGACGGCATCCAGATCATTCCGCTGTCAGAAGTCGCGGCAAAGGATGAATTCCTGAACATCAAAAACGTGAGCCGCGACGACATGCTGGCCGTGCATCGGGTTCCACCGCAGCTGATGGGGATTATGCCGAATAATGTTGGGGGGTTTGGTGATATTGAAAAGGCCAGCAAGGTGTTTGTGCGTAATGAGCTCATGCCATTGCAGAGACGCTTTGAGGAACTGAACAGCTGGCTGGGTGAGGATGTGATCCGCTTCGCACCATACAGTCTCGACTTAACTGGCGACGATGCAGAGTAAGGTTAAGCGCCTAAGGGCGCTTATTTTTCACCCAGCCATTTTCCGGCTTTTGCAGAATCAATCAGTAGCTGAATAGTAAGTGGTTTCGGCGCATCACCATAATCGGGAAAATAATAAGTGAAGTTGATATCGGAGGGTTCAATATCGAATTTTTCGGCGAATTTCTCCATCAGATCATAAGCATCCAGTGGGTCCATGCGAAAATCTTTATTGAGATCGGTATCATGGCGCAGCTGAAAGCGGCGTAAGGTAAATAAGCTTCGACCGTTATAAGACTCAACAAGATCAAAAACAGCCTGCTCAATATCCTCAGTTACCATATCCTGTCCTCTTTACTAACGATCCTGTTGTACCGAACCATAGCCTGATAACTAATTTGGGCTACATCAGTGGCTAGTACAACCCAGCCGACCACAGGGATTGTACGTCCGGCAAAAGTCGCCAGTCGTTGCGTCATTAGCTGCTTTATCCTGAATGGGTTGCCGGGTTTGGGGGAATGAATCCATGTCGGCAACTTGAAAGGTAACATTATTTCTTTGAGCAACTTCCGGGAATATGTCGATGCATAACTGGTACCTTTGGTTGCTCCCCCAAGCTTACCTTTAACTTCAATTTGATTGCTGCCAGCATAGATTGCAGCTCCTGCGATGACATCTTTTGCCCCAGTGAAGTGCTCTGCAGTCACATCAACCATAATCCAGAAGAACAATTCTCCTGCACTCAGATTAGCCAGCCCGCCGTAAAAATACGTTCCGTTTAACTGCTCTGTCGTGTCCATCCCAATTCCCTGCGCTGAGATCCTGACCTAACCATAAACCCATCTTCGCCACATTACCACTCGCCAGAGCGCCACAGCGGCATTCTGCGAGGTGCTGTCTTTTTGCCCCTCTTTGGTCAGTCACACCTCAGCGACGCGCCAGTGGCCCGGAAATTGCGGCCGTTTGTGACCTTCCGGCACCCACAGCGCGCGCTCGTAGCCCCGCCACGCCTGCCCGCTTTATGCAGTGGTTTTCATGCACCTGCATGACATAAACAAAAGCCCGCCAGTACTGGCGGGCCGGAGCATTAAAGATCCTTTTGAGATCATGCGATTTCATGCAGCATAGTCATGCACCTCATTGTCACTCTTGGGAATTTTTCCATAGCGAAAACTCCTATGCTAATGCGCATGATAAGTAGCTTATTAGTGCATACTCTAGAACTTACAGACATTCGGCAAGGCTACAAAGAGTATATTTTCCTAACAAAAAAAGGCTCCTACAAGGAGCCTTTTTTCATAAGCTTGACCCGTCCTGAATAGTGTTGACACATTTTCCCGATGTTTTAAGGAGAATGTGATGAAACAGTATGTTAAACGTACACAACGGGACTACTCTCTGTCCTTTAAACTGGCTGTCGTTGAGCAGGTTGAAAAAGGCGAAATGACATATCGTCAGGCTCAGGAGCGCTACGGTATTCAGGGGTGCTCCACCGTTCTGAAGTGGCTGCGTAAATATGGCCAGCTGGACTGGCAGTCCCCGGCACCGCGCAGCGCCCGTGGAGGACTCATGACAAAATCCCTTCCCCTTACGCCCGAACAGCGAATCAAAGAGCTGGAGCAGCAGCTGGCCGAATCCGAAGTGAAGGCGCAGTTCTTTGAAGCCGTCGTGAAGGTCATGAACACCGAATTCGGCGCCACGCTGACAAAAAAGCAGTTAGCTTCCTTATCGCGCAGACAAAAGGGCCCCGGCTGACCGTCGTCAGGGCCTGCCGGTTTTTAAAGATAAGCCGTCAGGCCTGGTATCAGGGATGTCAGCGTGAGCAGCGTAAGGCAGAACAGGCCAGCCGCATTACTGAAGAGGTGCAGACCCTCCGGATGCAGCAGCCGCGGCTGGGCACCCGCAAGCTGCACCACATCCTCAGCGGGCGGGACGACGCCGCGCTGCATATCGGGCGTGACAGCCTGTTTACCGTCCTGCGGCAGGCCGGCCTGCTGGTGCGTCCGGTCAGGGCTTATCATAAAACAACCCAAAGCCATCATCGTTTTTACAGGCACCCCAATCTGCTGAAAGCCGGTCCGGAGCAGGCCGTTATCTCCGGCCCTGAGCAGGTGTGGGTGGCGGACATAACCTGGCTTCCGGTCAGGACCGGCACGGCTTACGTGAGCCTGGTGACTGATGCGTTCTCACGGAAAATAGTGGGTTATCATGTGCATGAAAGGCTTCATACAGAGCACGTGGTGCAGGCGCTGCAGATGGCGCTGAGAAACAGACGCGGCAGGACGCCGCTGATCCACTACTCCGATCGGGGAATCCAGTACTGCTCATCGCTGTACCAGTCGGTGCATAAAAAGCACGGACTCATCTGCTCAATGACGGATGGCTATGACTGTTACCAGAACGCGCTGGCGGAGAGGGTTAACGGAATACTTAAAAACGAGCTGCTGATAACCCGGCCGGCGGACATCGTTCAGGCAGGAAGAATGGTGGCGGAGTCGGTAAAAATCTACAACGGCCAGCGTCCGCATCTGTCGCTGAAATACAAAACGCCTGATGCAGTGCATCAGGCGTTTTAACGGCATAACGTGTCAACCTATGCCAGGACTAGTCAGCTATTAAATCAGATTGGTTTTACTACGACTTGTCCAGTCTGTTCAGCTTTCTTTTTAGCTAACATAAAACGTTGCAGCATCTCGTTTTTCTGGGTTTTGATTGCGTCATAGTCAATGTTCAGGTTCATTTTCTCAGTTTTCCGTTCGTATAACATAACAAGCCCCCTCTATGTGAACTGCAAGGTTCTTGGATTTGGAATACCTACTTACTAATCTATCATAAACCTTTCTTAAATCTTCGCTATAGGCCTGAAAGGTCAAAATTTGTATAGCTTCAGTTTCAGCTATCCTGAGAATGATGTCAATCAACGTTGTGTAAAGATAGCGTGCTTCTACAGCAGTTAAGTCTGGCGCTCCCGGAGGCTTATCAAACATCGTATCACATTCTTCGTTATCTTCAGCTTGTACGTTATAGAAGCTGACGACGCTTACAGTAAGCGTTGCAAGTTCATCACCATAAAGATCTGTCAGAAGCTTGCTGTTGCCTTCTTTACAAAAGACTAAACGGAACGTGATCTGTCTAGTGACATCTCCCGAAAAGGTGAAGATTACATCAGTATATCTAAACACCTCAAAACCTTGCAGTTCATCATGCTCGATCTTGTGCGAGTTGCCCGCCATCCAAATATCTCATTATCAAATTAATGACACGTATCTTACAATAAAATTTAATCAAATGTTCAATTTGAACTCTGATTTAAGCAATTCCACACCAAAATCCGTAAACGCATAGCCAACCATACCGTTCCTGCAATCTACCAGTGTTCGGCCATAAGTTAGGTGGTGATATGAGGGCAAACCTTCTGCTGTTTATTGATCATAATTTCGATTCGCACGTTACCCCCCGTCACTCTGGCACTTGCATCAAACGTGAATAGTCATAATTTCTAACCTTGCGCATCAGCTCGTCAGTAAGCTCAGAAACCCACTGAATCGCTAAACGTTTTTCTTCCTCAGAACAATCGCTAGCAGCAACAAGTTTTATAAAAAAATCAATACGCTGCAACTTCATCGACTCTAAAAAATAATCCTGCATATTCCCTCCGCACAATCAACAACTGGTTATACATACAGTATATTATCAATTTTCAAATGTGAAATTATTTTTTACGATCAATAGGCCGTTTTCTGATTTTTTTGCCGAGATACGTGCTTTGCCTACCCATTGATTTTTATCCGGTTACACCACCCAGATGCGATGAAGGCTAGGTCCAGCGACTCCATTTATCATCCTCCTGCAGCCGTCCTTTACTGTAAAAAATGCGCATGCCTGCACCAGAATCAAGGCTTCCCCCGGACAGAAGCAGGTTTGTTTCTTTTTCTTCGCCGGTAAAACCCCTCACCCGCAGCTCTGTAACCAGAAGCGCCCGCTGGTCATCGTCAATTTCCTGTATGTAACTCTGTCGCTGGCGCGGCTTAACCACCCGAAGACGCGCCAGCAGATCCCGGCGCTGTTTTCTGGTCATATTGTCGAAGTCTGCCGGGCCATACAGAGGCGTTTCACCTGGTTCTATAGGTTCAACAGATACCGGATTGCCCCCTGAAATGTACAGTTTTCCATCAGGGGGACAGTTATTGCCACGAGTCCAAGGGGCGCGAGCGCCCTGGTCGGCTGTCGCCTCCTGAACGTCAACGGCCTTACGAACCATTTTCCACTTCGTTGCGTGCGTGCAGATACGGCCCGCCACTAACGGGGACCAGATGCCATAAATGCGGGTGCCGTGATCGCCGTAAGGGGTTGGATCGTCGTTAAGCTCGTAGGCAGTTCTGACGATGTGATGTTTACGTGGAACCAGAACGCCGCCCTGCTTCATGATGTAGGTGGCAAAGCAGCCCACATCTGCAGCGGCCAGCACGGCGTCCAGCTGCGCGTTTTCAAGCACCGGCGCACCGGCCTTTTTATCGCTCTGATTTCTTAGCGCCTGACCGGCAAGCAGGCGCAGTTCCCGGTAAGCCTGGCGGCCTGGAATGCCAAAGAATCGGAACTGCTGAACGCGATGAAGTGACGCCCACGCGCCTACGTTCTCTGCGCTGTCACGCAGTGATTTACCCGTTTCTGCGCTGATTTCATCAGACAGGCCACGGCCATCAATATTTTTACTGACGTATTTAGCGATATAACTGGTCGGTGAACCTTTACGCGGGTTGATCAGCTCAGCTTTAAAGCGTGGCCCGGTGTTGTTGCCAAGTTCTTCACGATCTTCGCGAATGGCAAATTTCCGCAGCAGTGCGGTGACTGAACGGCGTTCCTTTTTGCGCATGAAGCACAGCAGGTGCCAGTGTACGGTTCCGTCATGATGCGGCTCAGCAACCCGCACGCCATACCAGCGCATCCCGGCTTTATGCATGGCCTTGCGGAAGGCAGCAAAGGTATCAACCAGATAATCACTGCTCTGGCGAACGGTGGCCGTGGTCCACTTCGGATTGGGCCTGCCGTTGTTAAGCGTTGCGTGGAAACGCGACGGACAGGTGATGGTGTAAAACACTGCGCAGTCCCCACGCATTTCCGCGATAAGCTCCAGCCCCTTAACGCAGGCCATCATTTCATTACGGCGGTGTGCCGGGTTGCTGTTACTGGCATTCACCACGTCTTCCATATCCAGCGTATCGCCTTCATTGCTGACCAGCTCATGTGAGCGGAAGAACTCCAGAGACTTCCTGCGCTGCTCACGCTTATGAATCACCGCTTCAAAGCTGACGTAGGGGGATGCTTTTTTGTTGACCAGGCAGACAGCGCGCAGCTGCTCTTCACGCCATTCACAACGCAGCTGCCATAACTTGCGATACCACCAGTCCGCGCAGAGCATACGGGCCAGCGAGGGCGGGATCAGATCATAAGGCACGGGCTTGCGACGGCGCTTTTTGCGGCGCAGATGCTCAAAGGCCGGGGGGATTACGTCCAGACGCATCGCTTCAGCCGCAACCAGTTCCCATGCCTGGCGGACCTGCTCCGGCGTCACGTCGTCACTGACGAACAAATGGCCGCTGGCCTTATCCAGACACATGCTCATGTGCGCAGCGACCAGCGTTGATAAACGCTTGACCTGATTCTGGTTCATTTCAGGCAACGCCAGCAGGCCGTCCAGCCCGTCATGACCGGCCATAAACCGGAAGGAGGCTGAAATCTGGCTTTCGCGCACGCGGGCCAGCCGTTCAAGACAGGGGCGGATGGTTTCGCGCAGGTAACGGGAATAAGCCTGCGGCCTGCCGAGATTGTGGAAAAACTTAACGCGCTCCATAAGTGGCTTGCTGATGTGCGAAGGCTGGGCGCTGACATCGGCCACGATAACCAGATCGGGATTGTGTTGCTGCTGTTCGCGGGCCATCTTTGCCCGGCTGACAATTCTGTCCTGCACAATTTCGCGCTGGACAGGATCGCGGGACTCGTTGAAAAAGTAGCGGTCCCAAACCTCATCACTCATTGCCTCACGGCGCTGCTGCTCCTTCTCGTTATCTGCAGCATAAAGACTGATCAGGTTTGAAAGCGCGGACACCGGCGCAACTTCCGCCGGGTCCAGCTGTGGATTGATTGCCTTTTTAGGGGCGTTCCAGGGGTATGCGAAAGCCTGAGTCATTACACCGCCAGACTCATGTGACGCACTGCGATGATTTCGGACGCGCGCTTGCCTTCACCGGCAGCCACGCCAACAGAGCGGGAAGCGCTGATTTTTGTCAGTTCAAATTCGCGGAATATACTGCGGGTAAACAGGTTATCGCTATTTGAAACGATGACCGGGTTACGATCAGATATACCCAGCAGGATGCAGGCCAGTGAGTGCTGATCATCGTCGCTGAACCCATCGGTGTGATAAGCGGTGAATGTGCCGTGATACGGCGGATCGCAGTAAACGACATCACCGGCACGGACCATGCTCAGGGTTTCGCTGTACCCCAGACATTCAAACGTCGCGCGCTGAGCCTTCGCGGCAAACGCTTCGATTTCAGCCAACGGGAAATATGGCTCTTTATAATTGCCGTAGGGACTATTGAATTCACCACGTTTGTTATAACGGCAAAGGCCACGATATCCGTGGCGGTTCAAGTAGAGGAATTGCGCTGCACGTTCCAGCAGTGGCAGCGCCGCGTTGAAATTGAAGTCGTTACGGACCTGATAATAACTCTTTTCCGTTTTATTCTGATTAAAGAGCGATAAGGCCACCACAATAAACGGGCGTGTGTGCTCTTTTATCTGGCGATACAGATTAATCAGATCAGGATTAACATCCGCCACCAGATAGGCCGGATAGTCCGTATTCATCATGACAGCGCAGGAACCGGCAAACGGCTCAACCAGACGATCACCGGCGGGCAGGTGCTTAATCAGTTCAGGCATCAGGCCGGACTTGCTGCCAGCCCATTTAAGGATAGTTTTCATAACGCCGCACCTTTGTAATGTGTGCTTTTCAGCTCACTGATTTCCTTGCAAGTCACGCACAGGGAAACACCCGGCAATTTGCGGCGGCGCTTCTCCGGTATTTCTTCGCCGCACGACAGGCAGATAAACTCACTCGCCCCTGCCGGGCGGTGAGTAGCGTTAGCCAGATTGCGCGCCAGTTCTTCCTGCACGCGCTGCTGTACCATGTCCATTGAATCAGCAATCAGTGCAACTCCTGCGCCTGGTTCTCAAAGCGTTCTGCTTCTTTGTCCAGCAGCTCGATGATTTCTGCCGCTGACATTTCCTGTTTGCGGGCATGAATGGCCAGTGCGGCCAGGCGGATAGAAACGGACAGTGCATCATCTGAACGCTGCTCAGTTTTTGCCTTGCTCAGCAGGGCATTAAGCGCGTCGTCATCAGCTTTAAAATTACGGGTCTGGATATTTCGCATTTTTCTTTCTCCTGAATTCGGGCAATAAAATGCCCGGCGGGTTTACGCCATTTAATTTTGTTGGGTTAATTAATTAGGTAACGTCAGATTCTTTGGAAATAAACTCACGACTGCTTTTAAGTGATTCATTGCGCTAATCAGCGCCGTTTTTTCGTCACTCGTCAGTTCACTGAAATCAACGCTGTGACGTTCTTTGCTGATATTTGCCAGGAAGAATATTGCGCTCAGTGCGCGGCCATTTTGTTCAGCCTGGTGATCGCGCTTATTACGCATATCTTCGATAAAGCGTTTGAGTTCATTGCTGCAATCGCCGTACATCATGGTGCGAAGCGCAGAAATATGATTAAGCGCACTGGCACGCTGCCCCGCATTCATCTGAACAGTGATACTTTCAGCTTTGTAACCCATGATTCTTTCCTCTTACCCGTTAATCCTGCCAGCAGTTCGGCCTGTGAAATTGCCGGGTGCCAGCGTCTGCCCTTATCTGCCGCAATCCAGCCGTGGCCGTATGCGTGGGACGGGCTTTGCCGCCGAAGAAGCGGAGCCACAGAAAACGTCATATTTCACACCATTCCTATGGATGCACCGATACCGCTTAACACATCAGCAGTACCTGACAGCGCAGGATTAGAGTGAACTCTCGCCTGAACTGCCATTGCGGCCAGAGTGAGACAGCGGATACCTGCATGCACGTTCTGAACCAGACCACGGCGGCAGGTTGCTGTTAATTGCTCCTGGCTCACTACACCCGCAGCTAACTGCCCTACTTCGGCAGTGGCTTTCAGGACATAAGCTGGAAGGTTTTCCTGAGCCATTTCGTTCACCGGCACACACGGCAGGCAATGCAGCTGCGCCAGCGCGCCGTCAATCAGCGTTGCGTCTTCCGTCAGATCGGTAAGCAGCAACATTTCACGAACGGTTAACTGGTGAACCTGTTCAGGATTGAGTTTGTTACGGATGGTCTGAGGATTCAGCCCGGCTTTTTTAGCCAGCTGAATGATGTTGTGCTTCAGTGCAAACGCCCGGCACGCATCATCGAAATGGCTATGTGTGGAGACTCGAAAATCAAACATGATAAATCCCTTTTGCTATCCCAATATGGATGTATCAAGCCTGCATTGTGATTTCGCAGCCAGCAGCGGCTTCGATAGTGAGAGCAACCATGTTGATTTCGATAAGTCCGTTTATGCCTTCTTTCTTTCTGATGGGTAAACGGTTTTCACGGTACATCTGGCGAACGGTGCCTTCCTTGTATCCAGTGCGACGGCAGAACTCTTCAACTGTTATGTAGGGTTCCGAGATCACGAGATTGATTGAAGGACGCATTGAAAGTTTACGAGTCATGATGCAGTATCCTCTGTTGAGTTCTAGCCAACTCTATTAATCACTATTAAGCACGTCTTGATACGACGAGTGAATATTAGGATCACAAATTGGAAAGGTCAACGAAAGATTTTACGAGTCGTAAAGCACCAACTTTACCAGAGGGTGGTAAAGACCCCATTGAGCGTATCGTTCAGGCATATGGTTTTTCATCCAGACAGGCACTGTGCCGCCATTTGAATGTCTCTCAAAGCACTATGGCTAACCGTATAATGCGTGGGAACTTTCCTGCTGATTGGGTTCTGATTTGCTCTATGGAAACCGGCACTTCGTTGGAATGGCTGACTTATGGCCGCGGTGATTCAAACATCACAAACCAGGATAACCCGCCAACCAAAATCGAACTCAAAAAAATCACAAATGGGAATTTTTCGTCATCTACCTTGGTTGAATATGATGCTCAACTCTTACCAAATGATGTTAAAGCCCCCCTTTTAGTACATTTCGAGAAACAGAATTACCTGGTTGATATGACCGCCGCAGAGATCACCGACGGGCTGTGGCTCATTGAGATTGATAAGCTCATAAGCGTTAAAGAGCTTTACCGTTTTCCTGGCGGGCGCATTCGCGTTGAGAATGGAAAAGCCTCATTCGAGTGCAAAGCGGATGACATCAAGGTTTTGGGCAAAGTCCTTGCCCGTACTGAGTATCTTTAAAGGCAAAGCATGGCGATTAGCAAATTACCCAACGGAAAATGGCAAGCTCAGGTGTTCCCGAACGGCCGAGACGGCAAAAGGATACGCCGCCAATTTGCCACCAAAGGCGAAGCGCAGTCTTTTGAGAAATTTGTGAAGGATCAGGCTCAGGATAAACCCTGGCTGGGAGAGAAAACAGATAAGCGCCGGGTAATTGAGCTGGTTGAATTATGGTTCAACACACATGGCATCACCTTGGCGGATGGCGAGAAGCGGCGAACCACAATGGCATTCGCCTGCGAAGCGATGGGAAATCCACTGGCTACCGAATTCAACGCGAAAATTTTTGCGTCTTATCGCGAGCAGCGATTAAGCGGAAAGATCACCCGCTCCACTCGGGTGAAGACGGTTACGCCTCGTACGGTAAATTTAGAACTGGCGTATTTCAGGGCGATGTTTAATGAGCTGCGCCGGTTGGATGAATGGACCGCGCCCAATCCGCTTGAGAACGTGCGCGAGTTTAAAATTAGTGAATCGGAGATGGCATATCTCACAATTGAAGAAATCAGAACCCTTCTCGCCGAATGTGAAAACAGCCGCTCCAAAGATCTGACGACGATTGTGAAAATCTGTCTGGCAACAGGCGCACGCTGGAGTGAGGCCGAAGGCTTGAAGGGAAACCAAATTCGCGCCGGTCAGATCATCTACGTTAAAACTAAAGGCAAGAAAAACCGCGCGGTGCCGATAACTGAAAAATTACAGGTTGAACTGCCATCCTGCAGGAAAGCGCAGGTGCTCTTTAAACCATGTTACTCGGCTTTTAGAAAAGCTATGCAACGCGCCGGTATAGAAACACCTGCTGGGCAGCTTACGCATGTTTTGCGCCACACCTTCTCCTCTCATTTTATGATGAATGGTGGAAATATTCTTGTGCTTCAGCGAATACTAGGGCACACAGATATCAAGGTAACGATGCGGTACGCACATTTTGCTCCGGATCATCTGTCAGAAGCGATTTCATTTAATCCATTGAATCAATTGGAATTATGAAATAAATAGAACCTTCACTGCACAGAACTTCATGATGATCATTTTAAAATAGGTATTTTGTGAAGGAGGCAACATGCCGACTATCGGGGAAAGAGTTAAGTACGCAATAGATCACATGGAGCGAGGTGAGATTTATGCGGCATTAGAACACGCCTGTAATGCTCTTGATGTGACATCACAGCGTTACTATGAGCAAAAAACCAGTAGCAGAAGACACTTCAAAAACATCATAAAAAAATATTCTTGGTTGGTTGAGTTTATGGCTCTTGGCGGAATAAATCTCGATGAAACCATATTCGACAACTTCCCAATCACTGACGGAGTGCGTGAACCAATACTAAAACCAGATTTTTCAGACTTAATGTATCATGTTGTAAGGTGTGGTCTGGTTCATAGTGATTCATTATCTAAGGGATTTTCTTTCCATAAAGAAGGTGCTGTACTTCTTGCAGAAAGCACGATCATATTCCCTGAAACGGTAGTTTGGGGAATACTTTCAATTTCTATATTTTGTCCAATAAACAAAGATGAAATTACCGCACCTGATTATTGGATAGGATTATTCCAAAATAGGTTGGTTATAAACGATTTCTGGGGCAATGAGAGCATAGCACTGCACCTTACAAACAGATATCCTCTCCCAAGAGTGACCTTGACTGATTTATGCAACCTCAAAACCGATCAATGAGTTGAAGAGAATGGCAGCAAAGTGGCAGCAGAGCGCAACGCTATGTGCCACTTTTCATCACTATTCGGCCTAAAGAAAAGATAAAAATCAGTAAGTTACTGACTTCACTCGCTTCAAATTGGGACTCATAATCGCTTGGTCGCTGGTTCAAGCCCAGCAGGGGCCACCAAATTTAGTCATAAAATACATATATTTAAGCCGCTCATTGAAGCGGTTTTTTTGTATCTGAATTTCTGAGTGGCGGTAAAG
>Ga0256409_1000740_pt1 | contig 15236 bp, 12 predicted proteins | sample PhySR1_FD_185981 | JGI IMG/M metagenome (GOLD analysis project Ga0256409, IMG submission 185981) | Leaf surface microbial communities from sunflower plants in UC Gill Tract Community Farm, Albany, California, United States - DLSL S.R1 | ecosystem: Host-associated > Plants > Phyllosphere >...
AATAATACTCTCTTCCCCTTCATGGGTACTGGTGGCAATCCACACCGGGCGGCGTGGCGCCCACTGGCGGCGCAGGGTGATCGCGCGGGCAGCCAGCTCTGGCGTCACGGAAATATCAAATTTCAGGCTGCCGGTGACCGCCAGATGAGAGCGCTTCAGACCAAGGCTGATAAAGCGCTCCCCGTCTTCGGCATTCTGCGCGGCGATAAGCGTAATACGTTGCAGCAATCGCTTCATAAATTTGCCGATTTTCTGGTAACCCCTGGCGGAGCGTTCTGACAGCCGGGCGTTGGCAATCACCAGCGGGATTTTGCGCTCGTGCAGCTGGGTGATCATGTTCGGCCAGAGCTCGGTTTCCATGATGATCACCAGGCGTGGGCGCACGGTATCGAAGAAGCGGTTCATCGCCCCGGGCAGGTCGTAAGGCAGATAGACGTGATGCACATCTTTGCCGAAGGCGGAGCTGGCTCGTTCAGACCCGGTGGGGGTCATGGTGGTGACCACGATAGGCAGATCGGGGTAGCGATGGCGCAGCGCCCGCACCAGCGGAATGGCGGCCAGCGTTTCGCCCACCGAAACTGAATGCAACAGAATACCGTCAGGCTTTACTTTGCCTGCGCAAAAGCCATAGCGTTCCGCCCAGCGTTTGCGATAGGCAGGAGCTTTCCGGCCGCGGAGCCAGAGACGAAGCCAGATTAACGGCTGAATGAGATACAGCAGAGCGGTATAAATGGTAATCATCACATTGCTTTTCAGGTGAACAGAGACTTACGCCCGGAGATAGCCAAAAAAAGAGAAATAATGCGGCATGTTAGCAGATAAGTTGGGCGGGCTCACACTACTTCATAAGGGTGAACCTGCGGCTGGAGCACTGAAATCATCCCCTCATCTGAGAAAATAGTCATCCCTGTAAATTTGAATGGGTTCAAACTGCAAAGGATTACCTGGATTTTTTTTGACTTTCCGTGTGCAATTCCCGTCTGAGAGGTGTCAAATAGCCCAGGCAACACCCGTTGCCGCTGGCGGTAAGGAGGAAATATTCAATGGATGAGGAGTACTCAGGGGATGGTAACGCGCTAATCGCGCCTTAAATCGATTATGTATATCTGGCGCACCCGTGCGCTGCAGGTTAATGAGTAATGAAGAATATTTTAGTGATACGCCGGGACAATATCGGCGATTTGGTTTGTACAACACCGCTGATCGAAGGGATAAAAACGGCTTATCCTGAGGCTAACGTCTATCTGCTGATCAACACTGTTAGTCAGGACGTGGTGAAAAATAATCCGCATATTACCCGCACCTTTATTTACCGCAAGGCGAAGCACGCTGCGGGGAGATCCGCCAAGCTGGGGGTCTATTTTGAACGCCTGAAAATGTTTATGCAGCTGCGCCGCATTCATTTTGACGCCACCATTCTTGCGAATCCCGTTCCTTGTAAATACAGCCTGCGTCTGGCGAAAATGGCCGGTGCAAAGCATATTATTGGCGCCGATACCGGTGACAAAAGCATCACTGTGCCTTACCGCCGTGCGGATTTTCGCGGTGAGCATCAGGTTGAGCAGACCTTCAGTTATCTGTCAGCGATCACTGACCAACAGATTGCCATTCCGCCCGTGCGCATTTGGCTCACCGAGCAGGAGCGCGAGCATGCCCGGCAACGTATTGAACAGCTTCAGCCAGGGCAACCGATTGGGCTGGCTGTGCACATCAGCAGTCGCAGTCCGAAACGGCGTTGGCCGCTGGAGCGCTATGTCGCCATTATTCAGCAGTATCTGCAGGAAAACAGCGGAAGTGTACTGATCTTCTGGTCGCCGCAGGGCACGCTGGCGCCGGATGATGTTGGCGATCGGCACCGCGCCGAGCAGGTACTGGCGGCATGTCATAGCCCGCGTGTTTCACTCTATCCTACCGCTTCCGTGCGTGAGCTGGTTGCAGCGTACGAGCAGTGTGCGCAGGTGCTATGCAGTGATGGTGGGCAGATGCATCTGGCCGCAGCGATGCAGAAAAAGCAGGTGGTGTTTTTTGGTGATACTGACCAGAAATCATGGCGTCCGTGGTCGGGTGAGTCGCAAATACTGCAGACCTCATCAGGTGATTGTGTCGATGTGAGTGTTGATGAGGTCTGGCAGAAATTGGCACGAATTAATCCTTAAGCGAAAGATATTGCTGACAGATGGGCTGCAGATCGTAGCTCATCAGCCGTTGGCGATTGATAACTGGGGGGTTCTGCCAGATATCAGCCATCACTTGCGCCAGTGATTCACTGCTCAACTCTGAAAGCGCGTTGCTCATGCCCGCACGTTCCAGAATTTCTGCAGGTCCCCCGGGGCAGCGTGTACTGGCAACGGGGGTACCACATAGCAATGCTTCGACCAGCACGTTGCCAAAGCCTTCGCTATCTGAACTGAGTACCAGCATCCCGGCATGTTTGATCAAGGGATAGGGATTAGCCTGGAAACCCGCAAAAATGACGCGATCGTTGATGCCCAGTTTTTCAGCCAGCTCTTTAACTGATGCTATCCGTGCTTCGTCGCCTGTCCCTGCCAGCACAAGTTTGGCCTCAATCCCTGACCCGGCATAAGCCTTTAACAGACGATCGTGGCGTTTTGTCGGGTGAAAACGACCTACATGGACGATATAGGGCTCTTTTGTCAGAGAAAAGGGCTGTTCTGCCTGAGCAAGCAGATGGGCGATATCAAACGGGTTATTGATCACCGCCAGCCGGCGCGGCGATATCGAGAGCCTGGTTTGCAAATCATCCGCCACGGCCTGTGAGACGGCAACAATATTCTTTCCCTGATAAATTCGGGCTATTTTTCGCAGCTTGATCCAGCGATCGATACCTTTACGGTGCCCGAGATACGAAGTGGAGAGTATGCCGTGAATGCAGTACCACATTTTTTCCGACGACAGATTTTTACAACGAGCAACGATGCGATCGGTTTTGTGCAGGTGCGAGAAGACCAGATCGAAACTTCCTGCCTGCATTTCACTGGCGGCAATTGCACGATCCAGACCGGCTGCCCGACGTTTAAGTTCAGTCAGTTTACGCCACGGTACCTTGCTATCACTCTCCACAACCTGATAATCAATCCCCTCAGGAAGAGCGTACTTGCAGACATTACGCAGGGAAAACAGAGTAACCTGATGTCCCATCTTCTGCATGCCTTCGCAGAGCGTCAGCACCACTTTTTCAGCCCCGCCACCCGGCAGTCCATCGATAATCATCAAGATACGCATGGTTTAATCCAGAATGTGTTGATAAAGAGCAACCAGCTGCTGCGACAGGCGCTGAGGGGATGAACCCATCACGCGCGCTCGGGCATGATTTGCCATCTCGCTGCCAACGGCGTGGTCGGGGAGTGACATCACTGCATCACGCAGCGCGGAAATGTCCAGCGCATCGCAGACATAGCCATTTTTCCCTTGCTCAATAAACTCGCTGCCACCACAGGTGGTCGAGGTGATCACGGGTAATCCACAGGCCATGGCTTCCAGAATGACATTGGGGAAGGGGTCATAGAGCGTTGGCAGTAATAAACCGTCAGCGGCCTGATACCATGGGCGCGTATCCTGTTGCATACCCGCAAAGATAATCCGTTCGCTGCAGCCCAGTTCGCTGGCCAGTGACTGATACTGTTTTTCCGCCTTATCTTTGCCAACCACCACCAGATAGCGGTTGGTGCCAGCGACCGCTCTGATGGCGGCGGCCAGCCCCTTACGTTCAAAGCCAGAACCGACATAGATCAGAATGGTGGCATTAAGAGGAAGACCCAGTTTGGCACGCAGCTTACTGCGTTCCACTTCGCTGACTGGAACAAACTGGGTAGTGCTGATGGCATTGTAGATAACATGGATCTTGTCGCCAGCAACGCCAAAACGCTCAATGATTTCGTCTTTCACCATTTGCGCGTTGCAAATAACGGCCTTAAGCTCCTTTGCCTGATACATCTCGCGTTCGGCATGCATCACGTAGCGGTGATAACGATTACTCATCAGCAGCTTCTGACGCCATGCAGGAAGGATAAGCGAACGTTGTTCCAGCCAGCGCTGATGAACACCATCTCCGGCACGATAAATATCACAACCGGCAATGCGCTCGTGGCTCTGCACGATATCGAATTTCTCACGCTGCCAGATTTTTCTGGCAGCATCGGCAAAGCCACGCTCGCGACTGATGCGGCCCCATTTAAACGGATCGCAAATATGCAGATGCCAGTTAGCCTGGCGTTCGCCCTGCCACTGACGGGTGATGACATTGAGATCCATCGCCTGATTATCCAGCGCCTCAAGTGCGCGAGAGATAAAGCGCTCCGCTCCGCCATCCGGGCGGTATTTCTGGCGAACAATGGCCAGCCGAATCGGTTTCATGCCAGTAATTTCCTCGCTGCACTGAGCACAGTTTCCACTGGAATGGCATCCAGGAAACGTTCTGCGGTTTTGGTATCGACAGCATCTGGATCGGGTAGGGGAGCAAAGTCGCCAGCCCAGATTACCTCACCGTTTACCTGCCATGGCCGCCAGAAGACTAACTTTGACGGGCCAAAAAGCGCGATACAGGGGGTTTGCAATGCGGCGGCCATGTGCATGGGTACGGAATCCACACCAATAAATAGCCCGGCCTCATCTATCAGCGCCGCCAGTTGGTTTAGCGTCAGCTGACCGGCCAGGGAGATAACATTCTGCCGTGATGAGAGTAGGCCCTCAATCTGACTGACCATCGCCAGCTCTTTTTTATCGGGTCCGGAAGTCAGCACAATAGTATGGCCATCATTCTGCAATGACTGGATAACGGCGGCCATTTTCTCCTCGCTCCAGCATTTGAAAAACCAGCGCGAAGTAGGCTGTACCACGATATATTTCGTTGCGCCATTGATCTGCTCGCGCACTTTAAGGCGATCGCTTTCGGCGTAATACATACCAACGGTAGTGTCGGTGGAGGGCAATTTTAACGGGGCAAGTAGCGACAGATTCTGTTCTACGGTATGCAGAGTATTATGTGTCTCTGTTGGGACTAAATGCGAATGACAGCGGCGCCATAGCGCGCCCTGACGTTTTGGAAAATCAAAACCAAGCCGCACCGGGGCACCGGTAAAGCGTGTAATCAATGCACTGCGCCACTGGTCAGCAAGATTCACCACCAGATCGTAACGCTGCTTTCTCAGCGTTTTCAACAGCTGCCACTCCTGGCTGACCTGAAAGCGAATGCCCTGTTTTTTCCACGTACGGTCTATTGCATAGACCTGATGAATATCAGGATGATGCGTAAGCATGGCGCGGGTTTCTTCATATAGCAGTACGTCCACAGTGGCATCGGGCCAGGCTGCTTTCAGCGAGCGGATAACCGGAGTGGTTAAAAGCATATCGCCATGGTGACGAAACTTGATCACCAGAATGCGGGCAACAGGGTGGGATGAAAGCGGCAGGTCCTGATTTGTCATACTCGATCACTGTTTAGTAAACCAGTTGCTGATTCTAAAGCAGTGGCTGGGACGTGGCTAGCATCATGGCCACCTGGCTGTCTGGGGGGAGAATAACTTTGCGCAATTGCCGCTGGCTACGTAACATAACGGGCAGATAAATCTCACTGCAGGAAGGAAAATGGCTAAGCCCGCGTTTATCATCACCATCGATACCGAAGGCGATAACCTTTGGCAAAACCATGACCGTATCACAACGGAAAACACCCTTTTTCTGCCTCGATTCCAGCAGCTTTGCGAGAAGTATTCCTTTAAACCCACATGGCTGACCAACTATGAAATGGCGGTTGATCCCGCCTATGTCGAATTCGCGCGCGATGTGATTGCCCGCAACAGTGGTGAAATCGGGATGCATCTGCATGCATGGAACAGCCCTCCGCTACACGACCTTACCGGAGATGACTGGCGGCACAAGCCCTATCTGATTGAGTATCCTGCAAAGGTTATCAGAGAAAAGGTTAGCTATATGACTCAGCTGCTTGAGGATACTTTGCAGGTCAAGATGCGCAGCCATCGTGCCGGCCGCTGGGCATTCAATGAGTATTATGCTCAGCTGCTGATTGAGCTTGGTTATCAGGTTGACTGCTCTGTTACCCCACGCGTGAACTGGGCATTTTCTCCGGGGGACCCAAAAGGTCAAGGTGGGACTAACTATCAGCATTTCCCCGACTGCGCCTATTTTATCGACGAACATGACATAGCAAAAGCGGGGCAGTCGCCCTTGCTGGAAGTGCCGATGAGCATCCGCTATAAGCATTCGTCCTTAATGAACGTCGTCAAGCAGGGTTACGATCGCCTGCGTGGCAAGCAGCGTAGCCCGTCGGTTCACTGGCTGCGCCCGATGGGGGGCAATGTTGCACAGATGATTGATGTCGCTGAGAAAACGCTGGCTGACGGCAGCGATTATGTTGAGTTTATGCTGCACTCCTCAGAGTTTATGCCGGGTGGTAGTCCGACGTTTAAGACGGAATCAGATATTGCAATTCTTTATAACGATCTGGAACAGTTATTCGCCTATCTTTCTAGCCGTACAAAGGGCATGACCTTAAGCGAATACTATCAGTATGCATTGAGTAAAAGTAATGAAGATAAATAAAGTAAGATGGATCAATCGGTTACTGACGGTTTACACTTTCTTTTCCGGTCATCTCAAGAAAAATAAAACTCTTGATGCTGAGATGGAATTCCAACGTATAGCCATATATTCCACTACAGCGCTGGGGGATTTGATGTTTAATACTCCAGCGATTGTTGCGTTACAACGCCGTTATCCTGAGGCGAGTTTTGTCCTGGTCTCAAGCGAGAAAAACCGCCCTCTGGTCGAAAATAGCCCATGGTTCGAAAAGGTTTTTTACTGGGATAATAAAGTGCGCAATGCTCATCGGCTAATTAAATCCCTGCGAAAATTCAAGCCGCAGCTTACGATTATTATGCATTCTTACATGCCATATGACATCTTGTGTGCTGTGCTTTCAAATAGTGAATACATTATTCGTGATAATTATCGTGTTGATAGTCCAGAGATGAACTGTTGGTTGAATTTCTATTCTAAACCAAACGATAATCATTTAATTCAGCGAAAGTTGGATATGTTAAGTATTTTGGGTTGCAATACTGACGAACCAAAGATGTCCATTCCAGTCTCCTATTTCCCGGCAAAAAAAACAACTAAAATTATTCGTGTGGGTTTCCAGATGGGGGCATCAGAAGCTAAGCGTTGCTGGCCAGTTGCGCGCTTTGCTGAATTAGCTACTCAGTTATTAAATGATAGGTCATACCAAGTTGTGCTAATTGGCGGAAAGAAGGATGCTTATCTTGTAGAGCAACTCAATCAAATCATGGACGCGGAGCTTTTCTCACAGGTAGAAAATCAGGTAGGAAAAACATCATTAACTGAATTACTGACACTGCTTGATGGCTTAGATGTTTTAGTCACGGGAGATACCGGGCCGCTGCATCTTGCTATCGCCTTGCAGACTCCGACAGTTAGCCTCTATGCCGACGCAGAACCAAAGCATACTGGGCCGTATCAGGATTTATCACGGCACAGTATTCTTAAATTAGCTGACTGCCTGCCTGCAACTCCTCAGCCTCTCGAAAAAATCAGTACTGATATTGTCAGAAAAGAGATTATAAGGCTTACCATTAAATAATGGAAACACCGGTGGGTACCGGTGTTCTAAAAATCTATTGCCGTTTAGGTATTGCCATAACCACGGCTAACGGCAGCCAGAACATAACCCAGGGGACGCTGGGATTACTGATTAAAAACATACCCTGGGTAGCATAGAACATTAAACTGAAAACAAACATCGATGCTTCAAGTGACTGGTTTGCTTTGATCTGTGTCCAGGCCATATATAAACCATAGACAATTACGCTCAGCAGCAGTAATCCGCCAACGACTCCACCTTTCAATAACGTTGCGAAATACAGGCTATGAGTGGTGCGCACTCGTTGTCCTATCTCGTTGACAAAATTAATTTCTTGATTGAATCCCCATCCGAACCATGGTTTTTGCTGAACATAGGAAAGGGCATTTTCCCAAATGCCAAAGCGGATATAACTTTGGGAATAACTCTCTTCCAATCGATTTAATAATATGTGGTCTGCACTCGAGAGTATTATTAAAAGTGAGATGGCAATCACAATCAATCCAGTTATGAAAACATGGCTTAGATGAACGCGTTTAAATAATAATAATAACGGCATGCATGAAATTATAAGGGATAAAAGCGGCCCACGGCTTTGTGTCAGTAATATCCCAATAAATAAAAGCGCAATCGGTAGATAAAGCCATTTATTACCCGTTTCTCTAATGAGTATTAAACCACAAAATATGCCTATACCATAATAACCAGCCATGTCAATTACGTTTTCAGGCGCATATGGAAAACCTTTTTGTAAACGCATTGTGAGAAAGGCATGTTTATCAACCAGAATAAAGGTTAAGATGCACAATAGTATTGTGGAAGAAAAAACAAGCATTAGCATTGTGTTTTTCTTTCCGTTAAGTATGGAAAAATAGAAAAGAACAATAAATGTTATAATGTAAAAGCTGTGTTTCAACTCAGATATTAATGTATTTGGTTGCGGTCCCCACAAATTACTAAGTGAGAAGTAAGATAAGAAAATAATAGTAATTATCAATCCTAAATTATAGGCAGTATTACTGAATAACTCTTCGCGAGAGTTTTTGTTGTAAACAATTGCGAGCCCGATAAATAATGCAATGTGAAATGCATTGTTAACTTTGCCGAGTCCGCCTAATAATGGTAGTAGAGCTAAAAACAGCCCGAAAAAAAACAAAGCATATTTAGTTAGTGTGTTTTTTTTGTCATAAAATTTCATTGGTTTTAACCTTCCTGAATATAGAGTTGTCTAACGCGCTGTTCAGCGAAAGATTCAAAATCTCAATTCCTTTTAATTCCAATTCATTCCTGGCATGCCTAAAAGCTGGTTCAATTAAAGTAGTGAATTGACTTTCCAGGTAACTAGGAGATATATCATCTTTATTTTCATAAAACCGCGGCTGCTGAAAGTTGTTCATATCCAAACCTGCAATAATTACTCTATTGAATCCTATAAACTGTATGATTTGTAATGACCAGTAGACTACGGTAGCAGCGTCGAAAATGCCTTTGCGAATATCATGATTAAAAGCAATGCTTCTGTTTTTTTCCCAAAAGCTAACGCTCTTATCATGCTGCCAGTGCAGAGGTATTTCATTATTAGATACCTTTGGCTGAAAAATCTTCACACAGGCATCTTCTATTATTGCCACCTGACAACGAATGGCGGATTGGCCAAAGCGATCGATGATTTTAACAATGCCATGGACTGTTGTGAAAAAGAGGAGGTCAGGGTCGCTAATCACCTCTTCAACCATACTTAGTCTTTGATCGATGAATGTCATATCAACGATAACAAAAAAGTTAAAATTTATTTTATCGTTCAAAAACCATGAGCCATTTACTCCCATCGCTGGTAGCGACTGGAGAGGAGCAAAGTCGGTTTCATTAACCGATGGGCCGGAGGCAACAATCAGCAGATCTCCTGAATATTTTTTTTGGAGATCGGATAGGTTGATAATGGGAACACGCTTCCCACGTAAGCTCAGACTGTTGATATGACCTTCACTGGCGCGCGTAATTTTCACATACGGCCAAAGATTCTCATTGTGTCGGTAGCGACGGGGATGAGTGTATCGGTAGATTTGCTTGAAAAAAGTTCCCATTTGAACTTCAGTGTCCTCACGCATTTTGCTGCATCAATATGAGATAGCAAAAGTCTTAGGTGGGTTTGGGCTCGCATCCTCAAGCTGAGGTAAGACAAGGCAGCCATACTCTGTGTTGTGGCTGGTAAGGTAGCAACCAACCCGCTCCATTTTACATTGCCTCAACCAAGTATCCAGCAGAGTTATCTAAAAAATCATGTCAGTTGTAGAACGTTGTTGTTTAGCAAAGAATTTAATAACAATACGGGATTAATCTTATGATCTGCTTATGGATCAAGCTGATATCGTGCTTTTTACGCAATCAGTTAATGATGGCGCCTCGTATTTTTAGTGATTTTCCCTCTGTAAGATAGTGTGTTCTTTAGTTAAGATGGTTTACAATAAAACATAATGAGTCATTGCCGCTGGCTGGTGGCATGATTTAACAAAGATAGATGCAGTGACCAGTGAGGAACATATATTGGCCAGCCAGATAAATGTGAGTTTTCCAAAGAGACTAGTACGAAAAAAGAATGTTTTTTTCAGAAGGATTAAAATTAAATTTCTGTTTTTCAGATATAAAATAAGAAAAAATAATGGTGTCATTAATTACAATAATATAAAAAAGGTATTATTGCTTAGATTAGACGACAAGATCGGTGATATGGTTGTAGCATCAGGTGTAATTAAACTTCTCGCAGAAAAGAAGATAGATGTCTACCTATTAACAGGACCGTGTTGCGCTAATATGCTTGCTCACTCTGAATACTTAAAGAAAGTATTTATTTATCATAATCGTGGTTCATTGAAGTATCTTGCCCAGGAAAAATTTGATGCAGTAATAGACTTTGATGATGTAGTGACGTATGAGCGATGCCGTCTTGTGCATAAAATTGCGGCAAAGTGCTCTATTGGGTTTAATAAAAATCGTGTTCCAGTTTACACTCAATCCATTGATTTTTATGATGAAAATAAACATATTTCTGGCAGGCATTCTAAAGTTCTGGCATTTTTTGGTATAAACGAATATGACTATAACTATCACATACCTATTAGCCCGGACTCAGTAACTCGTGTCTTCTTTGAACTATCGGAGGTTGATCGCTATCAACCCATTAACAGGTTCGGATGATAAGGATTTCACTCGCGATCAGGTTCAGGGGCTTATTGATCATATCGCAAAAAAGTATCCTGATGATCAAGTTATTCTCATAGGGATAGACTCAAAACTAATTTCATTAAATGTATCTAATGCTGTTTTTGTTGATGGTAGCACGGTAAATACCGCCGCTGAAATTATCCGAAGGGCAGACTTTGTTGTGTCTCCTGATACATCCATAGTTCATATGTGCAAAGCCTTTAATAAACCCCTTTTGGCAATTTATAATAAAAGAAGGTTAAAGGATACAGGGTTAATTGGTTATAAAATTTGGGCGCCAAATTACCCTGGTGCTTATCAAATGGTAGTTGATTAGGATGATATCAGCCAACTTCCTACGCAGGTCATCAAAGATGAGTTTGACAGGTTAGTCATTAGAAATAAATAAAATATCGGTTGATTTTAGCGTATATTAAAATCAACCGATAGTTCTAGAGTACGGGGAATGTTGCAATAGCTTGCACAACCATCTCAGCACTAATCCCCGCCATCTCCTTCCCCGTTTCCGGGCGCAGTACATACTGATTCTTGCCATAACCGCCAATCAACCCCGGGTCCGTCGGGCCATAAAGGGTAATATTCGGCCGATCGAGGGCGGCGGTCAAGTGGCTAAGGCCGGTATCAACCGATACCACCGCACGCGCACCAGCCAGCGTGCGGGCAACCTGTTCCAGCGTCAGCTTAGGCAGGACCTCAACAAAGTCGAAGCCCTCGGCCAGCCTGAGTGCGCGCTGATGCTCATGCTCGGCACCCCAGGGCAATTTAATCTTAAGGCCTGAAGGCTGCATCAATCCGATCAGCTCACGCCAGTGGCTTTCCGGCCAGTGCTTATTATCGCGCGTGGTGGCGTGTAAAAACACCAGGTACTGGTTGGCATCAGCGGGCAGTTCAGCGGTGAAGTGCTGGGCAATGGCGTAGTCACCGGTAGTGGTGGGCAGGTCGTAACCAAGACTTTTGGCGAACAGTTCGCGGGTACGCTGCACCGCGTGCTGCTGCTTACTGATTTCGTAACGCTTATCGTACCACCAGCTGGCAAATGGCTCGCGTGCGCTATTTCTGTCTGCGCCGTGTTTGATACCTTTCGCCAGGCGCGTCACCAGCGCGGCGCTTTTAATCAGCCCCTGGGCGTCAATCACCGCGTCATATTCCCGCGACTGCAGTTCGCGTTTGAATGCGACCCGCTCTTCACGCACCTGGCTACCGAACCAGTGCTTACGCCAGCGGCGGATGGCAACAGGTAACACGCGGTCGACCGCCGGGTGCCAGGAAGGGATCTGGGCAAAGCCCTCTTCCACCACCCAGTCAAAGCGAATACCGGGAATGGCGTGCATGGCGTCAGTTAACGCCGGCAAAGAGTGAAGCACATCCCCCATGGAGGAGGTTTTAATTATCAGAACCCGCATTCAGACTCCAGGCCGGGGGCAAAGCGTTTCCAGCTCGGTCAGGACGCGTTCTGGAGTAATATCAATCAGGCTCTGGTGATAGCCTTCGGCGGCATCACCTTTACGCACTTTATGGTAACCCGTAATCAGGCGGATCACGCGTGCTTTATCGGAAAGTGGTGGGGTGAAATCCGGGCTGCTTGGGCCATACAGCGCGATCAGCGGGCGGTCGAGCGCGGCGGCGATGTGCATCAGCCCCGAGTCATTGCTGATCACGGCATGGCAGGCAGCCAGCAGAATGACTGCCTGTTCCAGCTGGGTTTTCCCGGCCAGATTACAGCAGTGCTGGCGTGACTCTTCAGCCAGCGAGGCGAGGATCGCTTCGCCGGTCTCAGCGTCTTTCGCCGAACCAAACAGCACCACCTGGTAGCCCTGATCGATCAGGCGCTGCGCTAGCGTGGCGTAGTGGTAGTGTGGCCAGCGTTTAGCCGGACCGAACTCAGCGCCGGGGCAAAAACCAACGATCGGGCGCTGCGGGTTAAGGCTGAATGCGGCAACGGTCGCCTGCTTCTCATCTTCCCCTACCGCCAGCTTAGGCCACAGCAGCGGCTGCGGTAGATCTTGCGCGCGCTGAATACGCGCCTTGTCATAGCCAAGCGCGACATAGCGCTGCACCATCAGCGGAAAAGCCGCTTTATCCAGCACGCGGACATCATTCAGCAGCCCGTAACGCATCTCGCCGCGCCAGCCGGTACGGCGGGGGATGGCGGCGAAGAAGGGCACCAGCGCAGATTTAAATGAGTTTGGCAGTACGTAAGCACGCTCATAGCCGGCGGCACGCAGCGACTTGCCCAGACGACGGCGCTCGCCAATTTCCAGCGCGCCGTGGCCGAGCGGCATGGACAACGCCTCGTTCACTTCCGGCATGCGTGATAGCAGAGGACGGCACCACGCGGGTGCCATCACATCGATTACGGCGTCAGGATTTTCGGCCTTCAGGGTGCGATAGAGACTTTGCGACATCATCATATCGCCGACCCATGACGGGCCGATTACCAGAATTTTCATCGCCGGAAGGCCTCTTACGCGTTACGGTTCAGCCAGGCCATATACTCTGCCACGCCTTCGGCGACGGTTTTAAACGGCTTGTCATAGCCTGCCGCACGCAGTTTGGTCTGATCCGCCAGGGTAAACGCCTGGTAGCGGCCTTTCAGTTTTTCCGGGAATGGAATGTATTCGATTTCACCGCTCTGATGATATTTCAGGGCGGCATCGGCCACTTCCTGGAAAGATTCGGCGCGGCCGGTACCGCAGTTAAAGATGCCGGAGACCCCATTTTCCCAGAACCACAGGTTTACGGAGGCCACGTCTTCCACGTAGATGAAGTCGCGCTTAAAGCCGTCGCTGCCTTCAAACAGCTTCGGGTTCTCGCCGTTGTTCAGCTGGGTATTGAGGTGGAAGGCGACGCTCGCCATGCTGCCTTTATGGCCTTCACGCGGCCCGTACACGTTGAAGTAGCGGAATCCGCACACCTGAGACTGCGCCTCCGGCAGGATGTTACGCACGTAGTGGTCGAACAACATTTTCGAGTAGCCGTAGACGTTCAGCGGCTCTTCATACTGGCGCTCTTCGATAAAGTCAGCGTTGCGGCCGCCGTAAGTGGCGGCGGAAGAGGCGTACAGGAATGGAACCTGATGCTCCAGGCACCAGTGCAGCAGCTCTTTCGAGTACTGGTAGTTGTTATCCATCATGTATTTGCCATCCCACTCGGTGGTGGAAGAGCAGGCGCCTTCATGGAAAATGGCTTCCACATCACCGAAGTCTTCATCGGCGAGCAGTGAAATCAGAAAATCTTCTTTATCCATGTAGTCGGCAATATTGAGATCCGTCAGGTTGGCGAATTTAGTGCCGTCTTTCAGATTGTCGACCACCAGAATGTCGGTGTGACCCTTATCATTCAGCGCTTTAATGATGTTGCTGCCAATAAATCCAGCGCCGCCGGTAACGATAATCATGAGCTTTAACCCTAATACAGTGGGGTGAAACAGGAGGTTTCACACGCTAATGGCTCTTATCATAACATCTCATTGCGCCCTCGACAGCCAGAGGAGTCCGTAACCCCCGCTGCTCAGCGTTATTTTCCGTGAGTTATGCTGCAAAATTCACATTCCCCCGCGTGGTTGTTCAAGCCTGTGCTTCACTTTCAGTAATCTGTATCGTAAAAAATGATTTCTGGAGGATAAAGGTGAGTCAGGAATTCTATCAACAGCTTAAAGGAGAGTTGGCCCGCGCTGAACAGGAAGGGTTGTTCAAGCGTGAGCGGCAGATTATCAGCGAGCAGCAGGCGGAGATCGTGCTGGCGGATGGCAGCAGGCTGCTGAACTTCTGTGCCAATAACTATCTTGGCCTGGCGAATCATCCCGCCTTAATCGCCGCGGCGAAAACAGGCATGGATACCCACGGTTTTGGCATGGCCTCGGTGCGTTTTATCTGCGGTACGCAGGACAGCCATCGTCAGCTGGAGCAGCAGCTGGCGGCGTTTCTCGGCATGGAAGATGCCATCCTCTACTCCTCCTGCTTTGACGCCAACGGTGGGCTGTTTGAGACGCTGTTAAGCGAGCAGGATGCGGTGATTTCCGATGCGTTGAATCACGCTTCGATCATTGATGGCATCCGCCTGTGTAAAGCGCAGCGCTACCGCTATGCCAACAACGACATGGCGGAGCTGGAAGCGCGCCTGCAGCAGGCGCAGGCGGCCGGAGCGCGCCATATTTTGATCGCCACCGACGGGGTGTTCTCCATGGATGGCGCGATCGCCAACCTGCGCGGCGTCTGCGACCTGGCGGAACACTACAAGGCGTTGGTGATGGTAGACGACTCGCATGCCGTCGGCTTTGTCGGCGAGCAGGGGCGCGGCAGCCATGAACACTGCGACGTAATGGGGCGGGTAGATATTATCACCGGCACCCTGGGTAAAGCGCTTGGGGGCGCCTCAG
>Ga0256409_1000763_pt1 | contig 14666 bp, 15 predicted proteins | sample PhySR1_FD_185981 | JGI IMG/M metagenome (GOLD analysis project Ga0256409, IMG submission 185981) | Leaf surface microbial communities from sunflower plants in UC Gill Tract Community Farm, Albany, California, United States - DLSL S.R1 | ecosystem: Host-associated > Plants > Phyllosphere >...
AGTCAGGTAAGCTTTCATGGGAATATCTTTGTGACAGGCTTGAACCTCTGATTGGTAAGCGACCAACCCGTCAGTCACTGGGGCTTCACAAAGATATTGTCATGGCTTTCAATATTAAAAAGAAAAATATTAAGTCTGGAAGCGATGAAGAAAAACGGCCAGCTAATTTAAAAATGGCCTCACAGCGTATCAGTAATCTCGAATTCAAAAATAAAGTACTGGCAGAAGAGCTCAGGAGTCTGGAAGAGAGGTTTGTTGTATGGCAGTTTAATGCTATAAATCACGGAATCAGTTTTGAACAACTTAATAATGGATTGCCCAAGATAGACAGGGAAACGAATGCTGATTAAATATTTAGTTGCGCAGATGTTGCGCAATTTAAATTATATGTTATCTTGTATATACAACCAAGGAGTGGTTGATCAATTTTGCAAGGACGCAATCTATGAAAAATACAGACGCTCTTTCAAGGGAAGAAAAATTACTTTTGCTTTTACAAATGTTCATTGAGAGATTGAAAAAATCAGGTTTTGCTCAGGACAAGATAATTAGATATATCTGGCTATTCTGTGTAGGCTACTACATTAAGTACTACCTTCCACAATCTAAAACAGATCTCGCTGATCGTTTTACGATCATATCTATGCTATCAAATGCTCTTAAATCGAGTTCCCCAAGAATCATTCAGCACCTCGGCTATGAACATGAAATCACGTTTTTCTTTCGCTTTATGATTCATTACGTCATTGATAATGAAGAAGAGGCGGAAAATATTTATCGTGAGGAAAGGGTAAAGTATGAGAAAGCTGTACTCTTGAATCAGGTTGTTGCTGCCAGAAGAAAGAGAAAGAAAAGGAGAATTTAAAAATCAATGAACATATCTTCTGTAAGCAGGCCACGGCCAGCTAATTCAGCCGCAAAGCGCAGCCCGTCAGTATTATCATTGAACTGCATAGCACATGCATAGGGCGCTACTTTACCGTTATCTGCAACTGGCTAAGATATAAGCTGGGGAAGCAAAGAGAGTGACTCGAGCCATGATGAGCATAGTGCCTCATGAAACGATAGGTAAATATCCAGCCCCGTCAGCGAAAGCAGACCCGCGATAGCCTGATAAACTGACAGTTTATAGTTCACACCGAACTGATTGCCATATCCATTCCTGTCAAAGCACAGGCGCGAAGGCGCTCAGCCAGATCCGTATCATTTGTTGATACGAAACCGCCTTCTCCAGTTGAGAGCAACTTATATTCATGGGTACTAAAACAACCTACACGGCCGTTCAGACCTTCCAGGCCGTAAGGAGTAGAGGCTCCGAAAGACTGTGCGGCATCCTCCAGCAATGGGACATTGAAACGTCTAGAGAGTAAAAGCATAGTTTCTGACGTACCTGGATTACCCCATATACCACAGGCAATGATGGCTGCCAGTCCATTATTAAGTTCAGATTCCAGTTGTTCGGGATCAAGGCAGAAGGAGTCGCCATCTGTGTCAATCACAACAGGGGTAGCGCCAAGCTGAAGGACTGGTAATACGGTCATAACCGCACAGACTGCTGGTACAGTGACACAGCTACCTTTACCCACGCCAAGAGCTACCAGCCCTGCGTAGATTTGTAGTGGCACACTGAATTTAGCCACCTGAATAGAAGTGATATCATCAACTCACAGTCAAAACAGGTGACATTATTACTGGATTACTGGATTACTGGATTACTGGATTACTGGATTACTGGATTACTGGACGTAACAGACACAATTTTAGTCTCGAAGCTGCCCAGCTTGTACTCGATCAGCATTACACCGTTGCACCGCTGCTACGGCAATGAATGTCGGCAAATCCACAATGGACAAATGGGTTCGACAACCGAAAGAAGAGTGAGCGGGAAAATCACCCACTGCTTCACTCATGACTCTTGAGCATATTGAAATACGTGAGCTAAAGAAAAGACTTCAACACGTTGAAATGGTGAGGGATATATTAATAAAGGCTACCGCGATCTTGACGTCAGACTCCCTGAACAATTCTCATTAGTTGAGAAACTCAGGGCGTATTTTCCTTCCCTTGGGTCGTTCTGTGCAATGTGTTTGGGGTTGAGCGCAGTAGTTATACATACTGGCGGCAGCCCAGGAAGCCTGACGCCTCGAGGTTACTATTACTGAGCCTTGTGCGTGAAGTTTATCGCGAAAGAACGGCTCAGCAGGAGCGCGAAGCATTGCCGCGATGGTCACCACCAGAGGTATAAAACTGAGCCGCTGGCGGGCAAAAAAGCTGCTAAAAGCACATAATATTATCAGCTGTCAGCAACCTGGCCATCGTTACAAGAAGGCGTCTAAGGAACACATTGAGATCCCTAATTATCTTGATCGCCAGTTTGCTTACCGAGCCTAATCAGGTCTGGTGAGGTGATGTGACTTATATCTGGACGGGAAAACGCAGGGCTTATCTGACTGTAGTACTCGATTTGTTTTCCCGTAAACCAATTGGCTGGGCGATGTCACTTTCTCCTGATTCAACACTGACGGGTAAAGTCCTGTCAATGGCCTAGGAAGTATGGGGAAACCGGCTAATTTACTGTATCACTCGGAGCAAGGCAGTCACTATACTAGCAGGAATTTCAGACAGTTACTTTGGAGATATAAGATAAAGTAAAGTCTGAGTCGCCGGGGAAATTGCTGGGTTAACAGCCCTATCAAACGGTTCTCAGAAGCCTGAAAACAGAGTGGGTACTGGAGAATGGCTACGCGAATTTTAGCCAAGCCAGCACGGCAATAACGAATTACATCAGGCTATTACAGCCAGCTCAGACCCCATCGATATAATCGTGGTTTGACGCCGAATGAATTGGAAAGATTGTTCTGGAAAAACTCTTCGTTGCCAGTTTTTGTGGACCACTACAGCATGCCTCCTCTTGGAACCAGCCAACGATGAAACCTTCCGTTCATAACGGAAGCTGACCAAAAAAGCTCTGCGGGTCATTGTAGTTACAAGCCGCTTTTCCACTCACACACAATCCTGCAGTTGTTGCGAATCCCCCCTAAGAAAAAATAGTGCATCAATTGGAAACAAAGGGATGCAACGGATATAGGTTGGTGCCACATCTGTAAATCGGATTCTGCTGTTGGAAGTTAGTTTGAGTCAGGCGTGAAAGTATTTGTTATATCGTTTTAAAAATTCTCGGCAGGATTGGGTAAATTTTTATTATAAAGTGTTTTAAAGTAATGCAAATAGTTTTTTAATTTTACTTAAAATAATCATTAGTCTCATTTCACACCAGTAAAATTGCAGTGGATAGGAGAACTAGAGATGCAATAAGAAAAATTGATAGCATTTGTCATTTTACGGAAATTAAAACTTAATTAAACTGAAATAATTTCGAACTAATTTCACGTATCAGTTAATGCAAGAGGGTAAATTAATGATCATTGATGAAATCTTGCCTCCACATACAAAAAAACAGCGGGTGATTGTTTCACATCAACGCGAAATTATTGGTGGGGCAAAATTAGGGGCAACATATTCAGAGTTTTTTATAAAAGCTGAAAGTATTCACCAGGGTGTAGGTTTCAGTGGATATCCAATTGGAAATATTACAATGGACATGGCTATCTTTGGAAGTATTGAGGAGCTCTGTAAAAGTCTTAACAAAAATAAGAAGACATATGATTATGATATTAACCTATAAAACATCTAGACCAGCAGTAAAAAATATTTTTGCGCTATACCTAGGTTTACGTTCGCTTAGCAATGAAAAAGCTAACAACTATGCGTCATATTTATATGATAGCTTTATTGGTGATAACTTAAATGATTGTTCAGAATTAGAAATCACAAAGTTTTTACATGGAAGAAAGATGTTGTCTTGCTGGTCAATGGCGGATTCAGATACGAGGAAATTTTTCCAAGAGACTGAACTGTTGTATCGTGCTATGACAGTTATTACAAATATTCGCATTGAAAAACTAATACCAGTTTTCACAGCATTAAAAGAAAACGATATTGATGTTATGCCTTACAAGGGTATTGATTTTATTTACAATTATCCAAATGCTTCTGGAACTCGTTTTATCAGTGATGTGGACCCTTTGATTAAAAGAAGTCAGTTGTTAAAAGCTGATTCAGTGATTAAAGCATTGGGTTTCAGACAAGGTGATATTGACCGTAATACGGCAATAAATCAACATGAATTGCATATTACTGAAATTCCGAAAAATGAGTTGGAATGGGTGATTAACAATCACCATGAAACCCATCCATATGTTGCATTCACTCGTGTAAATGAACTTAAAAGCTATAAAACTATACTCGAAAAATATACAAAAATATATGATTCTGGTGAACCTATACTGATTACATATATTGACCTCCATCAATCTATAGCCGCTGGCTTTGATGAGGATGATATTTGGTCAGGGAACGTGATAAGCAAAATAGAGGAGGTAGAATACATTGGGCTTTCCCCTGAGGTATATCTTTGCTTATTGTTCGGTCGTGCTTATTCTGTGACGCAAATCTATAATGATCCAACGATATGTGCATATGTTGATGGAATGAGAATATTAGTAAGTAAAAAAATTAATTGGGAAAAATTGTTTTCTCTAAGTTGTAAGTATAATTTTCATGCGCCTTTCTATTATTGCTTATCACATGCTAATAAAATATTAGGTGAGGATTTTGTTCCTGCAAGCCAAATTAATATTTATAGAGAAAATCTGTTATCTAGGCGAGAGTATGACCTAGGTGATTTTTACCCAAAATTATTAGGATATATTTAATATAACTGGAGTGGAAAATGAAAAAAATAGTTGTTTTTGGTGGGGATGGCTTTTGCGGTTGGCCGACTTCTTTAGCATTATCTCAGGATGGCAATGATGTCACTATAGTAGATAATTTCTCGCGACGTCATATTGACGACAATCTCTCAAGTGGGTCTCTTACTGAAGTGAAATCAATAGATCAGCGTTTAAATAAATGGTTTGAGATGACTGGTAAGGAAATTAATTTTATACAACTCGACGTTTGTAATGAAGTTAAAGAAATAGAGCGATTGCTGAATGAAATTCATCCAGACGTGATTATACATTTTGCTGAGCAGCGTTCCGCACCTTATTCAATGCTCACTTCTGAGACCAATCGGTATACAGTGACAAATAACGTGACGGGCACAAATAATTTGCTATCTCTTCTCGTACGTATGAATAAGAAGGTGCATTTTATCCATTTGGGGTCTGTTGGCGTTTATGGTTACAATAATCTAGGGTATGAAATACCAGAAGGCTATATAGACGTTGAAATCGAAGGCAAGGATGGTCGGATAAGCAAAGAGGTATTTGCCCCTACTGATCCTGGCTCTATTTATCACCTGACAAAGGTTATGGATAGTAACCTGTTTAACTTCTATGCTAAGTATTACGGCCTCGACATTACTGATTTGCATCAAGGTATTGTCTGGGGAGTAGATACTGTAGAAACAAGTATGCATGAAGACCTTGTTAACCGCTTTGATTATGATGGTGAATTCGGTACAGTTTTAAACCGATTTTTAGTTCAGGCAACCAATCACGAAACTTTGACAGTTTACGGAAAAGGCGATCAAACCCGCGCTTTTATTAATATACAGGATACTGTTAATTGCATCAAATTAGCAATAGAAAAACACAAACCCATTACTGGTCGTGTTGAAGTGAGAAATCAAATAGCTGAGACAAAAAGTATAAATCAGATTGCGGCTGTCGTTGCGGATATTTTTTCAGTTAATATCTCTCATATTGAAAATCCGCGATTAGAATGTGAACAGCACTCACTGAATGTTAGCAATGAAAGTTTCTTGTTGGATGGTTTACAACCCATTTTAATCAATGCTTCTTCACTTAGAGATATATCCAGTCTCATTGAAAAAAATTCTTCTCGTTTTAATAAGAAACTAATGGGGACTAAGGCCAGATGGAATACTGTCTAGATGATATTTTATCCAGTGTTTATGTTATCAATGCATTAAAGCATCTTAGTACATCCCGGGAATTAAAAGTTATTGCCTGGAATATGGAACGTGGCAAACAAATAGAATTACTAAGTCAACGAGTGAAAGATATTAACCCTGACATTATTTTAGCTAGTGAGCTTGATGTTGGGATGGCTCGCTCAGGTAATATCAATACAATCAAAACTCTCGCCGAAAACCTCGAAATGGACTGTCGCTACGTTGTTGAGTTTATTGAGCATGGACATGGAAACCAAACTGAAATGCAAGAGTGCAAATTGATGAAAAATAATGAATCTCTGCACTGTAATGTTATCCTTTCAAAGAGAAAAATTATTGCTTCAACAATGATTCGTTTTGAACAAAAAGGTTTATGGAAGGGTTTAAACTGGCATAGCGACCGCGATGGCGCACGCTGCGCATTATTCTGTGAAATTGAATATGAAGATACTTCATTAGTGACTGTTGTCAGTCATTTTGAATGTCTAACTAACGCGAATGAGCGGCAGCATTGTATGAAACAGATCCTTCACCATCTGTCGCGCTATTATTCTAAAAAACCTGTAATTTTAGGCGGGGACTTTAATACTTCTGAACTTCCTCCTGTTTTGGAGTCTTTAAGTATGGAAGCGCTTGCATGCCATGAACCAATATTTAAAGAGTTAGAGCAGGAAGGTTTTGACTGGCATAACAGTAATACGTTGCGGCATACACGTAGGCAACTGCCGAATGGCTTTCCAAAGCCACCTTTCAAAAAAGTTGACTGGCTTTTTCTGCACAAGCTTTTTGCTGCCGATGCTATGACACTGCCGGCCACTGATGCGGCAGGTAATCCACTGTCAGATCATGAAATCGTGAGTGTAAGGATCCTCATGTGAGACAGTTAATTTACATTTTGATTGTAAATGGTGTTATTGCAGTAAGTATGATCGCCGCTACAATGAGCTATCTGATCGCAGTTTATTCTGGCTACAATGATTACTGGTTTGGAATTTATAATCTTCTTTTTCTAACCCTCACTATTTCTACAGGGAAAATAAAGTTAAAATTCTTTACTAAGCATTTGTATTCACAAAAAATTATGTTAATTCATCCAGTAGCCCTTGTTCTGTTGGATCTAATTATGCTGTTATTATTACCCTTATGGGCAAAGGTATTGTTTGCACTGTTATTATTACCCATTGCAAACGGTCACTTATCTTCGGCCTACTATCTAAGCAATAAGATAATACCAACAGGGGAAAAAAGCTATGCTCGGATAGCAACTTCTATAGGTTGGCTAATTGGGCCAGCACTTTCGTTTTTCATTATAGATAATCTGGGGTATGATTTTTTGCCGAGGATCGACTTATTCATAGCCATGATATGGTTGGTAGTTTGTTTAGTTATAATAACCAGGAGACACGATGCAGGTAATATACAAAAGGAAGCGACCGGTGCATTTCCGTCAAAAGTTAAAGCTGAGGAAAGGATTAATAATTTTCATATATTTATTATATTAATCTCAGCGACAAATGCTCTTGCTAAACAGGCGATGCCATTAGTTATCATCAAACATTATCAACTGCAAACTTACCTGCCTGGTTTGGTTTTTGCAATAAAATGTTTCTCTGAGATAATTGCTGCTTATTTAATGGAAGTTTATTTATCAAATATTACGTCTCTACGAATTTTAGTACTATGCATATGTTTAGGGGTCATTGCTCATGTCAGTTATTACCTTAGTGAGAATTCATTGTCATTTGAAGTTTCTGCTTTTCTAGAGGGAATACATTATGGATTGTTTTCTCAGATATCAATGCGTCTTATGCCCGGAAGGACTCAAAAAGAAAGTGTTAACTATATCAATAGTCTTATGATAGGAGGAATAATATCAACGGTTTCCCTGTTAATCATAAGTATGTCAGTAAATATTAATGCTGTTTTTATAATTAATTCAATCTGTTTGCTTTCAATCTTATGTTTCTTAACATACTTATTATTAAGCAGGAGGGGATATGTTCTTACGGGAAGGTAGAGGGGAAAAGAATAATATTGTTGTTATTGGTGGTTGCGGTAAAGTGGGACAAAATCTGATATTTAACCTTTCAGCAATAGCCTCGTTCCCTGTTACCTATTTTGCTAGGGATTTTAGTCAGGCTTCGCGTATCAGTGCCTGCATCCAAGATTGCCTGACGAATAATGTATCCGTTTCTATGGATAAGAAAGTCTTATATGATGCAGATATTATAATTTTCATTTGTGGAAGAAGTACTGATAGCGGCTCCAATAAAGATAGTTTATATGAAGTTAATAAAAGTCTGATTCAAGATTACATTCAATTTTTTACTGATAAAGATATTATTTTAGTATCTAATCCGTGCACTCAATTAGGTGCTTATATTGAACAGGAAACGCACTGTTACGTATATGGCGTCGGAGTGCAAAATGATTTCTGTCGGGCTCATTATCAGAATGATGCCGTTAGTTATGTTATAGGCGCACATAATATTTTTGAACAATGTCATTACAACAAATCTGATTATATATTCTTTGATGGATTTATGGAGCATGCTGGTTATCAACTTACGCGACTGAAGCAAAACAGATACTTGGAGAGGAATTTCGATTACTTGCTCTATTGTGATTTAAATAGAATAGAACAGTTGAAATGGTGGAAAATACAACGATTCCATTCTTTGAAAAATTCCTTAGCAATGTCATGTGCAAAGTCAATTGTAGATATTCTTCTGTATCTTATGGGCGAGAAATCAAGTGTACATGCGGAAGTGCGATTAGTTCTAAATCAATCTATCGATGTATTTATTGGTTTGCCGATAATCGAAGGAGAAATCGGTTGTCCACACTCCAGTATAAATGAGTTTTTAAATAAAAATGAGGTGTATCTTGAAAAATATAAAATCGAGAAAAGTTAACCTTTGTTATTGCAATACTATTTATATTACTTTTAATTTCAGGGGGGGAAGGGAATTTGATGATTTTATGATGATTTTTGAGCAACGCCTTAAGCCGTTTTTCTCTGTACTTCAGGATGCTGATATTGTAGCAGACTATTCAATTTCACTAATTAATGAGAAGTCAAATTTTAATCTTGAGCATGCTGACCGTGTTGATTTTTTTATCGCCAAACAAGATAACTATATATCTGACTTCTCATCTGGGTATATGCTTAAAAAAGCACAAGGCAGGGTTATTTTCAACCCTATAAATGGAACTGTTTTTAATATTGAAAGCAATAACATTGAAATCCACTATCTTACTTATGATACTTTATTTCGTGATTTACAACGAGTAATAAAGCAATTGATTGTGACAAATGTAGAAAATAAGGGCGGTTTTGTTCTTCATGCTTCATCATTTAATTATAAAGGTAAGGCTATTTGTTTTGTTGGTTCTAAAGGTATGGGTAAAACGACATGTTTATTAGAGGCGCTTAATATTGAAGGTGCAACTTTTATATCAAATGACCGATTGCCTATTATTAGTAGAAATAACGTGTTTTACGCACTTTCCTGGTTTGAGGAACTGAGAATAATCAAAGATCCTTGTGAAAAAGATAAAGAAATTATCTCTCCTTCATCACTTTTTGGATATGAGAAAATACAAACTCTTCCGGCAGAGATTAGTAAAATTATCTTTCCAAATTCCACGCCTTCATCCCTGGAAAATTTACAATCTATTATAAGTGAACAATGTTTAAGTCCTAATGATGAACAACGTCCTAAATGGCTTGGTCTGGCAAATGGCTCAGAGAATACCTCTTTTGCAAATTTTTCCAGTAGGGTTATTTCTGTTGAAATGAAATGGCAATATTCTCAATTAAATAACTTAAAATATCGTATTTTGGAGTTGATATCTGATGTATAGAAAAATATTAATTTTAGGCCCGTGTCGGTCGGGTACAACTTTTGTACTTAATGCTTTGTCTAATGATCAATATGATGGTTACTTTCAAATCTGTAAAAATGATGTTCGCAAAAGACTTGTAGAAGATGCTCAGGATAGTGACCTTTTATCTGTAATGGGGAATTCTCCTTTATTCGTTGCTAAAGAAGCCTTAGGCCCTTATTTCATTGAGGAGGTTAATATTGATCCGGTAGCCAAAATTTTGGTTCCTGATGATTACGAAGATGCTCTAATTATTTTTTGTCTCAGAGAACCTGATTCATGTCTTTTATCATGGGAGAAATCCTTTGGGAACAAGAAGGCCATAAACCATCAAGTATTTAATCAAGCCTATAGTCAGTTAAAGCAACTTTATGAGAATTACAATGACAAGATTAGAACAGCAGTTCTGATTCTGGATGATAAAGAATTATTTCAAGAGAGGATAGGGCAAGTAATTAGAGGTATGTTTCCTTTTGAAAAAAAAGATGAATATAGTACCTATTATAAATATAGGGATCCTGACTGTTTTGAAATAAAAGGGTTACTTGATAAAGCAATGTCTTCAAAAGTATATAGTGAAGAGAAGACTAAAATTTACGGAGAGGTTGATTTTTCAGCAATACAAAGTTCTATCTCTATTTATCAGTTTTTTTTAGGAGTTAAATAAATGCTTAACCTTCATGATATCAGTTCATTCAAACGAAAAAGTGATCTTTTCTTCATCCTTGGTCCTTGCGTGGTCGAATCAAGAGATATAACTCTACAGGTCGCAGATGTTTTGGCTACACTTAAAAATGACTATAATTTTGATATCATTTTTAAAGCTAGCTTTAAGAAAGCAAATCGTACTTCTCTCGATAGCTTCACAGGACTTCCATTGGATGAAGCGCTTCGCATACTTGAAGAAGTTAAATCTACCTATGATTTTAATATATTGAGTGATGTTCATGAATCGACAAATATCGACGAAATTGTCGACGTTGTTGATATTCTGCAAACCCCTGCTTTTTTGGTTCGCCAGACTGAATTCCTCAGGAAAGTTGCGAGCTATGGTAAAACCCTGAATATTAAAAAAGGCCAGTTCCTTAGCCCGCAGGAAATGCTACAAGTAGTAAATAAGATTGAAAGTTTTGGAAACATGAATTTTATGATATGCGAGCGCGGTTCTAGTTTTGGATACAATTATCTGATCAATGACTTCCGTGCAATGCAACAACTTTTGGATTGCCCCTATCCTTTTGTTTTTGACGCAACACATTCGGTACAAAGACCCGGCGCGCAAGGGACATCTTCAGGAGGAGATGCTCAATATGCACCTGGTCTGGCCAAAGCTGCAGCTGCAATCGGTGTCGATGGTATTTTTATGGAGACACACCCGTCTCCAGCAACTGCACTTAGTGACGGCCCCAATATGATTCCTCTACATGACATGCGTATGCTTTTGCCTCGGCTGATGGATATTAAAAAACTTGTTAGCCACTAATATTAATTTTGCTACCGTGCATTTAAATTCATTTTTAATATTGAATATTAATAACTGATTAATGTAGCAACGTACATCTGAGCCCCTATCTCTTTTAGGGGCTCAGAATATACAATTCAACCTCCTCCCCGTTGATTGATACACCGCGATGTTAGTAATGTCTTCATAAACCACATGAGTACATCCCCATGAAGAAGTATTTTTTCCGATGAACAGATCATCAGTATTCTTCGCGAGGCTGAAGCCGGAGTTTATGCCCGAGAACTCTGCTGTAAGCACGCCATACTTCTTACGCCACGCTTGATACCTGGCGTAAGAAGTATGGCGGCATGGAGGTGCCTAAGGTTAAGCGGCTGATGTCACTTGAGGAAGTAAACGCCAGACTCAGGAAGCTGCTCGCCGAGGCCATGCCGGATAAGGAGGCGCTTCAGGTGGCTCTTGGGCGAAAGTACTGACGACAGACAGAAGCGCAACGTCGTGCCTGCCGACCTGCCGACCTGCCGCTATGACGCTCGGCGTCCAGCGGCTGATGTCCATTTTTCAGGGCGCATTACTGAACCGGCACTGGAGCGCAGGCGTTTTGACTACCGCCGTATATGTCAGTTACTGCGCCGTGAAGAGCTTCTGGTTAATCACAAGCGCGTGTACCGCCTTTATCATCTGAACGGGCTGGGCGTTAAACGTAGAAGTCGTCGTAAAGGCTTGCAACAGAACGTCTGCCGCTGCTCCGCCCGGCGGCGACCAATATGAACTGTTCGATGGATTCCGTCATGGATGCGCTGGCTCCAGGTCGCAGGATCAAGTGCCTAACCTGCGTCGATGACTTCATAAAGGAATGCCTGACGGTCACTGTTGCCTTTGGGATTTCAGGCGTGCAGGTCACGCGTATTCTCTGAACAGCAATGCGCTGTTTCGCGGCTATCCGGCTACGATAAGAACCGATCAGGGCCAGGAGTTTACCCGCCGCGCGTTCGATCAGTGGGCCTTTGAGCATGGAGTGGAGCTGCGACTTATCAAGCCCGGCAAGTCGACACAGAACGGATTTGTTGAGAGTTTTAACAGACGCTTTCGCGATGAATGTCTGAATGAACACTGGTTCAGCGACGTCAGTCATGCCAGGAAAACTATCAGCGAACGGCGTCAGGATCATAACTAATGCCGCCCGCACTCCACGCTAAATTATCAGACGCCGTCTGAATTTGCAGCGGGCTGGAGAAAGGGTAATTCTGAGAATGAAGGATCCGACATTACTAACTGAGCCTTGTATTTAATCCAGGGGGAAGGTCACCGTTGAAAAATGAGCTAAGGTGATACTTTCCAATTTCCATCATTCTTCGTAAATTTGAATTCAGCTACGGTTTGCTTCTCGCCCATCATTGGTAGTGTTATATTAGTATCCACTTTGCAAAGGTATGTCCCTTTGGCCTCTGATTCCTTACAGGAAACCTTCTCAGCTTTGTTCAGAGTCGTGAGCATGTCTTTGCTGTTCTCACCGAACCGCTGTCTGGCTTGCTGGTTTGTGTGCTCAATGTTTTCCTGCATAGCCTTTTGGATCTCTGAAGACGAGGGTTCGCTATCGCAGCCTGTAAGTAGAGCCGCCAAAGACAGGACTGCAACTGTTGAAAGTTTATTCATTTCTTAATCCCTTATTTGATATTGATAATTCTTGTGTTGCTGTGGTTTTGTTGAGTGTCTGGTCAAAAATTTCACACCACTGCTTCAACTGCATTTCTGTATCGCGGATCCCGCGTTCATGGTGGAATCGGCCTTTACGGGGGTGAAATTTGATCTGCCACTCCGGGCATTCAATATCTTTCACCTGGATAAAGAACCCTGAGTTCTCGAAGTTTTTAAGGCGGGTAAGGTTGTTGTGCCCCTTCGCTCCTGCTATACCAACTAAATCAAAAGCTACGATTTCACCTCCACTAGCAAGGTGATATCGCCAGTTTTTGACGTCACTAAACTTGTAAGCTTTCTTGCGCTTACCAGCTTCAAGCGTCAAAAGCTCACTATTCGTATCTATGGTCATTTTGCTGTCTTGGAATTCATGGCTCCACAGACCGTTGTCATTGACGTTCAGCAGGTCGACAGTGGAGGCGTTTGCCTTTTTATGTGTGTATGACACATATGCCGTAAGGAGTAAGAAGAAGGCAGGTAACGTCCACATGAACAGGAACCCTGCAGTGTCCTTGGGATTTGAATCAGCCAGTATCCAGACAATTACCAGTACAACAATCCATAACCTGATAGAACGAAAGAACGAAGGTTTACGTAGTTTCTGACCATTCAAAGCCGCTGAGTCCATTTTAGATACCTTTAAGGTTATGTTAACCATAACTAGCTGATTGGTAACTGCTTTTACGACGCATTTTTGAACAAGTTCAAAACTTAAGCAAATCACTTGTACCGATCGATGATCTCCATTTGATAGGGATTGGCTATCATATATAGTTTATCGATCTGTAAAAACGATCAATTATTTGTGCAAATAAGAACTTAGGCTGGAAAATTGCGTTGAGGCAGGAGGTTAACGAAAGGGAATTGTTATGCGCTCAGCCAGTATTTCGCTGTTATCTGGTAGTTCAGATAACGCAGGTTCAGCTGAGAGGACTGCATGAATTGTCGAAAATGAGGATTTTTGGTAGAGAAACGTCTCACCTGCCTTTTTGAGCAGGTCTGTGAAAGCGGCCAGGTAAGGAATGCTCAGCAGCCATTTCAATACCCTTGTCATGAAGTAGTCAGCACTGCTGGTTTTCTCGCTTGGCATACGCGTTGTGTTGAGAAGTGTTTGCGCTTCAGGCCCTTGTTCATGTACTTGAGAATGCGTAATTGCCTTAGCCTTTACCTCTAAAGAAGCCGGTGAGGAGAGCGCAGGATCTCCTAAGGTCACCTGAGTGTCTGGTTCACTTGTCTCACTACTTCCCACTGCTGAAGCTTTCAAAGTAAAGAGTAGGGGATTATCACGTTCGGGTACGTAGCGAAGCTTCTCTTGCAGGTTAGCCCATGAGTAAGATTTTCCCAGTTGGGAAGCTTTGAATGCGATCCCGGAGTATTCGAATGAGAAACCATTCATGCGGCCAGAAGTGGCAACATTCGGAACGGGCGTTATGCCGTGCTCGCGAAGTGCTTCAACGAAGCTCTGAATGTCATTGTGAGTACTAAGGATCGTGTCTACTGTATTCTGCAGGAATGTCTTGGGCGTTGGCTGACCTTCACGCTTCTCCTTCTGTTGCTCGCCACGTGATAGCTTCTTGCGCTCTCTGACAGAGGAAGGGCTGTGTGAAGGAGTTGGGCCTTTGGTTCTGGTCAGGTCAT
>Ga0256409_1000766_pt1 | contig 14631 bp, 13 predicted proteins | sample PhySR1_FD_185981 | JGI IMG/M metagenome (GOLD analysis project Ga0256409, IMG submission 185981) | Leaf surface microbial communities from sunflower plants in UC Gill Tract Community Farm, Albany, California, United States - DLSL S.R1 | ecosystem: Host-associated > Plants > Phyllosphere >...
CGTGGCAACATCGGTAACGCGATCGAGGTAGTGGTCATGCAGCACCACCAGACGATCGTCTTTGGTCATCACCAGATCCTGCTCAAGATAATCGGCACCCTGGGCATAGGCCATCGCCTTCGCCGGCAGCGAATGTTCCGGCAGATACCCGCTGGCACCGCGATGGGCAATCACGATGGGTGCGGTACTCGCGGCCGTAGCCGCGAGAGAGGTCGAAAGCAGTAAAGTTGCGATAACGTTTTTCAACATAATGGCGTCTCCTTTCAGCGAGTTTTCAGTGCCTGCTTGTGTTTGTTCTCACTTACCATGGTCATAAACAGCAGGATCACTGCCAGTACGCAGCCGCCGATCATCACCATAAAGCCGCCGTCCCAGCCGAAGAAGTCCACGGTGTAACCGACGATGGCACTGGCCGCGACGGAACCGCCGAGGTAGCCAAACAGCCCGGTGAATCCGGCCGCCGTCCCTGCCGCTTTCTTCGGTGCCAGCTCCAGGGCATGCAGGCCAATCAGCATTACTGGGCCGTAGATCAGGAAGCCGATAATCGTCATACACGCCATATCAACGCCCGGATTGCCGGCCGGGTTCATCCAGTACACCACGGTGGCAATCGTCACCAGTACCATAAAGAACACGCCGGTGGCACCGCGATTGCCCTTGAAGACTTTATCCGACATCCAGCCGCACAGCAGCGTCCCTGGAATACCGGCGTACTCGTAGAAGAAGTAGGCCCACGAAGATTTATCCAGCGTGAAGTGCTTCACCTCTTTCAGGTAGGTCGGTGACCAGTCGAGGATGCCGTAACGCAGCAGATAGACGAACACGTTCGCCAGCGCGATATACCACAGCAGCTTGTTGGGCAGGATGTACTGCATAAAGATCTGTTTCGCCGTCAGCTCTTCTTCATGCTTTTCATCATAGTCCGGCGGATAGTCGTTCTTATACTCTTCAATCGGCGGCAGGCCGCAGGATTGAGGGGTGTCACGCATTAAAGCAAAGGCAAAGATGGCGATAAGAATGGCGCCGAAGGCAGGCATATACAGCGCGGCTTTCCAGTCGTTAAACCACGCCATCCCCAGCAGGAACAGCAGTGGAGGGATCCCGCCGCCAACGTTGTGCGCGCAGTTCCACACCGACACGATACCGCCGCGCTCTTTTTGCGACCACCAGTGCACCATGGTGCGTCCGCACGGTGGCCAGCCCATTCCCTGGAACCAGCCGCACAGGAACAGCAGCACGAACATCACCATAATGCTCGACGTCGCCCACGGCACGAAGCCCATAAACAGCATCACCACCGCGGCCAGGATCAAGCCAGCAGGCAGAAATACGCGCGGGTTTGAGCGGTCCGATACCGAACCCATAATAAATTTGGAGAAGCCGTAAGCAATGGAGATCCCGGACAGGGCAAAGCCGAGGTCGCCGCGCGAAAAGCCCTGCTCAACCAGGTAAGGCATTGCCAGTGCGAAATTCTTTCGCACCAGATAGTAGGCGGCGTAGCCAAAGAAAATACCCAGAAAGATCTGCCAGCGCAGTTTGCGGTACAGCGGATCGACGCGGCTGTCATCGACACGCGGTTGATGTGCAGCAGGTTTGAAAATACTTAGCATGTAAACGGCCTCCCGTGGCTTATAAAACTGACACCCTGATGGATGTTCAGCAAAAGGAACAAAATCCGGCCAGTGCAGGGTTAAATGTTCCATTTCGCGCACAGCCTAGTGGTTATCAGCACAAAGGACTGTGAAGAAGGGCGCAGATGTTACACTTTTATGACAAAGTGGCTATATGTGCATCACAAAATGATGAAATATTTTCGCAATGAAACGATAAAGCGTGATGACTATCACGTTTTGAGCGAGAGGGGATGCTGCTGTGTTCGTTTGGTGAGTGGTTATGTTCTAAATGGAAGATGTGAGGAAGGGAAGATAAATGCGATTAACGCAGTCGGGCGTTAATCGCATCAGGCGTTAAGCCTGCGCTTTAGGTTTGGCCGGGCGAATTTTCATCGTCAGGCCTTTGAGGAAGTTACGCAGGATCTGATCGCCACATTCGCGGTAGTTTTTATGCCCCGGTTTACGGAAGATCGCGCCGATCTCTGACTGACCTACCGCAAAATCGGTGCTTTTCAGCAGCTCAATAATGTCGGTAGTTTTCAGGTCGAATGCCACGCGCAGCTTTTTCATCATGATGTTGTTGGTCATCTTGCGTTCGATAGAGGGCGCCGGGGCATCTTCGCTTTTGCCGCGACGCTCGAAAATCAGACCGTTGAGAAAGTAACCCATGATGACATCCGGGCAGGCGCGAAAACCGGGCTCTTCCTCTTTCTTCAGGAAGCTGGCAACTTCGGCTTCTGTTACTTCGCTCTCTGCCAGCGCCAGAATGCTTACCACTTTCGCATCGCTTAAATTCAGCATGTAACGCACGCTGCGCAGGACATCATTATTCGTCATAGGAACTCTCTTTCATTGAAACCATAGCAATGAGCGCATTATAGAGACAATTCGTGAGTTAAACAGGAAAAACCGCCAGCGGCAGGCTGGCGATGGTGTTACAGAGGATTGATCGCGGATAACGGCGTGCCGGGGCGTGAAGCGTCACGCACCAGCGGCAGGTGATCGCAGGCGTGCTGACGGGCGGAACGGATAAACGCCTCCACGATTGGCTGGCGCTGCTCACCGTCGCGCACGGCGGCATACAGCCTGCTCCACAGGCCGTCCCCTAACGTTTTCGTCACCACCAGCCCCTGGTGTTCAAAACTTTCTACCACCCAGTGCGGCAGTGCGGCAATGCCCATCTGCGCGGAAACCATCTGAATCAGCAGCAGCGTATTATCTACGTTTTTCAGCGCCGGGCTGATGCCCGCGGGCTGCAGGAAATGGCGCCAGATATCCAGACGCTGGCGCTGTACCGGGTAGATCATCAGCACTTCACTGGCCAGATCCTCCGGCGTGATGTGATCCTGCTGTGCCAGTGGGTGATCCGGGGCCAGCACCAGGCGTACCTCAAAATCAAACATCGGCGTATAGAACAACCCGCTGCGCGGCAGAATATCTGAGGTCAGGACGATATCCAGCTCGCCCTGTTGTAAAGCGGGCTGTGGATCAAAGGTCACGCCCGACTTGAAGTCCATCACGACCTGCGGCCAGCTCTGACGGAAGTTATTCAGCGCGGGCGTCAGCCACTGAATACAGCTGTGACACTCAATGGCAATGCGCAGCGTGGTCTGATGCGGCTCGTGGCATGCCTGAAGCGCGTGCTGGATCTGCGGCAATACCTGCTCTGCCAGCTGTAACAGGATCTCCCCCTGTGGCGTAAAGCGCAGCGGCTGGCTTTTTCGCACAAACAGGCGAAAGCCAAGGCGCTGCTCCAGATCGCTGAACTGGTGAGATAACGCTGATTGCGTCTGGTGGAGCTGAGCGGCAGCGGCGGCCAGCGACCCGGTATTTCGCAGTGCCTGCAGCGTTCGCAGGTGCTTGAGTTCGATCATGAGAGTCCTTCACATCGACAGTGAACATTTTGCGCTTGTGGTGAATACACTACCTGCGGATTATAGCGGTGTAAACATCTGGATGGCTAAATGAGTCAGCCAGCCCGGTAAAAATGGATTCTACGAGGCAAAACTGATGACTATTCTGAACCATACACTTGGATTTCCGCGTGTCGGTCTGCGCCGCGAACTGAAAAAAGCACAGGAAAGCTACTGGGCGGGTAACAGCTCTCAGGAAGCGCTGTTGGCGACCGGTCGTGAACTGCGCGCCCGCCACTGGCAGCAGCAGAAAGAGGCCGGTGTTGACCTGCTGCCGGTCGGCGATTTCGCCTGGTACGATCACGTCCTGACGACCAGCCTGCTGCTGGGGAACGTTCCGGCGCGCCATCTCAATAAAGACGGTTCAGTTGACCTCGACACCCTGTTTCGCCTGGGCCGTGGCCGTGCACCCGGCGGTGAACCGGCGGCGGCGGCAGAAATGACCAAATGGTTTAACACCAACTATCACTACATGGTGCCGGAATTTGTGCAGGGCCAGCAGTTCAAGCTGAGCTGGACTCAGCTGCTGGACGAAGTGGATGAAGCGCTGGCGCTTGGACACAAAATCAAACCCGTGCTGCTTGGCCCGGTAACCTATTTATGGCTGGGGAAAGTGAAGGGCGCCGCGTTTGACCGCCTGAGCCTGCTCAAAGCGATCCTGCCGGTTTACCAGCAGGTGCTGGCTGAGCTGGCAAAACGCGATATCGAGTGGGTGCAGATTGACGAGCCAGCGCTGGCGCTGGAACTGCCAGCCGAATGGCTTGCGGCCTTCAAACCTGCTTATGCTGCATTGCAGGGCCATACCAGACTGCTGCTGACCACCTACTTCGACAGCATCGGCCAGAATATCGATACCATTCGCGTACTGCCGGTGCAGGGCCTGCATGTGGACCTGGTGCACGGTAAAGACGATATCAACGCGCTGAACCGCCAGCTTCCGGCGAGCTGGCTGCTGTCGGTTGGGGTGATCAATGGCCGTAACGTCTGGCGTGCCGACCTCAGCCGCTGGTTTGAGCGCCTGCAACCGCTTGTCGCCGCCCGTAAGCAGCTGTGGATTGGCTCTTCCTGCTCGCTGCTGCACAGCCCGATTGACCTGAGCGTGGAGACCCGCCTCGATGACGAGGTCAAAAGCTGGTTCGCCTTTGCCCTGCAGAAATGCGCAGAGCTGTCGCTGTTGAGCCATGCGCTAAATAACAGTGACCCGGCCTCGCTGGAAGCCTGGAGCGCCCCAATTCGCGCCCGAAAATCCTCGACCCGAGTGCACAATCCGGCAGTGGGCCAGCGCTTGGCGGCAATCACCGCTCAGGACAGCCAGCGTAATCACCGCTATACGGTGCGCGCGGAGGCTCAGCGCCAGCGCTTCCAGCTGCCTGCGTGGCCCACCACCACCATCGGTTCGTTCCCGCAGACCAGCGAAATTCGTGGCCTGCGCCTCGATTTTAAGCAGGGGCGTCTGGATGCTAACCACTACCGCACCGGTATCGCTGAGCACATCAAGCAGGCGATTGTCGAGCAGGAGCGCCTGGGGTTGGACGTGCTGGTCCACGGGGAAGCCGAGCGCAACGACATGGTGGAGTACTTTGGGGAAAACCTCGACGGCTTCATCTTTACGCAAAATGGCTGGGTGCAGAGCTACGGCTCACGCTGCGTGAAGCCACCGGTGATTATTGGCGACGTCAGCCGCCCACAGGCCATCACCGTGGAGTGGGCTAAGTATGCCCAGTCGCTGACCAACAAGCCGGTGAAAGGTATGCTGACCGGTCCGGTGACCATTCTCTGCTGGTCATTCCCGCGTGAAGACGTTTCGCGTGAAACCATCGCTAAGCAGATTGCCCTGGCGCTGCGTGATGAAGTGGCAGACCTGGAAAAAGCGGGAATTGGCATCATCCAGATTGATGAGCCAGCGCTGCGAGAAGGGCTGCCGCTGCACAAATCCGACTGGGCCGCCTACCTGGAGTGGGCAGTGGACGCTTTCCGCCTGAACGCCGCCGTGGCGCAGGATGACACCCAGATCCACACCCACATGTGCTACTGCGAGTTCAACGACATTATGGATTCGATCGCTGCGCTGGACGCCGACGTGATCACCATTGAAACCTCACGGTCCGATATGGAGCTGCTGGAGTCGTTCGAAGAATTTGAGTACCCGAATGAGATTGGCCCGGGCGTATACGACATTCACTCGCCGAACGTGCCGTCGATAGAGTGGATAGAAGCGCTGCTGCTGAAAGCGGCTCAGCGTATCCCGACTGAACGTCTGTGGGTTAACCCGGACTGCGGCCTGAAAACCCGTGGCTGGGCTGAAACCCGCCAGGCGCTGGCGAACATGGTACAGGCGGCGCAAAACCTGCGTAACGCCAAAGCGTAATTATCTGTGTTGTTGATGTGTATTTGGGGCGCTAAGCGCCCCCTTTTTTATGCCTTTGGCGCAACGCCATACTGTTTAAACCACGCCAGCATACGTTGCCAGCCGTCCTGGGCGGACTCGGCATGATAGCTGGCGCGATAGTCAGCATTGAAGGCGTGACCGGCATCGGGATAGACAATAATTTCCGCATTCGCATTGGCCGCCCGCAGTGCCTGACGCATAGTTTCCACGCTCTCCTGCGGGATGCTGTCATCTTTACCACCGTACAGCCCTAATACCGGGGCATTCAGATCGACGGCGATATCGACCGGCTGCTTCTGCTGCTTCATGGTTTTATCACCGACCAGCTTGCCGTACCAGGCGACGGCAGCCTTCAGCTGCGGATTGTGCGCCGCATAGAGCCAGGTAATGCGCCCGCCCCAGCAGAAACCGGTAATCGCCATATTGCGCATATCGCCGTCGTGACGCGATGCCCAGTTAGCCACATGATCCAGGTCGGCCAGCACCTGATTGTCCGGCACTTTACTCACCAGCTCTGAGAACAGGGTTGGGATATCGTCATATTCGCTCGGGTCGCCCTGGCGGAAGTAGAGCTCAGGAGCGACAGCCAGATATCCCTCCGCCGCCAGGCGGCGACAGATATCGCGGATGTGTTCGTGAACGCCGAAGATCTCCTGGACGACTAACACCACCGGCAGCGGGCCCGTGGCATTACGCGGTTTGGCGTGAAACGCCGGCATATTCTCCCCCTGAGTGGGAATCGAGGTTTCCCCGGAGATAATCCCGGCGCTGTCGGTAATAATTGTGGTGGCAGCCGTCGGCAGGACTGCGGGCGCAAAGCCTTTTTCGCTCAGTTCTTGAGTCATGTTATCTTCGTTTTTCATGGTTCTCTCCGTGCAGGCGCGAATGCAATCAGCTAACTATAGCCAGGAATGCGATGGGGTCAGAGCTTGAGTGAGGGTATCTCTTTATCACCTGATAAAGCTGAACCACAGGGCAAGTTGTGTCAAAGTGGCATGAGCAAATAATGAAATGTGATGCTGGTCACTATTTTCAGTGTAAGGCGTGTAACTTTCATTTTAATCAGCGACATTAATCACACTAAAGAGCGCCGTTATTCCTTACAGTAGCGCTTAATTACTATCCCCGCTTTCCGCGACAGGAGTTTGAAATGGCACATTCTGACGTTTTCCATCTTGGCCTCACTAAAGCCGATCTCCAGGGCGCGACGCTGGCCATCGTGCCTGGCGACCCGGAGCGCGTAAAGAAAATTGCTGCCCTGATGGACAATCCTGTCCACCTGGCTTCACACCGTGAATTTACCACCTGGCGCGCCGAGCTTTCCGGTAAGCCGGTGATCGTCTGTTCGACCGGTATCGGCGGTCCTTCGACGTCTATTGCCGTGGAGGAGCTGGCGCAGCTCGGCGTACGCACCTTCCTGCGCGTGGGTACCACCGGTGCTATTCAGCCGGACATCAACGTTGGCGATGTGCTGGTGACGACCGGTTCCGTACGTCTCGACGGTGCCAGCCTGCACTTTGCGCCGCTGGAGTTCCCGGCGGTAGCGGATTTCACCTGCACCACCGCGCTGGTCGATGCGGCGAAAGAGGCCGGCGCGCGCACCCACATCGGCATCACTGCTTCATCTGATACTTTCTATCCGGGCCAGGAACGTTACGACACCTGGTCAGGCCGGGTGGTGAGCCGCTTCCAGGGGTCGATGAAAGAGTGGCAGGAGATGGGCGTGCTGAACTATGAAATGGAGTCCGCTACCCTGCTGACCATGTGTGCCAGCCAGGGACTTCGCGCCGGAATGGTCGCTGGGGTGATTGTTAACCGTACCCAGCAGGAGATCCCGGATGCGGAAACCATGAAAAAAACCGAAAGTGACGCGGTGAAAATCGTGGTTGAGGCTGCACGCCGCCTGATCTAAATTTCTCACTTTGCGGGCAGCGTCTGAAAGCTGCCCGCAAACCGCAACCGCCCCCTCATTTATCTGCGTACCTTCTCCAAAATTTCTCCTAAGCCCGTGAGCAAGTTGCTTTTTATCTGGACATTTATACAGTGCGCCTCTATTTTTCCCCTGTCAGGGTTTCAGCAGGAGAAGCAGGGTGGATCCAACAATCGTTTATAGCGCAGGTATCGGTCTGGTCGGGCTACTGGCAGGGTGGCTGTTCGCCTCTTATCGCAGCCAGCAGCAGCTGGCGAAGTGCGAGACGGAGCGGCAGCTGCTGTTACAGGCGTCTGAGCAGGCGCAGGCTGAACGTCAGCGCTTACAGCAGCAGCTTGAGGCCCAGTTACTTGTCCATAAGCAGAGCGAGCAGGAGCTGCGCCAGCTGCACGCTGCGCATGCCGCAGCCGGTGAAAAGCTACAGCACCTCGATCACTGGCGCGCAGAGAGCGACCAGCTCACGCGTGAATTGCGCACTCAGCTGGAGATCAACAGCGCCCAGGAGGCGGAGCTGCGTGAAGTTACCATCCGCCTGGAAGAGACGCGCATGGCGGCTGAAGAGAAGCAGCGCCTGCTGGTCAACAGCGAGCAGCGCCTTAATGCGCAGTTTGAAAACCTGGCAAACCGAATTTTTGAAAACAGCGGCCGTCGCGTCGATGAACAGAACCGCCAGAGCCTGAATGGGCTGATTACGCCGCTGCGTGAACAGCTGGAGGGCTTCCGCCGTCAGGTGCAGGAAGGTTTCGGTCAGGAAGCGCGCGAACGCCATACGCTTTCTCACGAAATTCGTAACCTGCAGCAGCTCAATGCCCAGATGGCGCAGGAAGCGATTAACCTCACCAAAGCGCTGAAGGGCGATAACAAAACTCAGGGCAACTGGGGGGAAGTGGTACTCAGCCGGGTGCTGGAGGCTTCCGGCCTGCGCGAAGGTCATGAGTATGAGACTCAGGTGAATATACAGCTGGAACAGAGTGGCCGCATGCAGCCGGATGTGATTGTGCACTTGCCGCAGGGCAAAGACGTAGTGATCGACGCCAAGATGACGCTGGTGGCCTATGAACGCTACTACAATGGTGAAGATGAAGCCGGGCGTGAAGCGGCGATTAGCGAGCACATCGCCGCCATCCGCAGCCACCTGCGGGGCCTTAGCCGAAAAGATTACCAACAATTGCCCGGTTTACGCTCGCTGGATTATGTGTTGATGTTTATCCCGGTGGAGCCGGCCTTTCTGCTGGCTATCGACCGTCAACCAGAGTTGATCAACGAGGCGCTAAACCTCAATATCATGCTGGTCAGCCCGACCACGCTGCTGGTGGCGCTGCGCACGATCAACAACTTATGGCGCTATGAGCATCAGAGCCGTCATGCCCAGCGCATTGCCGACCGGGCCGCCAGGCTCTATGACAAAATGCGCTTATTCGTTGACGATATGAGTGCTATCGGCCAGAACCTGGATAAAGCTCAGGATAGCTACCGTCAGGCGATGAAAAAGCTGTCGGAAGGGCGCGGCAACCTGATTGCGCAGACGGAAGGCTTCCGCCAGATGGGCGTTGAGATCAAACGCCCGATAAATCCTCGTCTGGTCGAGCAGGCGCTGCCCGCGGAAGAGGGGGAGGAAGATGACGCTGCCGGGGAAGCAGAAAGTGAAGAATTTTCTCCTGCCGCAATGCCACACCGCATCAATGAATAAGCGTGTGGCAAGTGCCTGGTCAGCGTGACTCTGGTACACTTGGCAAATATTTGATTGTAGAGCAGGCAAAACAAATGGCAGATGAATCAAAGGACACCACCCACTTCGGCTATCGCACGGTAGCGAAAAACGAAAAGGCCGAGATGGTGGCTGATGTTTTCCATTCCGTTGCGGCCAAATATGATCTGATGAATGACCTGATGTCTATGGGCATCCACCGCATCTGGAAGCGTTTTACCATCGACTGCAGCGGCGTGCGCCGTGGGCAGCGCGTACTTGATTTAGCAGGCGGCACCGGCGATCTCACGGCAAAATTCTCACGTCTGGTCGGTGAGACCGGTGAAGTGGTGCTGGCCGATATCAACAGCTCAATGTTGAAAGTGGGCCGTGAAAAGCTGCGCAACAAAGGCGTCATCGGCAACGTAAATTACGTTCAGGCCAATGCCGAAGCACTGCCGTTCCCGGATAACTACTTCGACTGCATTACTATCGCTTTTGGTCTGCGTAACGTGACCGAAAAAGAGAAAGCGCTGGCCTCGATGTTCCGGGTGCTGAAGCCGGGCGGGCGTCTGCTGGTGCTGGAGTTCTCCAAGCCGCAGTTCGAACTGCTGAACAAAGCCTATGACGCTTACTCTTTCCACATCCTGCCGCGTATTGGCGAGCTGGTGGCGAAAGATGCAGGTAGCTACCGCTACCTGGCAGAATCCATCCGAATGCATCCCGATCAGGAAACCCTGAAGCAGATGATGATGGACGTTGGCTTTGAAAACACCACGTATCACAATCTGACGGGCGGCATTGTTGCCTTGCACCGCGGATTTAAGTTTTAAGCAGGAAAACGCATGACATTAACGCCGCTGTTAACTGACAGTCTGGAGAGCGCGCTTAACCAGATTTTATACCGCGATCGCGGCCTGAAGGCGGCGCGTCAACGTCTTAACGGGCGTAGCCTTGCTATCGTTCTTGCGGAACTGCAACAGCCCGTCACCTTCGTCTTCAGTGAAAACCAGGTGGATGTGATAGGTGCGTGGGGTGACACGCCAGACTGTACGGTGAAAACCCGTCTGGCAACCTTGCCAAAACTGCGCGACCGCCAGCAGCTGACGGCCCTGATCCGCAGCGGCGAGCTGGAGGTGGAAGGTGACCTGCAGCTGGTGCAGCAGTTCTCTGCACTGCTGGACCTCGCAGAACTCGACCCGGCGGAATATCTTGCCCCGTGGATTGGCGACATAGCTGCGGAAGGGCTGACAAAGTTTGCCCGCCGTGGTTTCAACGCGCTGCGCCGTGATGTCGAGCGTAAGCAGAGTTATCTGGGCCAGACGCTGACGGAAGAGTGGCGGCTGGCACCGGGTAAGCTCGAGCTCGCCTGGTTCAGTGAAGAAGTGGATGCCTTAACCCGATCGTTGGATGCCCTTGATGCCCGAATTAATCAGCTGGAGGTCAAATGACCTTCGGTGAACTGCGTCGTCTCTACCTGATTATCCGCGTTTTTCTCAGCTACGGCCTGGATGAACTGATCCCCAAAACCCGCCTGACTTTACCCATTCGCCTGTGGCGCAAATGCCTGTTCTGGATGCCAAATCGCCACAAAACTCAGCCGCTGGGCGAGCGTTTGCGTCTTGCGCTGGAGCAGCTCGGGCCGGTGTGGATCAAGTTTGGTCAGATGATGTCGACCCGCCGCGATCTGTTCCCGCCACACATTGCTGACCAGTTGGCAATGTTGCAGGACCGCGTGGCGCCGTTTGATGGTGCCAAAGCGTTGAAGCTGATTGAGCATTCACTCGGTGCGCCAATTGAGAGCCAGTTCGACGACTTCGAGATCGTCCCGCTGGCTTCCGCCTCGATTGCTCAGGTTCACACGGCGACGCTGAAAGAAAACGGTCGCGAGGTGGTGATCAAAGTGATCCGCCCTGACATTCTTCCGGTAATTAAAGCGGATATGCGCTTGATCTACCGCCTGGCCCGCTGGGTGCCGCGCCTGTTGCCTGATGGCCGCCGTTTGCGCCCGCAGGAAGTGGTCGCCGACTACGAAAAAACGCTGCTGGATGAACTGAATCTGCTGCGCGAAGCCGCGAACGCCATTCAGCTGCGGCGTAACTTTGACAACAGCAGAATGCTGTATGTCCCAGAAATCTATTCCGATTACTGCAGTGAAAATATGCTGGTTATGGAGCGTATTTATGGCATCCCGATCTCTGATGTGGTGACGCTGGAGCAGCACGGTGTCAACATGAAGCTGCTGGCCGAGCGCGGCGTGCAGGTGTTCTTTACCCAGGTGTTCCGCGACAGCTTCTTCCATGCGGATATGCACCCGGGCAATATTTTCGTCAGCTATGAACACCCTGAAGATCCGCAATATATCGGCATTGACTGCGGTATCGTCGGCTCGCTGAACAAAGAAGATAAGCGCTACCTGGCGGAAAACTTTATCGCCTTCTTCAACCGCGATTATCGCAAAGTGGCTGAACTGCACGTCGATTCAGGCTGGGTGCCGCCGGATACCAATGTTGAAGACTTCGAGTTCGCCATTCGTACCGTGTGTGAGCCGATCTTCGAGAAGCCGCTGGCAGAGATCTCTTTCGGCCACGTGCTGCTTAACCTGTTTAACACTGCGCGACGTTTCAATATGGAAGTGCAGCCGCAGCTGGTACTGTTACAGAAGACGCTGCTGTATGTTGAAGGCGTCGGCCGCCAGCTTTATCCGCAGTTGGATCTCTGGAAGACAGCCAAGCCGTTCCTTGAAGACTGGATTAAAGACCAGATCGGCATTCCTGCTATCGTGCGTGCACTGAAAGAGAAAGCGCCGTTCTGGGCAGAGAAGATGCCGGAGCTGCCGGAGCTGTTTTATGACAGCCTGCGGCAGCATAAGCAGCTGCGTCACAGTGTTGACCGCCTGGCAAGCGATCTCAAAGGGGAGCGGACCAGGCAGCATCAGTCACGCTATCTGTTTGGCGTGGGCGCCACGCTCCTGCTGAGCGGAACGGCTATTTTGCTGACGCGCCCTGAGTGGGATATGTTCTCCGCCGCCCTGATGGCTGCAGGTGCTGTCGCCTGGCTGATAGGTTGGCGCAGAACAAACTGATTGTCATGAAAGGTAAATAGGCAGTTTATTGTGCGTGGGTGGGGTTTGAGCATCGTCAGCATGACATAAGCTGTTATATACTCGAAATTCGCATCAATTATTGATATCAGAGGTAATAATGGGTGGCATTACACTTCCACATTTGTTGATCATCGCCGTACTGGTTGTCCTGCTGTTCGGTACTAAGAAACTGCGTTCGCTGGGTTCTGACCTCGGTTCATCAATCAAAGGCTTTAAAAAAGCTATGAGCGATGAAGACGACAAGGAAAAGGATAAAGCGCATGCTGATGATGCTGACTTCAACGCCAAACTGGCGGACAAACAGCATACTGAAGCAAAAAAAGAAGACGTTAAGAACGACAGGGTATAAACCGTGTTCGACATAGGCTTTAGTGAGCTGGTACTGGTATTCGTTATTGGCCTGGTGGTTCTGGGTCCGCAGCGTCTACCCGTAGCGGTTAGAACAGTGATGGGCTGGATCCGCGCACTGCGTTCGCTGGCGACCAGCGTGCAGAATGAACTGGCGCAAGAGCTGAAAATTCAGGAGCTGCAGGACGGCCTGAAGAAAATCGAACAGGCGAGCAAAGACAGCCTCTCCCCTGAGCTTAAAGCCTCGGTGGAGGAGCTGAAGCAGACGGCTGACTCGATGAAACGCTCTTACCTTGGTGATAATGAAAAAGCTGACGATGAAGCGCACACCATTCATAACCCGCTGGTAAAAAACCCGCAGGAATCCCATGAAGGCGTGACGCCAGCCGAAGCGGACCATCAGGCCAGCGCGCCGGCACAGGCACCGGTCACCGTGACCCAGACCGCCGCGACGCCGCAGCCTGAAGTCAACCCTGAGCCGGCTGTACCCGCTGAACCGAGAGCCCCCGTGAATTCCACTCAAGCGAGCGATAACGTAAAACATGGCAGTTGAAGATACCCAACCGCTTATCAGTCATCTGATCGAGCTACGTAAGCGCCTGCTGAACTGCATCATTGCTGTTCTGGCAATATTTCTGTGCCTGGCTTACTTCTCCAATGATATCTACCAGCTGGTTTCCGCACCGCTGATTAAGCAGATGCCTGCGGGCGCCAGCATGATCGCCACCGATGTCGCCTCGCCATTCTTTACGCCGATTAAGCTGACAATTATTGTCTCGCTGTTCCTGTCGGTACCGGTGATCCTCTATCAGGTCTGGGCATTCGTTGCGCCTGCGCTGTATCGCCACGAGCGCAAGCTGGTTATGCCGCTGCTGTTTTCCAGTTCATTCCTATTCTACCTGGGGATGGCTTTCGCCTACTTTATTGTCTTCCCGCTGGCGTTTGGCTTCTTCGCCAAAACCGCGCCTCAGGGCGTACAGATTGCCACCGACATCAATAACTATCTCGACTTCGTGATGACGTTATTTATGGCGTTTGGTGTGTCGTTTGAAGTGCCGATTGCTATCGTGCTGCTGTGCTGGACCGGTGTGACCACGCCAGAAGATCTGCGCGCTAAGCGCCCTTATGTGCTGGTTGGTGCGTTCGTCGTTGGGATGTTGCTGACGCCGCCGGATATCTTCTCCCAGACGCTGTTAGCCATCCCGATGTACTGCCTGTTTGAAGTCGGGGTTTTCTGCGCACGCTTCTATGTGGGTAAAAATCGTCGCGATGGAGATGAAGAAGAGCAGGACGCCGAATCGGAGTAATTGCCGCGAACGGCTGCCTCTGGCAGAACATATTGAGTTTACTAACCGCCCGTCAGGGCGGTTACTGTTTGGAAGAGACTATGTTTGATATTGGTGTGAACCTGACCAGCACGCAGTTTGCTAAAGATCGCGCTCTGGTGGTGAAACGTGCGCGCGAAGCGGGCGTTGAAGGCATGTTGATTACCGGGACCAGCGCGCTGGAGAGCCAGCAGGCCTGCAGTCTGGCGCAGCAGCACCCGGACTATTGCTGGTCCACTGCCGGCGTGCATCCACATCACGCCAGCGAGTGGTCGGCGGAAACCGCGTCAACCTTACGCCGCTTGGCAGAGAATCCACAG
>Ga0256409_1000768_pt1 | contig 14604 bp, 9 predicted proteins | sample PhySR1_FD_185981 | JGI IMG/M metagenome (GOLD analysis project Ga0256409, IMG submission 185981) | Leaf surface microbial communities from sunflower plants in UC Gill Tract Community Farm, Albany, California, United States - DLSL S.R1 | ecosystem: Host-associated > Plants > Phyllosphere >...
AATCCTCAACGTTTTCCGCATACCCTTCAGTGCCGAAGTGGCGAAATCGGTAGACGCAGTTGATTCAAAATCAACCGCCGCGAGGCGTGCCGGTTCGATTCCGGCCTTCGGCACCAGGTATGGAAAATAAAGTCGCTTAAGGGCGGCTTTTTTTGTGTCTGAGATTCAGCGTTTGCAAGGCTTTCCTCGCTTTTCACTCAGCCTAAGTCTACCCGATTCAATCTACATCAACATACTGATGTGGGTACAACTACGGGTATATCCCGGTTCGATAATGTTTGTACCCACGCAGAACTCTTGAAAGGGTACTTATCATGGCTTTGAGTGATGTGAAAGTTCGTTCGGCTGAGCCTGAAGCAGAAGCTTATAAATTTACTGACGGTGAAGGCATGGTGTGGTCGGTTCACTCTAATCGCTCCAAATAATGGCGGTTGCGTTATTGCTAAGGTGGTAAGGAGAAGATACTGGCGTTGGGGAAATACCCCGAAGTCTCGCTTGCGGATGCCAGGGCACGCAGGGATAAGGCCCGTAAGCTATTAGCTAATGGCGTCGATCCCAGTGAAAACAAGAAAGCCGTTAAGGTAGAGCAGGAGCAAGAGGCGATAACTTTTGAAGTGGTTGCCAGAGACTGGCATGCCAGCAATCAAAAGTGGTCGGCATCGCATAGCGCTCGTGTATTGAAAAGCCTTGAAGATAATCTCTTTGCTGCCATTGGTAAGCAGAACATTACGAAGCTTAAGACTCGGGATCTTCTTGTACCCATCAAAGCGGTGGAGTCATCCGGGCGTCTCGAAGTCGCTGCTCGTTTGCAGCAGCGTACTACCGCGATTATGCGCTTTGCTGTGCAGGGTGGGTTAATCGACTACAACCTCGCTCAAGAGATTGCCGGTGCGGTTGCTATAGCGAAAAGACAGCATCGTGCGGCTTTGGAGCTTAACCGTATACCTGAATTACTTCATCGTATTGAACACTATTCCGGAAGACCATTAACCCGACTTGCTATCGAACTTACCTTGTTAGTCTTTATCCGTTCAAGCGAACTGCGTTTTGCTCGCTGGTCTGAAGTAGATTTTGAAACGGCTATGTGGACGATTCCGGGCGAGCGTGAACCCTTAGAAGGTGTTAAGCATTCTTAGCGTGGTTCGAAGATGTGCACGCCTCATCTTGTTCCCTTGTCGCGGCAAGCTCTCGCTATTTTGGAAAAGATCAAAAGCATGAGTGGAAACCGTGAGCTGATCTTTGTGGGCGATCACGATCCGCGTAAACCTATGAGTGAAAACACGGTGAACAAAGCTCTGCGAGTGATGGGCTGTGACACGAAAACGGAAGTATGCGGACATGGTTTCAGAACGATGACGTGTAGTTCGTTGATTGAGTCGGGGCTATGGTCGAGGGATGCGGTAGAAAGGCAGATGAGCCATCAGGAGCATAGCTCTGTGCGTGCGGCTTATATTCATAAGGCCGAGCATCTTGATGAGCGCAGACTTGTAAATAGACCCGTTTTAGTTCCACACACTTTTTGAGATCCCGGCCAGATGATGCTGCAGTCGATATTCCTCAGGTGTCAGGTTGTTCAGTGATTCATGTGGACGTTCACAATTATATTCTGAAAGCCACCGCTCTGTGATTTCCCTTACCTCGTTCAGCGTCCTGAACAGATAAAAATCGAGTATTTCAGTGCGGTATGTCCGGTTAAAGCGTTCAATAAATGCATTCTGAGTCGGTTTACCCGGTTCGATAAATTCCAGCCTCACTGCGTGCGTTTCTGCCCAGTCAACCAGAATCAGCGAAATAAATTCCGGACCGTTATCCATGCGAAGCATCGCGGGGTATCCCCGATTTGCTGCGATCCTGTCGAGCACACGATCCACTCGTTGGGCCAGCAGGTTCAGGTCTATTTCGATCAACAAAGCCTCGCGATTAAAATCATCGACGACATTAAACGTGCGAAAGCGTCGACCGCAAATCAGCGCGTCATGCATAAAATCAACAGATCAGCTCTGGTTCAGCGCTTCAGGTGTGGTCAGCGGCGATGGGCTACGTACCGGCAGACGCTTTTTGCCTTTGCGACGAAAATTCAGTTTCAGCAGGCAGTAAATGCGGTGGATCCGCTTATGGTTCCACTGATATCCCTGCCGCTTCAGAACCTGAAAAAGCTTCGGGAAGCCGTATCGTGGATATCTTTCAGCCGCCGTCTGCAACGCGAAAATAACGGGATCGTCACGCGTGCTGTCAGGACGAGTAGTGGTAAACCGTTCTGCTCAGGTTCAGAGTCCTGCAGGCCTGACGGGTACTCAGTCCGAATGTCGTTATCAGATGCGTCACCAGCTCACGCTCAAAGGCTGGCTTCAGAGCATTTTTTCGATAACGTCTTTCAGTGCCCGATTTTCAAGCCTGAGGTTGGCAAACATCTGCTTAAGCCGTCGGTTCTCGTCCTCAAGATCTTTTATCTTCTTAATATCAGATGCTTCCATGCCACCGTATTTAGACTTCCAGTTATAGTATGTGGCTTCAGAGATCCCGGCCTCCCGGCAGACGTCTTTCACTGTTCGTCCGGCTTCAACCGACTTAATTACCGTGATGATCTGATGCTTAGTAAAACGGGCTTTACGCATAGCGATCTCCTTCGTTGGCAAAATGAGTTTGCCGCAAGATCTCTAAATTTGAATGGAACGATTATGCGGGATACTTACAGACTGATGCTGCTGTGGTGGGCTGATTTTCTTGATGCGAATCGTGAGAAGAGTATTAGCCCATTTGATTTTGCCAAGTTTGGACGGTAAGGGGCTATGGTTTTCGTTATACCCAGCACATTGTTTTGCATGAGTAATGCCGATTTGTTTACTGCCATATTTCCCGTTTCGACAGCCTGAGGCAAACCTTAATTCAGCGATGAATGAAGTAGACATTTATTATAGTTCTGACACTACCCACTAATAATTTTTATCGCATGAATGTTATCACTGAACCAGTGTAAAGTTATTCATCGTGAAAGTGTCCTTTAACGATCTCAACAAATCCGTACTGTGTTGGCGTGCCGATTGAGCAGCTGTAGTTACATGTCGAGTACAATGGCCCATTGATCCAGTGCCCGGTAGGTAAACTCTGGGCACAGATCAGTACTAATCGTCCCTGGATAACCAAGGAATAACTCAATACTGTGCAGAATACTGCCGGATATGCCAACGCTGAAGAGCGTCAGGAATTTTTTAGTGAAATTATCATATAATATCAGTTAGTTGAACTTGTGCATGGTGGCTAGCGCATCTATAAAAAATCCATCTTCCAGGTTAGGTTGGGAGCCGCCTAGTGCTGCACCTTATAGCGGCAGACCGGCAGATACAAATCACCAGTATGTAGGCTCGATGTTGTGACAGACCAGCTGCGTCATACACTCTATTGAAGAGACAGCATATAAAGTTCTTTTATCTTTGCCTGAACCTAATGCTGGTTATCAGTTATTTATTTGATTTTATTGTGTTTTTTCTGTGATCCTATTTAGGCAGCGGAAAAGAAAAAGATACGACTCTTTTTGTACTGGAGGACTTTCCCAGGAGAGAGGCTTTCTTCTGGATAGCTTCTCCAGTATCATAAGATGACAAAATTTACGAATATTGCATGTTTATTTATACAGTATAAAGTGGGAACTTAAAATGACTAACCTGGACGCAACAGAACTTCATTTTTCAGGACACGAGACTTTCCCTCTTAGGCAAATGTGGTTGAAGAAAGTATGTGATCAGGTGGATAGCGAGGGATTGATAGCTAAATCAGTTTTCACTGATGAAGATGCCATCACGAGGTTTGGTGTAGGTAAAAATATGGTTTCATCTATACGTCATTGGGCTTTAGCAACAAGAACAATAAAAGATATCTCAATGAAATCTTGCTTCCAACTTACAGATTTAGGTACTAATATTTTTTCAGAAAATGGATGGGATCAATATTCTGAAAATATTGCGACTACTTGGCTAATGCATTGGCAGTTAGCAGGGAAGAGTGTTGCTAATGATAATAAGTATAGAAGTGCTACATGGTATCTACTTTTTAATACATATACAGCTCATGACTTTAATAGTGAAGATGTTATTCAACATATCAAAAAATATTTAAGTGATCATAAATATAAATCTGTATCAGATAATACGTTAAAGCGTGATGTCGAGACATGTATCAAAGGTTATGTGCCTTTTCAGTCAAGTAGAAATATTGAAGATATTGCAGAGCCTATGTTAGCAGAGTTATCGCTGATAAAAGTTTCAGAGTCTGGAAAACTGTGTTTTCAGCGAGGACCTAAAACTAGTTTATCTGATGAAATATTCGATTATTGCCTTATGATGTATTGGCAAGCTGTTTCTGAAATGGAAAGCTCACTTTCACTTAATGAAATAACGTATTCTCCAGGAGCTCCGGGAAGAGTATTCAAGTTAGATGAAGATTCAGTTGCTGAACGCTTAGTTAATATTTCAGAGAGAACTAATAACTTACTTCAATGGACAAGTAGTTCTGGCATACATCAGCTAATGAAAGATGTAAATCTACACGGTAATAGTTTGAGTCAATTAGCCGTTACACGCCTGCGGAGTGCATACAAATGATTAAAAGAACCCACTTCTTAGCTGATAAGGCTTCAATTTCTGTTCAGTATCAAAGATCAATTCGTCTCGATGCTGACTTTGGTAAGCATGAATCTTTTCAAGGTTTTATATGCCATGAGACAGCGTTAAAAGTTGTTGAAAATATGACTCAGCAAATTGCGAATACTAATCAGCGAGCCTTCACATGGACTGGACCATATGGTAGCGGGAAATCATCTCTTGCTTTAGCATTTGCGTCGGCTATATGTACTTCTGAAAGTATTCGTATCTCAGCAAGAAACAAATTCCCCCAAAAACTTCTTAAAACTATAGATAGAACGTTTCCTATTCATGACTCCGGATGGATTGTGCTTCCTGTTGTTGGAAAAAGGAGTGGTTTTAAAAAAGAAATTATTACTGCTATAAATCACGCATTAAAAGATGAGAGTATTGCATTACACATTTCAGAGGCTGAGTTGGTCCAAGAAATAATTAGAATATCTCGTGATTATGATGGACTTTTACTCGTAGTTGATGAAATGGGTAAGTTTTTGGAAAGTGCAGCTATTGAAGGTGATGATATTCATTTTTTCCAGGATCTTGCAGAATCTGCAGCTAGGACAGATAGCAATTTACTAATCTTAGGCATTCTTCATCAGTCATTTAGACAATATGCTGATAAATTGCAGGGAAACGTAAAAGATGAATGGTCTAAAATTCAGGGACGATTTTCAGATATACCCGTCATAGTTAATAGTGATGAAATTGTTGACCTTGTCGGGAATGCTGTTACCAGAGAATATGAACCGGGTTATGATAGTATCTTTAAGAAAGTTTGTGACGTTGTTAAAGAACATAGACCTGCTCTAAGCGATGAATTTTCAGAGAAACTGAAAAAATGCTGGCCATTGCATCCAGTAATGGCCATGTTGCTTGGTCCTATATCTAGAAAACAATTTGGACAGAATGAACGTAGTACATTTACTTTCCTTTCGTCTGCAGAACCTAATGGTTTTCAGGCTTTTCTAAAAAATACCTTTTTTGATGCGACAGCCAGTTATAAACCTGATTATTATTGGGAATATATACGTGCCAATTTTGAGGTATCAGTTCATTCATCAACTGAGGGACATCGCTGGGCACAAGCAGTTGAATCTGTAGAACGAGCAGAGTCTCGGGTAAACAATGCTGAAGATATAAGAGTTTCAATTGTTAAAACTATCGCTATTTTGAATCTGTTCCGAAATGGTACAGGTTTAGTTGCAAGTGATGAAGTTTTAAAAACAGTATATCCAGATATTTCTGAAACAGATTTGTTAGATGCTTTGAAAGACCTTTCCTTATGGCGTGTTATAGTTTTTAGAAAGTATTTAGGGGCTTGGGCTATATTCGAAGGTAGTGATTTTAATATAGATGAAGCAATCAAGGAGGCGAATTCTGGACTGGAAATGACAAATACTAAAATTTTGTCTCGTCTGGCCGGTTTGCACCCTATCATAGCTAAGCGCCATTATTATGAAACTGGATCTTTGAGGTGGATGGATATATCACTTCAAAATTACTCAGAATTAAATAAAACTCTTAAACAAACGTTTCATTCGAATGGAGCATTTGGACGATTTATACTCCTTCTGTCTAGAGAAAATCTACTTGATCTAGATAATAAAAATTTGTCTTCACTTTTAGATGGGTGTGAAAACTTTGATCTGGTAGTTGGAGTACCAAAAAATAGCAGTATTATTTTATCGCTAGGTAAAGAGTTGATTGCATTAAATACTGTTAAAGAGAACCTTGGCGGTATACTAGAAGGTGACTCAGTTGCTCGCCGTGAGGTTGATGCAAGGTTAGATGCAATCAGAATAAAACTTGAGGAAGAGCTTAAGCAAGCAATGGTCTCGGCTCAATGGTTCATAGATGGGAAATGGATCGAAGGTGTCAATATCCACATCCTTGCTTCTAAATTGGCGGATATTCGTTTTCATAATACTCCAATTATTAGAAGTGAGATTATGAATAGGAATAAGTTGTCATCAAGTGCTGTTAAGGCTCGCCGAGAATTGATGCATAGAATGGTCAATTTCGAGGGGAGCGAGAACTTAGGCTTGGAAGGTTATCCTGCTGAGCGTGGAATATATGAAATTTTACTTAAAAATACCAGTATTCATAGAAAAAATAAAAATAATAACTGGTCAATTCTACCTCCAGATGAACATAGTAAATGTAAATTAAATATTTTGTGGAGGGACACGGATGAGCTATTTACCACTGAAATTGTCAGTGTCGGTGATATATATAAAATGTGGTGCTGTTCGCCTTATGGGATTCATGATGGAATAAAACCTATTGTCTTCTTGGCATATATGTTATCTCGAAAAGATATATTATCAATATATAAAGAAGGAATGTTTCTTCCAGAATTTGGAGATGTTGAAGTTGATGAGTTGCTACAGAATGAATGTAAATTTAAGCTGAGAAAAGTGATTGTTGGCTTAGATGAGAAGGTATTTCTCAATTCTATTTCTGGAATTATAAGAAGTATTACTGGTGGGGATTTAATTGATAATAGTCCATTGGAAGCAGCTAAAGGTCTAGTGAGAATTATTTTTAATCTCCCTTTGTGGACATTGCATACGAACATGTTATCTGAGTCATCAAAAGTTGTTCGAGATTTACTCAATAAAGCAAGTGATCCTTATAAAATACTATTTGTAGATTTAAAAGAGGCGCTATGCCAAGATGAGGAATATGATAAGTATTCTAGACGATTAGAAGACTCGATCTCAGAGTTAGTATCAGCATATCCTGATATGTTAGAGAACTTTAAAGTTCATATAAAAAGTGAAATTGGAACTACGCATGATATTCATCAGCGTTGCTATTATGTAAAACAATATACAGATGATTTAAGATTTAGTGCGTTTATTGATCGACTAGATGGCTTGTTCTCTCAGCAAGTTAATGTGGAAAATATCATTAGTCTTGCCCTAAATAAGCCAAAGGAAGCTTGGCGTGATGGTGATATTAAAGAGGCCAGATTGATTGTATCTGAGTGGGCTACTAAATTTAAGCATATAGAAGCTTATGCTGTTGCTGATAGTAGAAAGCCGAAAAGAAATGTGGTAGCTGTCGTGATTGGAACCGGTGAGAAGGCTAATACTCGAATATGTGAATTTGATATTTTAGAACATGAGAGGTTAGCTGCGATAGCTGTTGTAGAAAAATTATTCAATGAATGCGAGCATAATGGATTAAGCCCTAAAGCACTACTTGGAGCTATAGCTGAGTATGGGATTGATTTTGCTAAAGGGGAGGTATAAAAATGGAACGTCATGTTCTTGGCTTATCTGGTGGCAAAGATAGCGCTGCTCTCGCTATTTATATGCGCCAAAATTATCCCAATCTTAACATCGAGTATTTTTTCACCGATACGGGAAAGGAACTACCTGAGGTTTATGATTTTTTGGGTAAGCTCGAAGGTTTTTTGGGCAAACCAATACTTAAACTTAATCCTAAGCGTGATTTCGATTTCTGGCTTCGTGAGTATAATCATTTCTTACCTTCACCCCAAACTCGATGGTGTACGCGGCAACTAAAGTTATTACCTTTTGAACAATGGGTGCGCCCGATGTTAGCTAATGGTGATAAAGTATATTCTTATGTTGCAATTCGTGCAGATGAGGATTATCGAGAAGGGTATTCATCAAGTAATAAAAATCTTAAGGTCGTGCTCCCATTCCGAGACGATGGAATTGATAAAACAGGGGTCGGTGAATTACTCGAAAAATCAGGAGTAGGCTGGCCTGATTACTATCAATGGCGCTCTCGGAGCGGTTGTACATTCTGCTTTTACCAGCAAAAAATAGAATGGGTTAGACTTAAAGAGCATCATCCTGATAAATTTATCGATGCTAAGAAATATGAGAAAGATGCATTGGAGAATGGCTCTCCCTTTACTTGGACTCAGGGGGAATCACTTTCTGAACTCGAGAAACCTGAGAGAGTAGCTCAAATAGAGAAAGACTATGAGCGTAGGGTTGAAAGGGAGCGACGTCGTCGACCTGTAAATCACCTGAGGCCGAACGACGTTTGTATTGATATTGATGATTTATACTACGAAGATGAAGGTGGCGGGGCCTGTAATATCTGTCACAAATAAATTTGGCTGCACCGGCTAATTTCTACAACCCGGTGCAGCATTCTTTTATTACAATTACAAGTGCTGCATCTTGTCTTTTTAACAAACTAGTCATTGTCTCTTTAGATGGATCTTCTGTTATATATCCAACTTTTCTGCTTTCCCCATCAATATCTAAATGAAGAGGGTAGAGTTTATTTTTTTGGCTTTCAAGTTCTAGACTATGACAAATCAATTCTTGTAATTGTATTGACTCCACTAATTTATTAATAATGCCCTGGTTTTTTTGGTATACATCATTGATTATAATATTTGATATGGCTTTACGAAGGTTTGAGGCTAAATCTTCACTAAGTGATATTCTTTTGATATTTTTCCTACCGTTATGTCGACCTACATAACATACCCCAAAATCGTCATCTGGTGATTCGCTATTTTTTAGATGCATTCCTTTTAACTCCTTATTACTATCCATGTAGTAAGCATCTAACTCAACGGCATAAGATGCTGGCATCGGAGCTATGAGTCCAATTCTTCCTATACTAGACAAACAAACTTGCTGTAATGAAAGTGTTGCATTCTCACGTAATCTGGCAACTCTCTTTATCTTTTTCGAAGATAGTAAGAATGTAATATCTTGGGCAGAAAGTGTTTCTATGCTTTTAGCATCCCATTTAATAGACTTATAACAATCTTCTATTTTAACTATTGGTGTTATTAATTCATTGTCACTACAGACCCAGGTATTTAAAGAGAGTTCTTTAATGTTGCCTTTTAGTAGAATTACATTGTTTTTTATTTCTCTTTGTAGATCACAGGCTGGAGTTATGACAATGAAGATATTGTCAGATTGATATTTATTAATAAAATAATGAGGAGTGGTATTATCTTCGACATTTAAGATGAAAATATCACCAAAAGATAGTCTATTATAATTTTCAGGGCTTATCCGTATTCTGTTGTTATTTTTAAACATTACGCTATAAAGTAGCTCATGCAAGTATTTATCTGTCGTAATGTATGGGTAATATGATTTGCTATCTGCAATATTATTTAGGTCAATAGCGGCATCAATGATTCCATTGTTTTCCTCTAGCTTATGCTGCATTATTAACTCAAATATATCTACGATATAGCTCCCGGTACTTTCACCCTCACCATCGAGTAATAACTCATTAAGTTTAGAGTAAGTCGAAAGATCGAAAGACCTCATTATATCTAAAGTTTTATCCATGGCATTAGACATGCCATCACTCCATGCATTAATAAATTTTAATATTTTATAGGAGTTTTCTTTTGCAGAGACAAGGTTGAATAGTACTTGTTTTAATCTACTTTCGTCTGATAACTCTTTTTTGGATAATATCCTGAACATTGATTCAATAATGCCAATGTTATCTCTAAATTCAATTCTCTTTTCGTGAAGCAATGTGCTTCGAGACATCAATATAACTAAGGGGGGAGAAGTTTTTCTTTTTTTAATTATTTCCTTTATTAAATTACTAGACCTTACTTGAGCTGATGCGTCCTGCTCACCACCAAGAAATAAATCAATGAATATAATATCCACATCGCTACTAAATATTTTTCTCTCATATGCTTTCCGATCATCATATGCATCTATAATACCTAGCTCTTCGCTATTTATATTAAGTTTACTTAGGGTGTTTTTTAATCTGTCGAGAATTTCTAAATCGTGAGACATATCACTACTATATCTTGCGAAGAGAGTTTTACTTGCGGGTATTTTATCTCTCAGATCCCATAATGTTTCTATAAATGAATCTGATGTTTTAAGGTCTTCAGCATCTGTATCATCATAATCCTTCACTTGGGACTTTATTAAGCTTATATCATTGCTTTGTAAGTCATCAAAGAATCTATCCCAATCATCTAATGTATAAGAAATGTTTGAAACATTAGGCTTTACATTAAAGGAATCATCTATAACTAAAGCATTTTTTATTTTATTGTCGCTAAGGATGTTAATTAGATCGTTCATTTTGCATTCCCCAGAATTTCTGTATCTGGTAATTCAAGTATAAATGTATGCAATCGATTAGTTTCATCATTTACTTCATTATCGAGATAAAGTTTCCCACCAAGATATTCTGCGTTCTCTTTTGCAATATGTAATCCTAGCCCCCTTCTTTTGGACTCTTCTTTCAAAGAGAAAAATGCTTTGAATATTTTTTCTTTATTTTCTAAGGAAACTCCCGTTCCGTTGTCTCTATAAATTATAGTTGGTGGTGATGATTCTATTATTATTTCAATTTTAGGTGTAAAACTAATTATTCTATCTTTTTTAATTTTAAGCCAATATTTTGAATTAGAAATTAAATTAGCAAATATTTGTATTAGAATGCCCTTTACTAGGGGCATGACTATTTTATGTTTAGGTTTTTCTATAATCGCCACATCAATTTTATGACGGATAAACTGTGGTTTATGAAGGTCTAATATATCTTCAATAACTTCTATTAAGTCCAGATTCTCTTTTTTTTGTCTACCTGCAATACTTATAGGGTCAAGAACGCGAAGTCTCTTATTTAGACTGTTCATCTCTCCTCTAAGGATTTCCAGTCCTTTTCTGATATCAGCAGATATATCTTTATTTTTCAGATTATTCAACGTATCTAGCGCATTTTCTGCAGTTCTCGCTAGCTCATGAGCAATAATCTCACTCATTAAACCAATTCCTGCGAGTTCAGTCATCATTAGACTATCACTTTCTACTGATTCTATTTTCAGTTTTGCATTTTTCGAAAAGTCAGCGTATTGAAACAAAGTTTGTTGTAAATCTTCGAAAAACTCTTTACCTTCTGGATCTATATGATTTCTGAGTGATTTTACTGCATTATCAGCTCTTTTTTTCAGGGCGTTAACATCTGTTTCAATAGTTTCAACATTAATTTTTTTATCTTTATATTGTTTTTTTATTGATTTTAAAAATGAAAGTAAACGTTCTTGTATTGTATTTCTCAATATACGGATAAATAACTTTTGCTCATCATTGATTCTAAGCCCCTCACGGTTAGTTTGATCAATTAATTCTGGGTTACTAATTCGCGAGATATTTACTCTTCCTATAAATTGAGCTTTATTTAATGTGTAGCCAGAATGAGCTAATGCCTTCCTGTCTAGTGATAACCAATCATCGTCATCTTCACCATATGGAAACACTCTGAATCCATCTCTGAAAAGAAAAATACCTGACCATTGTTTCTGTAATTCTCTAGCTGTTTTTTGATTCCCGATTCCATCAATTGCTTTTAGTTTTTGCCGGTTAAACCAATAACACTCAAAATCAAAACTGCCTAAGCTAATTAAAGATTCTAGGGATATATTAAGTTTATCTCCCAATAATAACCCATGTAAGTCTACATCTGTAAGGTAATATATATCTTCCTCGATTGGATGCTCTACTCCAGCATCTCTAACAATATAATGACATTTTATATATGGCTTCCCGTTTTCAACCTTATAAGACCCTCTCAGTTCAGCATGACTATGTTCTAAAAGCTTTCTATTCATTGATGGTATTGATATTCTATTACCATTCCAGTAAATGAATATCTTTGGCCTGTTTCTTACATCTTCAAATGGATCTGTTAGCTTGGCAACTTCTAGTTCAATTAATTCATCAACGCGTTCTTTGGTCCAATTCTCTGTTAAGTTACTGATCTCAATTATGCAACCATTCCATTCTTTTTCTTTATTTCTCGATATTGCTTTTACTTCTATTTGATCGAGCATGAGGTCAAGTTCTGCGAACTTTTCCCAATCAATCTCTAAAACACTTTCATTTTGTGATTTCTCTGTCGATGTCGTTAACCGAAGATAGTTCCCTAAACGCATAACTGAAAGGCGACCGATTCCTTTTTCTCCTAGAAAAGGGGATGTTTTACTTTTTGAGCTAATTGCACTATCAATATCTTTTTTTCTTGATGAGGTACCTATTACTAAGAAGTTATCATTTAACTGCTTTGGCGACATGCCAACGCCGGTATCAGAAATAGTTATTTTATTGAACTTATTTTGCGCAGTTTTGAAGTTGTCATATAACTCATTCAATGTGCTAGAGTGATTTATAAAATCAAGGTATTCTTTATGATAGATTGAGTTTTTGTCTAAAGACGTGGTAATCAACTCGATAGCTGCTTCTAATGTGATTTTTTCTTTTTGTATTATCCCATCTATTTTTTTAAATTCATTTCTCTGTAGTGTAATATCAAACTCGATTTTTACACCATTCTTTGTTTGAGCGTCAAAACTGTTCTTAATCAACTCATAAAATGCAATTATATCGGAGCTAATTAGCTCCGAGCCTAATTCTAAAATTGTTCTTGCACTGACTTTAAACATTTCCTTTCCTTAATGAGATGCTACCGCCCCGAGGTTTATGGCCATCCCCAGACCTTTCTAAGTTGCTCCAACCCTTAGCACTCCGTTTCACCTGATCTTTACTTGGTAACAGAGTGAGTCGTAAACTTTCTACATTGGGCTCCTAGTACTCTACTCAAAATGAATCATTACATGTTCACAAATTGGTCATGTAAATGGCTATTATATTGATTATGAACAAGGTAAGCTAAGTGTTCAACGACAATATTCGCACCTAGATCACACAGAATCTCGATTGTAACAAGCATAGCTGCCATGCCATTAGTGTATCTGCGTTGATACTGACTGACCTGCTCCCAGTTGATTAATACACCGCGATGTTAGTAATGTCTTCATCAGTCACATGAGGACATCCCCATGAAGAAGCGTTTTTCCGACTAACAGATCATCAGTATCCTCCGCGAGGCTGAAGCCGGGGTTTCTGCCCGGGAACTCTGCCGTAAGCATGCTATTTCAGACGCTACTTTCTACAACTGGCGCAAGAAGTTTGGCGGCATGGAAGTCCCTGAGGTAAAACGGCTTAAGTCACCTGAAGAGGAGAACGCCCGCCTTAAGAAGCTACTCACTGAAGCCATGCTGGATAAGGAGGCGCTTCAGGTGGCTCTGGGTCGAAGGTTCTGACGACAGACCAGAAGCGGGAAGCCGTGGAAGTCATGTGTGAGGTCGCCGGTCTGTCGCAACGTCTTGCCTGCAGGCTGGCAGGTCTGTCCCTTTCAACCTGCCGTTATTCAGCTCAGCGTCCAGTTGCTGACGCGCAGCTATCTCTGCGCATCACAGAGCTGGCGGCTGAACGCCGCCGCTTTGGTTACCGGCGCATCTGGCAGTTATTGCGCCGGGAGGGCCTTCACGTCAACCACAAGCGGGTATACCGCATTTATCACCTTAACTGAAGCGCAGGCGACGCCGTAAGGGTCTGGCGACTGAGCGGCTCCCGCTGCTTCGCCCGGATGCGCCCAATCTGACCTGGTCAATGGATTTCGTCATGGATGCACTGGCCAGCGGCCGCCGGATTAAGTGCCTGACCTGCGTGGATGATTTTACGAAGGAGTGTCTAACGATCACCCCCGATTTCGGTATTTTAGGCGTTCATCTGCATGGTTGAAATGTCGTCGGTTTCAGGCACTTTGCATCAGTATGCAAAAGGAGTAATGTGGCACCAGGTGCTATAGTTAAGGTAACAGGATGTCAGCCTGATGCGCGTATTCAAAACTAAATGGTTCAGCAAGGCAGCGAAATCTCACGCCATTAAAGATAGTGAGTTATGTCGGACTATAGAGGCAGTAGTGCAGGGGAAGGCTGACGATCCTTGTGGTGGCGTTTATAAGAAGCGCCTGAACCAGAATCGCGATCGCGCCATTATCCTGGCGAAAGGTGGGGAGCACTGGTTTTACACGTTCCTTTATGCCAAACAGGATATGGCAAATATTGATAATCGCGAGCTGGCCGGATTTCGCGAGTTAGCAAAGCACTATGCTGCTCTTAGCGATG